>Ga0182024_10001003_pt1 | contig 73348 bp, 70 predicted proteins | sample P32metaG_FD_120480 | JGI IMG/M metagenome (GOLD analysis project Ga0182024, IMG submission 120480) | Permafrost microbial communities from Stordalen Mire, Sweden - P3-2 metaG (Illumina Assembly) | ecosystem: Environmental > Terrestrial > Soil > Wetlands > Permafrost | place: Sweden: Stordalen...
CACCGTCGGCCCCCAAAACTCCAGCCCACAGAAAAAAGAATCCCAGGGAAACTGATTCAGGCGACCTTCAGCCTGCTCGCACTTACTTTTTCAGCACCATCACTCATGCGTGCCGCGTTCACACTGGTGTGAACGCCAGGACTTAACTAAGTGGATTCGTATTTAGTCGACGCCTCCGGCTTCCGCGGAACCGCCGAGAAGGTTCTTGTTCCGGCCGGCGAGGGGGAGCTGGTCGAAATTGTTCGCGACGGCGTACGCGAGTCGATTCCCATAACGCTTTCCGGAGGAAGAACCGGGCTCACGGGCGGAAGCGTCGCGCAAGGCGGCTGGGTGGTTTCGCTCGAAAAGTTTCAGCGGCTGGAAATCGAGAAGGGCCGGGCGATCGCGGGCGCGGGAGTCTTGCTTGAAGCCGTGCAGACGGCGGCGCGTCCAACCCGGCAGTTCTACGCGCCCGATCCTACCGAGCGCACGGCCAGCATCGGCGGCAATATTGCGACCAACGCCTCGGGCTCGCGCAGTTTCCGCTATGGAAGCACCCGCCGGCACGTGCTGGGGTTGCGAGTGGTTTTGATGGACGGCCGCACCCTTCAGGTGGCCCGCGGCGATAAAGTCGATTTCCCCGTTCCCCAGATCCCGCTGCCCAACACGACCAAGAACACGGCGGGCTACGCGTTGTCTCCGGACATGGATTGGATCGACCTCTATGTCGGAAGTGAGGGAACGCTAGGCATCGTCACCGAGGCCGAGCTGCAACTACTTCCCGAGCCGGCGGACATCTTGGCGGGGGTGGTGTTTTTTCCGAGCGACGGCGCGGCTCTCGAGGTAGTCGAAGCTTGGCGAGCGATCCCCGGGCTCCGCATGATCGAGTACTTCGACAGCAATTCGCTGGCGCTGTTGCGAGACCGCTATCCGGAGGTTCCGCGGGAGGCCGCGGCTGCGCTGCTGATCGAACAGGAAAACGGCGACATCGATTTCTGGGCGGAGCATGCGTCCGAAGACAGTTGGTTCGCCGCCAGCGATCAGGACCGCGAGCGTTTCCGGCGCTTCCGCCACGCACTGCCCGAGATCGTCAATGACACGGTGCGGCGGCGCGGTTATCTGAAGGTCAATTCCGATTACGCCGTACCGCTGGATCGTAACCTTGAAATGCTGGCGCACTACCATCATCGCTTGCGGAAACTTTCGCTCGACTACGTCATATTCGGCCACATCGGAGACGCACACGTGCACGTCAACATCCTGCCCAAGTCTGAATCCGAATTCAAAGCCGGCCAGGACTTGATGCTGGAATTCGCGCGCCATTCCGTCGAATTGGGTGGAACCGTCTCGGCCGAGCACGGTTTAGGCAAGCGCAAGGCGCATTTACTGGCGCTCCAGTACAGCCCGGCTGAAATCGAGGCCATGCAGGAAGTCAAACGGCGCCTCGATCCGAATTGGCTGCTTAACCGCGGGAACATCTTTCGGGTAGAATGCGGGTAACAAGCATGACTGCGGTTCTTGCGTTGCTACAAGCTGGATCGGCGCCTCAACAGGATGCATTGGCGCGACTTTTGCATCAGCCGGAGATCACGCCCTGGATGGTCGCGACCGCGATCGGCATCGCTTTCGTTTTAGGCGCGGTACATGCGCTGACGCCTGGACACGGCAAAACAATTGTCGCGGCCTACCTGGTGGGATCGCGCGGGACGCTGAAGCATGCGGCGTTCTTGGGTGCGATGGTTACTTTCACCCACACGGTGAGCGTATTTCTGCTGGGCATGGCGACGCTGTTCCTTTTTCAATATGTTGTGCCCGAGAACATCACGCGGGTGCTAGGGGCTATCTCGGGCATATCGATTGTCGTGATCGGCGCCTGGATGCTGTACAAGCGTCTGCGCCGAACCAGCCACGCCCATTCGCACGATCATCATCATCACGACCACGATCATCCGCACGACCACGATCATGGGCACAGCCACGATCATGCGCACGACCACGATCATGCGCACGACCACGATCATCCGCACAGCCACGACCACCTGCACCCACATGATCACGCGCACACACACGGTCCGCATGGCCATTCGCACATGCCGGACGAAATTTCCTGGTCCGGACTGGCCGCATTGGGCGCGAGCGGTGGATTGGTGCCATGCGAGTCCGCGCTGGTGCTGCTGCTGAGCGCAATCGCGCTGCGCCGCGTTGGGTTGGGCTTAGTCCTGCTCGTCTCATTCAGCCTGGGACTGGCGATCGTGCTGATGGGAATCGGTGTGTTGGTGATCTATGCCAAGAATCTGCTGCCGGAAAGGACTGGACGAAGTCCGTTTTTTCGCTGGGTTCCGGTCGCTTCAGCGGCGGTTGTGTTAGTGCTCGGTCTATTGATGACGGGCGTTTCACTGGGCTGGATTCAGCCCAAATGGATCGCTGGTTAGATCACTTTGCGACCGCGCACAGCTTTCACCGGGTGACCATTCCAGTCTAACGTTCGGCCGCCTCGGAAGCAAGTGCCCTACGAGTGAATAATTTGCAGCGTAACGGCCCTTGACGCGCAGGTGACTCGATTTTCTACTGGGCTCAGATCAGCTGCATTTTCAAAAGGTTGTAAAGCAGCGTCGGGAACACCGTACGTTATTCCCTGCGGTACTCCATTTGCTATTACCTTTGACTTGAACCGAGCTCCCCGGCCCGAGCACCCGGATTCATTGATCGAATAAGGACGCGTCCCGATGTCTGAACCTGTTTCATCGCAGCAAGCTGCCTGGCGGGAACGCTTCGCGGCATTGCGAAACGTTCCTCCGGTTTTAAAGCTCGTCTGGGATGCTGCCCCGCGTGTGGTGGCGGGCGGCCTGGCCTTACGTGTCGCAAGCGCGCTGATTCCCCTGGCTGTATTGGCCGTCTCGAAATCGATCATCAATCTCGTAGTTGCCCAAATAAAGCATCCTGGTCCGCTGCCCCACGAGATATGGATCTTGCTGGGTCTTGAATTCCTGCTCGCCGCCGCAAACAACTTGCTCGGCCGCGCCATCGATTATACCGACGCTCGCCTGGCGGACGAATTCACTCGTGAAGTCAGCCTGCGCGTGATGACTCATGCCGCCGGTCTCGATCTTGCATCTTTCGAAGACCCGGCGTTTCACGACAAGCTCGAGCGTGCCCGCCTGCAAGCTACCGACCGCATCGGAATGCTCAATTCCATGGGCCGGCTGGTGCTGCAGACCATCACGCTGATATCGCTATCTATCGGAGTGATCGTTTATTCACCGTGGTTGTTCGCTTTGCTGGTTCTTTGTGTGGTGCCTGCCTTCACCGGCGAAAGCCACTTTGCGTTTGTCGGCTATTCTTTGGCCCACAGCCTGACTCCTATTCGCCGCGAGCTGGATTATCTGCGCATTCTCGGCAGCAGCAAAGAGAGCGCCAAGGAAGTGAAGATGTTCGCGCTCGGCGGCTATCTTCGCGATCGCTATGCGGTGCTCACGGACGGCGTGATTCGAAGAAATCGCGAGCTGACGCAGCGCCGCATGTGGTGGGGTTCCGTACTCTCGATTGTCGGATCGCTGGGTTATTACGGCAGCTACGCGTACCTGGTGTGGCAGGCGCTGCTAGGGAGGATCGATATCGGCACACTCACCTTCCTTACGGGCGCAATCGCTGGCGCAGCCGCCCAATTGCAGGGTGTTTTCTCGCTGTTCTCGAGCATCTCCGATCAGGCACTGTTCCTGTCGGACCTGGTGACCTTTCTCGCGGTTCAACCAGATATCCGCTCGAAGCCACAAGCTATCCCGGCGCCGCGTCAAATCCGCGATGGTTTCGAATTCCGTAATGTGTGCTTCCACTATCCGGGATCCGATCGCGAAGTGCTGAAGAAGCTGAATTTCCGGATGTCGCCGGGCGAACATATTGCGCTGGTCGGCGAGAACGGACAAGGCAAGACCACGTTAGTCAAGCTGCTGGCTCGTTTATACGATCCGACTGACGGCGTAATTCTGCTGGATGGCGTCGATCTGCGCGATTACAACGTGGAGTCGCTGCATAAGGAGATCGGGGTCATCTTCCAGGATTTCGTTCGTTACGATCTAACCGCCCGGTTGAACATCGGAGTGGGACGGATCACCCAAGCCAGTCATGACGACGCTCTCTGGAATGCCGCTCGCAAGAGCCGGGCTGATCGCTTGCTGGCGCGCTTTCCGGGCGGTCTCGATCAGATGCTGGGACGCCGCTTCGAGGGTGGCGTGGATCTGTCGGGCGGCGAGTGGCAGAAATTCGCTCTGGCGCGCGCATATCTGCGTAACGCTCAGGTCTTGATCCTGGATGAGCCGACCGCCGCGCTGGATGCGGTCGCTGAATCCGAAGTATTTGCCCGCTTCGCCGATCTGGCCCGTGGCAAGATGGCGATTCTGATTTCGCATCGCTTCTCGACCGTGCGCAAATCGCATCGGATCGTGGTCTTAGAGGACGGCCAGATTCAGGAACAGGGTACGCACGACGAATTGGTGGCTACCGGCGGGGAGTACGCCAAGCTTTTTGAATTGCAGGCAGCGAATTACAAATGAGCAGTACAAGTATTGCCATAGAATCGAATCCGGCCGCGACTTTTCCGCCGCTCACGGGCCCGCGTAGCGTCCGGACACTGCTCAACGAATGCACGCGGCAGCTGCGCGCGCGAGTTCGGGGCTTGCATTCTAACCAGGAGCAACGCGCGGTGGTGGACACCTGGCTGTTGGATAACCACGCGTTTGTCCAGTTTCAGATTCGGGAGATCGGGCGTTCTTTACCTCCCTCGTATCTGCGGAAGCTACACAAACTGGATCAAGGATCGTTTGCAGGCGAATTGCGCATTCACCGGCTCGCGGCTGACTTGGTCGCCGGCTCGACCGGCGTGATCGACGCACGAATCATCGGAAACTTCGCCCAGGCGTTGAAGGCTGAAACATCTCTCTCTTTCGCCGAGCTGTGGGCTTTTGGATCGATGGTTAAGTTGGCGATTATCCAGCGGCTGTGCAGCGCGCTGCATCAGGAAGCAATTGTGTCTGCGGCGATCTCCAGCCTTAGAGCTTTGGAGAATGTCTCGTGGCGCGATTTCGTGGAGTCTGTGTCGGCGGCCGAAAAAGTCTTGCGCCAGGATCCGGCCAGGATTTATCGTCGCATGGATTTCGCCACGCGCGACCGCTACCGGCACGAGATAGAAATCCTGGCACGGGGGGCGGATAAGTCGGAGGAACAGGTGGCCCAAGCTGCCCGGGAGTGCGCGGAGGAAGCGCGCTCCCAGGACCCCGATGCTCGCAAGGCGCATGTTGGCTACTATTTCATCGGGCCGGGCCTGCGGGACTTCCAGCGACGGATCGGATGTAAGCGATGCTGGACGCTGCGAACGGTACTGGAGCGCTGGCCAAGCGTGAGCTATGCCGGAAGCGTCGCCTTGCTGACGGGGGTTCTTCTGTTCGGGCTCGAGCGATTGGCCGGGCCGCTGGCGTTGTGGATGCTCGTGCTCCTTCTGGTGCCCGCCAGTCAAGCGGCGATCGAGTTGGTGAATACGTTGGTGAGCCGCTTATTGCCGCCGCGGGAATTGCCAAGCATGGATTTCTCGGACGGCGTACCAGATAACTGCCGGACCATGGTGGTGGTGCCGACCATGGTCTATTCGGCGAAAAATGTAGCCAAGCTCATTGAGGATTTGGAAATTCGCTACCTTGCTAATCGCACGCCGAACCTCACTTTTGCGTTACTCACGGATTTCGCCGACGCCGATGCCCAGGAGACCGCCAACGACTCAGTGCTGGCGTCGTGCGTGGATGGAATCCGCCGCTTAAATGTCCAGTACGGTTCCGCCCAGACCGGCCCTTTCTATCTTTTCCACCGCGCGCGGACCTGGAATCCCGCTGAAGGAAAGTGGATGGGGTATGAAAGGAAACGCGGCAAACTAAACGACCTCAATCAGCTTTTACTCGATGGCGAAAATCGCTTTGACACCGTCACTGGCGACCTGTCGCGCATTCGCGGGATTCGTTTCATCATCACCCTTGATACGGACACCCAACTTCCGCGCGACACGGCTGCCAAGATGATTGGGGCAGCGGCCCACCCGCTCAACGAACCAGTGATAGATCCCCGGACCAAGACGGTGCGCGAAGGTTATGGATTGCTGCGGCCGGGCGTATCGGTGAGCATCGAATCGGCGGGACGTTCGCGGCTGGCGCAGATCTTCAGCGGGCAGACCGGCTTCGATCCTTATGCTACCTCCGTCTCGGACGTGTACCAGGATCTGCATGGACAAGCCAGCTTCACCGGCAAGGGCATTTACGATCTACGCGCTTTTCACACAGCCGTTGGGGACCGATTCCCCGAGAACAGCATCCTCAGCCATGATCTGATCGAGGGAGAGCATGTCCGCACCGGGTTGCTCGCGAGCGCGGAGTTGATCGAGGATTACCCGGCGTCGTACCAGGCCTTTTCAAAACGCAAGCATCGCTGGGTGCGCGGCGATTGGCAGCTTCTGCCCTGGCTGTTCCAACGGGCGCCCGCTCCGGGGGGCCGGGTTCGAAATCCACTTTCGGCTTTGTCGCGCTGGAAGCTCTTCGACAATCTACGGCGCAGCTTGTTTGAGATTTCGGTAGTTTGTCTGCTGGTGGGCGGCTGGCTCTGGCTGGCTCATCCGTTGGTGTGGACGCTGGCGATCGTCGCGCTGCTGCAATTGCCGGCTTACGTCGACATTTTGCTTTCCGCGCTTAAGACCCCGGAGCGGCGCTTCCTGTCGGCGTTCGCGCGAAATCTCGGAGCCCGATTTCTGGCCAGCCACGGCAATACCGTTACCAATCTTATCTTCATCCCGCACCAGGCCTTCGTCATGGGTGATGCGATTGTTCGAACTTTGATACGCCGCTTCATCACCAAGCGTAATCTCCTTCAGTGGGAGACCATGGCGCAGTCCGAAGCCGCTTCCGGCGGCGTCAAGATCGGCATGGTGGAGCAATACCTCTACCTCTCGTCGGCGGTCTGGATTATCTTCCTCTTCGCACTTCCACAGGTCAACATCCTGATCGCTTTGGTATGCGCGCTTTGGATTGTGGCGCCCATCATGGTTGCCTGGCTGAACGAGCCGCTGCCCGCCCCAGCCGCCTTGCTCGCGCACGACCGCGCGTTCCTGCGCGATGTAGCTCTACGCACCTGGCGATTCTTCGCAGATCATTCGATCCCGGAAACGCACTACTTGGTCCCGGATAATACGCAGGATGATCCACCGCTCCAAACCGATCGTATTTCGCCGACCAATCTGGGGTTGCTATTGACCGCCCAGCTGGCCGCGCACGACTTCGGTTATGTCACCAGCGGAGAGCTTTCGGCCGGGCTGCACAGGATTTTTGCAAGCATGGAAGAGATGCCGCGCTATCGCGGCCATTTCCTGAATTGGTACGACACACGGTCGCTGCTCCCGCCCGCTCCGCACTACGTATCCTCGGTGGATAGCGGTAATCTCGCGGCTTCGCTAACCGCCCTCCGCCAAGGCTGCCACTCGATATTGAAGGAGCCAATCGTTCGAGTGGATCTGCTGGAGGGACTGCGCGACTACGCCCTTCGGATTCGCGATGAGCTTCCCTATAACGCGCGAACAATCTCGGTGATGCGCTTGCTTGCCAGCTTGCTGCGCCACCTGAATTGCGAGCCGGCCGATCTTTTCTATTGGGAGTCGGTCCTCACTGAGGCCCGCGAAACCGTGGAACGCATGCGCGAGATGCTCATCCCCACGCACGTGCGGCTCGAGAATCAAGGCGACCATGCCAAATCGGAAGAACTCCGCTATTGGGAACGTCTGCTCGGTGAACGCATCGGGGCGGCGATCGTCGAACTATATCGCCTGGCGCCTTGGCTTCAGCCGGCTTTTGAACCGGAACTGCGCGTAAATATGCGGGACGCGAGCCTGGCGCCGCTGTTTAATGAGCTGTCCGTCGTTTCGCCGCTGTCGGAGATGACCGCAAAGTACGAGCGTATTCGCGACCGGATGATTGAGCGGCTGGGAAGCTCCGAGCCGCTCTATCCCGCATTGCGGTCGGTGCTCGAAGACCTGTTCCACCGCTTGCTGGATGCCAGCGCCTATGCCTCTGAGCTGGTCCAGCAACTGGAAGGGGTGGCCGGCGATGCATCGCGGTTCTTTGAAGAGATGAACTTTCGGTTCCTCTACGAGCCCCGGCGCAAGCTTTTGCGGATCGGTTACGACATCGATAACGCCAGGGGAGATGAGGCCTGCTACGATCTGCTGGCGTCGGAAGCGCGAACGGCTGTATTCCTTGCGATCGCCAAAGGCGAAATCCCGCGCGATACGTGGTTCCGGCTGGGACGTAAGCTTACCGGCTATTGCAACCGCCGGTCTCTGATTTCCTGGAGCGGCACAATGTTCGAATACCTCATGCCGATCATCCACATGCGCAATTACAGCAACACTCTGCTGGAGCACGGCATGCGCGGAGCAGTCGAAATTCAGCAGGCATATGCGCGGGAACGCAAAGTGCCCTGGGGTATTTCAGAATCGGCGCACTCGGAGCGTGACAGCCGCATGCAGTATCAATACCGTGCCTTCGGCGTTCCGGCGCTCAGCGCCCGATCGGACCGCAGCAGCCATTTGGTAGTCGCTCCGTACGCCAGTATGCTCGCGCTGATGGTGGACCCTTCGAAGAGCACGGCCAACCTGCGGTCCCTGGCTGGGCAGGGGTGCCTGGCGCGCCACGGCTTTTTCGAAGCCATCGATTATTCCGTGAACGGCGTCCACGCGCCCCAAATCATTCGCTGCTTCATGGCTCATCACCAAGGCATGGGACTGGCTGCCATCGATAACGCGCTGCTCGGTAATCGCATGCAGGAGCGCTTCCATCAGGATCCTTTGATTCAAGCCACGGAGTTCCTGCTGCAAGAGCGCATGCCCACGCTGGTCGAGGTCTTCCCGGAGTCCGATCAAACCGCCGCCTAAATTAGGGACAGTACACTCAAATACCGATTTTCTCAGGGATTCGACTTCTTGATTGCCCGCTTGGCGGACCCCTTGGCTTTGCCCGGCGTCTTCTTGGCCGCAGGCGCCGCCGCCTCTGACGGCAGCGGACTGAAGCCCGCCAGATCCATGGCATGTGGCACCACCTGGTTGCTCATGAACCAGCGCCATACATCCCCGCTCAGCAGGTTCTCCGCGCTAAGAAGCGTGATGCCCAGGTCGATGCCAACGACATCCGTATCAAACCACTTCAGCTCCGGATTGTACGCGTCCACGAATCCATACCGGCCGTACAAGCGATCCTGAAACTGATCGCGCATGGTCCGTAATGTCGGTATGGAAATATCCGGCGTGAACATCAATGAGCCGCCCGCCGCGCATGGAGCGATGGTTCCGTCCACGGGTTCGAAAGCCTTGATCTCCCCGTAAATCCTATATCCTTTCGGCCCATCCGATGCTGTGATGCCCCAAATGTCCGGCCCAAAACTGAGTGCCATGTTCTGATGCAGATTGGAACAGTACAGCCGATTGGCTCGGGTAGCGTTCACGGAGTTCAGAAAAAAATCCACGAAGCCGCGATCGCGCCGCGTCCGAAAGTCGACCCAGGCGTGCGAATACTGATGCGTAAACAGCGGGCCGCCGCTGATGAATTCATAGGGGCCGTAGGTGTAAAGCGGTCGCTGCCAGGCATACCAGGATTGCTCCGAAATCGGATGGGTGGGCGAGCCGATCGCCAGCATATACAAAAGTGACGACTCGCTATAGGTCTCCCACTTATATTTGAGAAAGCCTTTTCCGCGTTTCCACCCATGCGAAAGAATGTAGGGATCGCCGTCCAGCATCCACTGGAAATCGACTCGCTCGTAGATCTCCCGTGCCAACCGCGGGATGTCCGGATCTTTGGAAAAAACCTGAGCCGCCGTGAGGGCGCCGCCGAGAAGGAAAGAAGTATCAACCGACGATACTTCGCTGTCCCACTGGCGCTCGCCGTTCGACACGTCCATCCAGTGATAGAACCAGCCATGCTCATGAAAAGCTCGCGTGGCGAAGAACTGCAGCGTGATTCGAATGCGTTGCGCGGCTTCGTCGCGCGGAATCCAGCCGCGCTCGGCTCCGATGCAGATCGCCGTCAGGCCGAAGCCGGTCGCCGCCAAGCTCGCGATATTGCGGCTGGGACCCTTGGCGACGCCTCCCGCTGCGCTTGCTCGATCCAGTACCAGCCCCGTTCCGGGATCGGTCTGCTCCCAAAAATAAAGAACGCCGCGGTGTTCCATATCTTCCAGGAAAGCCCGATCCGGCGCTGAAATGACCGAAGGCGTGGAGGCTTCCGATGGAAAATCCACGGAAAGCGCTATCAGGACGGCCGCGAGCAGCACCACCGTGCAGCAAAACGCGATCCTTGTCATCGCGCCGCTACCTCCACTACCGCCAGACCGTGGGCCGGTAGAGTAAATGACGGCGCGTCAAGGGTTTGGGTTGCAAGCGCGGCCTGCCGCAATTGTTCGTACTGCTGTTTGGTTGGAAATGCCGGACTGCCCATCGCCTTCCATGCCCCTAGCGCCGAACCATGCTCGGGATCGACGATCTGGACATGGTAGTGCGCCGTTCCAGTCCATCCGTTCACTGCCACATGTACCTGTTTCGAAGTACCGCTCTCGCCCGGCGGCGCATAATTCCACACCGCAACGGCCAGGGTTCCGTCGGCGCGTTTGGTAACCAGAGCGTCCTCGAGATTAGCCTGTAAACGCTGCTCTCCCAGTCGATGCAACATCGCGAACGCCTCAAACGCAGCCTTCGGCACGCCGCCTTCCGCGATCAAGCCGAAACCGCCGTAGAACGGCTTTTTCACCACGCCCTGCTCTTCGAAAACGTCGGAGAAGGTCCAGTATGACATCGTCGTAGCCAAGCCGTCACACTGCCGGATGTTGTTCGCCAGCCACGGACCCATAAAGGCCGAGTCGGTCACTTCAACTTCGTTCTTATAGCTCGCATTGTATTCACTCCAATGGATAGGAAGATCCGGGCGGGCAGACTGCTTTACTTCGTCGTAGACCTTGCGCACAGCGCGTGCCACCATGTCGGATCGGGCGATTTTTTCGTGGGTGCCGAAGACATCCTCGGCGCTGTCGTTGGCATATACGTGCGTGGAAACAAAATCAAGCGGGACGCCGCCTTTGACGCAATGTTCGATCATTGCGGGAATCCACGCAGCTTGAGCCGCCGCGGGACCACCCACTCTCAAACGCGAACCGGCGCGCTTAACCGCCCGGGCCGCGTGATCGTAAAGCTCGAAATAGGTGGCCTGCTTAGGTTGGCCGGTCCAAAAATCGATATTCGGCTCGTTCCACACTTCGAAGTACCACTGGGACACCTCATCAATGCCGTAGCGATCCACCAGGTGGCGGGCGAAGTTGTAGACCAGTTCCTCCCACTTCCCGTAGTCTTTAGGCGGCGAGGGCAGAGGTTTGTACCAAAACGCATGCGGTTCCTGCGAAGCGGCCAGTTTGCTCGGCATAAAGCTCATCTCCACCCAAGGACGCACCCCGTTTTCTAGCAACCCATCGTAGATCTGATCGACGTATGACCAGTTGTATACCGGCTGCCCCCCACTTCCCTCGTCATACACGCCAACCTCATCGTGAAAGATGGCGTGAAAACGAACATACTGGATGGCCGTCGCCGACTTCATCGCTCGCAAGTCCCGCCGGTAGCTGTCGCGCAGAGAAAGAATCGCGCGTCCGGATCCGAAGATCTGCTCCCAGAAGTGTGGAAAAGGCCGGCCCGTTTCAGTGGCATTCACCGCGATATCCAGGCTCGTGGATTGGCCGACCAGGAGTGCCGTTAGCATAGCGCAACATCCTAGTGTCCGCAAGTATGTGGGAATTCTCACAGATAGGCCACCCCTAGCTAACCGCAAGGTGCAATTGCACAGCCAGTCTATCGGCTGCTGCAAAGCTATACGTGAATAGACAAAACCCGCGATGTCACCGTTACAAAACTGGGAAAACTTTCAGTGCAGCGTTACCTTTATGTATTTTGGATTCCCGCTCGACCAGGGATCGTAACTTTGGGCGAAAGCAATCCGCTCCGAAATCGAGGGATGGGTGAATAGCCAAAATTCTACGAATCGATTGGGATTGGGCTCCTCCAGATCCACCTCTCCCAACACCTGAAAGGCGTGCGACGTCACCTCTTTCGAATCCGGCACGATTCCATGGATCACTTCCAGACCGTACACGTCGGCTTGGTGTTCCTGCCAGCGGCTATAGCCGTTTGTTATGGGTTCGGAAAGAAAGCTGAGAACCGCGGCGATCAGCAGCAATACCGGCAGCGACGCCCAATCGGCCTGATCGCGGATCCGCCAACCAGCGCCCCAGCGGCCCAATAACCAATGCAAGGCGTGATAGCCGGCGAATAGCAGGATGAGGGCAAATCCAGACGCCAGGATGACCGAGTTTCGTACGTGCCCCAGCACATAATGTCCCATTTCGTGACCGAAGACGGTGAGCGTTTCGGGCGTCGTCATCTTGGCCAGGGTCGTGTCCCAGACCACAACTCGCTTGGAAGCTCCCAGTCCGCTGACATACGCATTCAGCGAATTCAGTTTTTCGCTGGCCTTCATTTCGAACATGCGATTGGCGGGGATGGCCAGACCTCCGCGAATGACTACTTTCTCTAAATCGCCCACCAAGGCGGCATGCTGTTTTGCCAGGGGTTGAAATTGGAAAAAGAGCGGCTCAATGATGAACGGCTCCACGAACATGATGGCGAGCAGAATCGGCAGCGACGCCAGCCAGAAATAGAACCACCAGCGCCGAGGGCTTTGCCGCATCACGCCGTAAAGAAGGAACACCAGGACAATCGCCAGCGCGAATTCCAGCAGCTCGCCCTTGGTCCAGTCCCAGAACCAGGATGCCCAGCTCTGCACCGATTGGCCGAAGACCCGCTCCAGATGCTGGCCGTACAATCCCAGCGGGAGGCTGAAAAGATCGATCGTCAATGCGAGCAGCGGAGCAAACACAATCGCTTGGACGAACCGGTTTTGCGACCCACCTTCTGCCCAATCGCGGAATTTCGCCGCCAAGCCCCATTGCAGAACCACCAGCAGCACCGCGATACCGTAAATCTCCCCGCCAAAATGCAGCCAGTAGCCGGCATGCGAATATTCGATGGCTTGCTTCAACTTGTCGGGGGGCAGGGAATACGTGGTTGACTGGGCCTGAAGGTGACCGATCATAAACAGAGCCGTGACCGCCAGGGAGCGGGTGTAAAAACGCATCGCGTCTATATTGTTAAACAAAAGAAACCCGGAGCGGCAGGTTGCAGCCTGCTACCCCGGGCTTCGATACGAACCCGAATGAGCCGTAGCTATTATTGCTTTGCGGCGGGCTTGCTGGACGTCGCGTTGGTCGACGCGGCCGGCGCAGTCTTGGTCTTCTTGTGATGCTTCTTTACCTTGGTGGTGGCGGCAGGCTGAGACGAGTTGGTCTGAGCGGTGCTCGATGTGGCCGGCGCCTGGCCGGCGAACATGACAGCGGCCCCAAGCAAGGAAGCAAGTACGAATTTATTCACGGTATTTCTCCTTTTTGCGAGGGTTCTTATCTGTTCTGCCCTCACAATCCCATCTTGAGGCTTGGAGGCAAAATCAACGATAGCCTGCAAACGGGTATCCTGGCGACAATAACTCGGGGGGGATGGGTAGTCTGTCTTAATGAATTAAAATTTACCCATTTGCGGGTGCTCGCCAATAGCCTCGACGGGGGATTCCAACTCCCGGTTTCTTGAGCGATTCTGTAACTAACGTGAATCCCGGCCCCACTTACAAAAAACTTCTACGCGTCCTGGTGCTGGGCTTCTCGGCGGTAATAGTCCTACTTGTAGCCGCGGCTTTCGTGGGAGTCAACAGCGCGCAACTGATCAAGGAAAGCACCGCCGAGCTGGTCCGCAGCGAACTGGTGACCACCCGCCTGATTGACGAATTGCAGCGTGAACAGGACACGCTCAACGCCACGTTCTACAAGCTATCGCGCGGCCCGGAGCTGCTGGACCGCGCACGCGTCCTGGCTCAACTCGACGCCGCCGACCAAGCCGTTAGACGCATCGTACAGGAAGCTGCGGGAACTCCCCAAGCCAATCTCTGGCACCAGCTGGACACCGCTACCCGAGCGTTTTCGAGCGAAGCCCGCCGCTTATTGGCCCTCCGCGACGTGCCGAATTACTCCTCGCGCGACCTGTTGCGCCGGAATGAGGAGGTTACCGGCTTAGTTGCCCAGCTCATCTCCAGCAACTACAGCCGCGCTATCGCGGCGCAATCGCGCATCGATCAGCGTTCCTCCAAGCTGGTCAATGAGTCGGTGCTGCTGCTCGGGGCATGCCTCTTGTTGGCCCTTCTATGCGCCGTTTTTACGGTTCGCATTACTGCCGTGCTATTTCGAAAAATGGAATCGCAGGCCGGCGACCTCACGCGCGTAACCTGGCACATGCTGGAAAATCAGGAAACAGCGGCCCGCCGCTTTTCGCATGAGCTTCACGACGAACTGGGCCAATCGCTGACCGCTATCAAGGCTAATCTGCTGGCGCTGGGCTCCAATGGCCATTCCGATCCGGCGCGCGTGGAGGATTGCAAACACCTGGTGGACGAAGCCATACAAAACGTTCGCGAGCTGTCGCACCTGCTGCGTCCTACCATCCTGGACGATTTCGGCCTGGACGCCGGAATTCGCTGGCTGGCCGAGCGCTTCGCCCAGCGTACCGGAATCGAAGTAAACTACCACTCCACTTTTGAGGACCGCCTGCCCGACGATGCGGAAACGCATCTGTTCCGGATTGTGCAGGAGGCGCTCACCAATGTCGCCCGTCACTCCGCCGCCACGCGCGTCGAGATCCAGCTAGAGCGGGATGGCGGCCGGATTCATTTCAGCATGAAAGACAATGGGCGTGGCTTCAACAATGAGAATGCTCCGGGCGGCCTGGGTCTGGTTGGCATGCACGCCCGCGCTCGTAGTATCGGCGGCGAATTGTCCATCCAATCCCGGGACGGCGTCGCCATCGAGTTGTGGGCGCCGTGCGGCGTGGTACAAATTGAAGGAGCGTGATAAGTGACACAGGTTCGGGACCTGCCCGTCGCATTCTAATCGTGGAAGACAATCGTGGTGACGTACTTCTGGTGGAAGTGGCGTTGCGAGAGGCCGGATTGCAATTCGAGCTGATCCATATGGCGGATGGTGAGAAGGCCATCGAATATCTGCGGACCCTTTCCAACGGCAACCGCGGTTCGTCTCTCGATTTGGTCCTTCTCGATCTCAATCTGCCCAAGCGCGATGGCTGGGAAGTGCTCGAGGAGCTGCGAGCGGTTCAGATGGAACACCCGGTCCCGGTCGTGATTCTGAGTTCATCCAGCGCGCCTCAAGACCTGGCTCGCGCCGAACGCCTGGGCGTTTTGAATTATATTCGTAAGCCCTCCACGTTGGATGAGTTTCTGGCCATCGGCCTAAGGCTCAAGCAACTCTGGCCGGTGTCCTGACAATAATGATCCGCGTTTTATTGGCTGACGACCATGCCATGGTCCGGAAAGGCTTCCGCCTGATTCTCGAAGCTCAGCCCGACATGGAGATCTCAGGTGAGGCCGGCAATGGCCGCGAGGCCGTCGAGCTGGCCGAAAAGCTCCATCCCGATGTGGTCGTCATGGATGTCGCCATGCCGGAGTTGAACGGCATCGAAGCCACGCGGCGTCTGGCAGCCTCTTCGCCCCACACTCGCGTTCTCGCCTTGAGCATGCACAAAGATTCCGTCTACGTTCGCGAAATATTGCGGGCCGGCGCTCGTGGCTACCTGCTGAAGGACTCCATCGATACGGATTTAATTAGCGCCGTGCGCGCGGTCGCCAAAGGTGACGGCTACATCAGTCCCGGCGTGTCGGAGGCGGTGTTGAGCGATTATCGCCGACACGTGACCGATCCGCTGGACTTGCTCACCAGCCGCGAACGCGAAGTATTGCAGATGATCGCCGAGAGCAAGACCAACAAAGAAATCGCCGTCGCTCTTAATCTGAGCGTCTACACGGTGGAGGCGCACCGCGGCAAGATTATGGAAAAACTGAATCTGCATTCCACCGGCGAGCTGGTGCGTTTCGCGGTCCGGCACGGTTTAGTTGATTAACTTAACGGGGGCGTTAGTCCTTAATTCTCCTCTTCCGCAGCTCGTCAAACGCCACCGCCAGTATAATCACCGCCCCGATAATCACCTGCTGCCAGTATGGATTCGTCCCCAGCAGATCGCTTCCATTCGCCAGCAAACCCATGATGAATGCGCCCACCAGCGTCCCCAGCACGCTGCCTTCGCCTCCCCGCAGGCTGCCCCCGCCGATCACCACCGCCGCGATGGCCGTTAGCTCGTAGCCCTGGCCGCCAGTGGGCTGTCCGGTCATCAGACGCGACACTTCGATCATCCCCGACAAGCCCGTCAGCAAGCCCGCGCCGGCATAAACCAGCGTGGTGTGAAATTTTACCGGTACACCCGCGTAGAAGGCCGCGTCCGGATTGCTGCCGATCGCAAATGCGTAACGGCCATGCCGCGTGTGCTCCAGCATCGTATGCGTCGCCGCCGCGCATAGCAGCAAAATCCAGAGTACGAACGGGACGCCCAGCAGGGTGCCTTCGCCCAGATAGGAGAACGATGGCGGAATCTCGTGCACTGGAAGCCCTTTCGAGATGATTAGCGCGAACCCGCGATAAATCCCCATGGTGCCCAACGTGACGATAAACGGGCTGATGCGCAATGACGTGATCATCAGGCCATTCGCGAAACCGCATAGCATCCCGACCAGCATGCCCGCCGCCATTCCCCAGCCAATTCCGTACTTCTCCATGGTCATCGCGCCCAGCAGGCCAGCCAAAGCGAGAATCGACCCCACTGAAAGATCGATGCCTCCCGCAATGATGATCACCGTCATGCCCAGCGCCATAATGTTGATCACAGCGGTCTGACGAACCACGCTCGAAAGGTTGGTGGACGTCAGAAAGTTCGGCGAGGCAATCGAAAGAATGACGAATAACGCCAGCAAGGTGAAAAACGGCAAGAGCCGCTGGATCATTCCGGATGCTCCTCGGTGGTTACCGCGCTGATCTCAAACGCAGCGCAGCGCATAATCTCCTCTTGCGTCGTACCGCCCGGCAACTCGCCGCTGATCCTGCCCTGGCGCATCACCAGAATGCGGTCGGCCACTTGCAAAAGCTCGCCCATCTCGGAGCTGACCATCAGGATCGCCGCCCCCCGGCGCGCCAGATCGTCCATCATCTGGAAGACCTCGATATTGGCGCCTACATCGATGCCGCGCGTCGGCTCGTCAAACAAAAAGACGCGCGCGCCTGAAACCAGCCATTTTGCTATCGCCACCTTCTGCTGGTTGCCGCCGCTCAACCTCCCGGCTAACTGCCTTCCGGACGACGCGCGGATGCGGAGCCGCTGCGTAAAATCGTCCGCCATCTGTTTTTCGGCGGCGTGATTCAGAAAGCCCAACCGGCTGACGCTGGCTAGGTTCGCCATCGTGACATTATGGCTGATGGGCAGCGCCGTGGCCAATCCTGTACGCTGGCGGTCTTCTGGAATCAAGGCCAGTCCGGCTGCTACCGCGTCACGCGGCGACTTAATACGAATTGCTTTGCCCCGGACGTGGATCTTCCCTCCATCAATCGCATCCACGCCGAACAAAGCGCGGCAAAGTTCGGTGCGCCCGGCGCCGATCAATCCCGCCATTCCAACAATCTCGCCGGCGCGCAAAGAGAAGCTGATGTCCTTTAGCGCCGGTTCTCGCGTCAGATGCTCGACGCGTAGAACTTCTTCGCCTGGCGGCAGAGCGCTGCGCGTGTAGATCGCGGTAATCTCGCGGCCCACCATGTGGCGGATGAGCTGATCGGTCGTGATTTCGTTTAGGGGACCCGAATGCACCGTTTCGCCATCGCGCAGAACCGTCACCCGATCTCCGATGACGCGCAGCTCTTCCAATCGGTGCGTGATATAAATCACTCCGACGTTTCGCTCCCTCAGCGTGCGGACGATCCGGAAAACTTCCTGCGTCTCGGTTTCGGACAACGACGATGTCGGCTCATCGAAAATCAATAAGCTGGATCCCTGCTGTATTGCGCGGCAAATCTCCACCATCTGTTTGCCGGCCGGGCTGAGCTTCTCCACCTTCCACTCGGGCTTGAGCGGAAAGCGATGCTGTTCGATGATCCTCGCTGCGCGCTCCAGCATCTCGCGCCGATCAACCCAGCCCAGCGGCCGGCGCGGCTCGCGGCCGAGAAAGATATTTTCCGCAACCGACAGATGTGGAGCCAGCAGCGATTCCTGATGCACCATCGCGATGCCGTGCTCAGCAGCCTCGGCCGGATTACGAAAATATACATTGCGGCCCTGCCATAATACATCGCCGCCGTCGGGCTCCAGCATTCCGGCGACGATCTTCATCAGGGTCGATTTCCCGGCGCCGTTTTCCCCCATCAGTAGATGGACTTCACCGGCTTGGACATCGAGATTCCCGTGGCGCAGCGCGGATACTCCGCCGAATCGCTTCTGGATGTCTTTCAATTGCAGCAGCATGGTTGCCTGGTGCACGCGCTCTTGGCGTGCCGCGTTCACGCTCGGTGAACGCCTAACAAAGTAACATTCAATCCTATCTGAATCTATTTGCGGGCTTGTTGGACGTCCAGAATCAACGGGCTAGAAGAATTACTAGCTTGTAAGTAGTGCTACGATAACGTTGATTTTTATAAAATCCTTATGAGCCGTCTGGACCACGGAGGATCGCCTTGGCAGCTTCCAAAAACAAACTCGCTGATGTACTTGAAAAGCACGAACAGAAGATTGCGGCCGGCTGGCTTGAACGCCAATCCTCCAGTATGCGCAGATTATCACAGGCCGAGCAGCAGGAGGTGACCCGGCAGTCCCGCGAATTTCTTAAAGCTGTGAAAACGGCGGCCCAAGGCGACGGCGCTGGCGATGTCTCGGCTCCCGCCTGGAGTCCGGTGCGCGAGTTCCTGACCGATTTCTCCGCCGCGCGCGCCAAAGGCGGTTACTCATCCTCGGAAACTGCTGCGTTTATCTTTTCCATGAAGCAGCCGCTGTTTGAAGCGCTCCGCTCGGAACTCGGCCATGACTCGGAGTCGCTGGCGAACGAAACCTGGCGAGCTACCGAATTGTTGGATTCACTAGGCCTGTTAACCACCGAGGCATTCCAGAAAACCCGCGAGGACGTGATCTCCCGCCAGCAGCACGAACTGCTGGAACTATCCACTCCCGTCGTGCAGCTTTGGGATGGCATTCTGGCGCTGCCTCTCATCGGCACTTTGGACAGCGCCCGCACGCAGGTGGTCATGCAAAACCTGCTGGATGCGATAGTAAAAACGCGCTCCGATTTTGCCATCATCGACATCACCGGCGTCCCCGTGGTCGATACTTTGGTGGCCCAGCATCTGCTCAAAACGGTGGCCGCGGCGCGCCTCATGGGAGCCGAATGCATGATTAGCGGAATTCGGCCCCAGATTGCTCAGACCATCATCCATCTGGGCGTCGATCTCTCGGATGTCATCACTAAAGCCACGCTTGCCGATGCCTTCGCGCTCACCCTGCGGCGAGCCGGCTTCAAGATGATTCGCGAAAAAGAGCAGCGGGCGGCGGAGAACTAGAGCGTGGAGCGCATCCCGATCCTGAAGATGGGCGACTATCTGCTCATCACCATCCAAGTGGACATGCACGACCGTCTCGCCATCACGCTGCAGGAAGATCTCACCGATCAGATCGTGAAACATCGGTCGCACGGCGTGTTGATCGATATCTCCGCTCTTGAAATGGTGGATTCCTTCATCGGCCGGATGCTTGGCAGCATAGCATCCATGGCGCGCCTGTTGGATGCCGAAACCGTGGTGGTCGGAATGCAGCCCGCCGTGGCTATTACGCTGGTCGAGCTCGGGCTTTCCATGACCGGCGTCCGTACGGCGTTGGATGTAGAAAAAGGCATGCTGGTGCTGCGCGCCGCTCTATCGAAAGCGAGGCGGAACGGTGCTCCGGGTGCTGAAGTCTGAATCTTTTCCCATTCGCACCAGCGAGGATGTCGTCATCGTGCGCCAGGCAGTGCGAAGCCAAGCTGTCTCTCTCGGATTTGGTCTGGTGGACCAAACCAAGTTGGTTACCGCCTCGAGCGAGCTGGCTCGAAACACGCTCGATTACGGCGGCGGAGGGGCCGCGCATCTCGAAGTAATCCAGAATGAGCAGCGCGCCGGCGTCCGGGTCGTTTTTGAAGATCAAGGTCCCGGCATTCCCGACGTCGACCTGGCTCTTACGGACGGCTATACCACCGGGGGCGGGTTGGGGCTCGGCCTCAGCGGCGCGAAGCGTCTGTCGCACGAGTTTGAGATTTCCTCGAAACCGGGCGCTGGCACAAGAGTCTCTATTCTAAGGTGGAAATCGTAATGGGGGAGTCCGTCCGGATACTGGTTGAGGAAGCTAGCAAGACTGCCGAAGCACGCCGTTTTGCCCGCAACATGGCGGCCAAGATGGGTTTGACCGAGACGGTCGCCGAGCAGGTCAGTATTGTCGTTACCGAAGCCTCCACCAATCTCCTGAAGCATGCCGGACGAGGCGAGATCATTCTGCATTCGTCTTCCGAAGGTTTGGAAACCACACCCTTGCTGGACGTGCTGGCCCTCGATCAAGGACCGGGCATGCGAAACCTCCAGCAATCCCTGCAGGACGGCTACAGCACCGGCAGTACCGCCGGGCACGGCCTGGGCGCGATCGTCCGGTTGTCGCAAGATTCGGATTTCTACACCGTTCCCCAAAAAGGCACTGGGATCCTCGCCCGCTGGTGGACCGAGATTCCCAAACCATCGGCGCCGGGCCACGGCACGCTCCGAATCAGCGCCGTAAATCTCCCCAAGCCGGGCGAGGAAGTTTCCGGCGACGCTTGGGGAGCCGTACATTATGGCGATTATGTAGTGATCCTCTTAGCCGACGGCTTAGGTCACGGGCTGGAGGCTAATATCGCAGCCGTTGAAGCGGTCCGCATTTTGCGTCTCCATCCGGACCTTCCGCCCGGGACTCTGCTGCAGCGCGTCCACAGCGCGCTTCGCGGCACCACTCGCGGCGCCGCTGTCGCTGTTGCCCGCATCGACCTCGCGCACCAGCAGGTAGCCTTCGCCGGAGTCGGCAACATCTCGGCACGCATTTATTCCGGCGCCGAGCCTCGTCACAGCCTGGTTTCCGGCAACGGAACCGCGGGACATCACACCGAACGAATACAGGAGTTCGCCTATCCCTGGCCCAACGACGGCTTGCTGCAGCTTCATTCCGACGGCCTTTCAACTGGGGCGGGTTTGGAACCGTATCCGGGGCTGTACCTGCGCGATCCAGCCCTCATCGCTGGGGTGTTATATAGAGATTTTGCAAGGGGGCGTGACGACTCCACCGTCGTCGTAGCAAAGGCGCAGTAGATGAGCGTTCGCATCCTTTCGGTCAGCATCCGTTCCGAACACGATACCGTGGCTGCGCGGCAGCGTGCCCGCCAGATCGCCCGCCTGCTGGGCTTCGACCATCAGGATCAAACCCGTATTTCGACCGCCGTCTCCGAGATTGCCCGCAACGCATTCAACTATGCCGGCGGTGGACAGATTGAGTACTCGCTCGAGGGAGCGGTCGCGCCGCAGCTATTTCTCGTCAAAGTGACAGACTCCGGCCCTGGTATCCGGGACTTGAACAGCATCCTGGAAGGTACCTACCAATCTCAAACCGGGATGGGGCTGGGCATTACCGGCGCCCGCCGTCTGATGGATCAGTTTCAAATCGAATCCGCGCCCGGCCGCGGCACCACCATCTGGCTAAAGAAGCTGCTGCCCAAGCGCGCGTCCCTGGTGCTGCCCCCCGATGTAGCGCGCATCGCTGCCGCGCTGGCCCGCGAGGCGCCGCAGGATCCCTTCCAGGAACTGCAGCACCAGAACCAGGAGCTGCTCCGGGCCTTGGAAGAGATCCGCGCGCGTCAAGCCGAGCTGATCCTTCTCAACCGCGAGCTGGAGGATACCAATCGCGGTGTGGTGGCCCTTTACGCGGAGTTGGATGAAAAGGCCGACCACCTTCGGCGCGCCGACGAGTTGAAGTCGAAGTTCCTTTCCAACATGAGCCATGAGTTCCGTTCGCCCCTCAATTCCATCCTGGCGCTCAGCGGTCTGTTGTTGGATCGTGTGGACGGCGATCTGAGTTCCGAACAGGTTCAACAGGTCGAATATGTATGCCGCGCCGCCCATGATTTGCTCGAGCTGGTGAACGATCTGCTGGATCTCGCCAAGGTGGAGGCTGGAAAAATCGAAGCCAAGCCACTCGAGTTTACAGCCGCGGATTTGTTCGCTGCGCTGCGAGGCATGCTGCGTCCGCTGCTGTTGAACCAATCCGTCGCACTGGTTTTTGAGGATATAAGTCACATCCCGCAGATTTATTCCGACGAAGGCAAGGTATCGCAAATTTTAAGGAATTTCATTTCTAACGCGTTGAAGTTTACCGAGAGCGGCGAGGTTCGCGTCTCGGCGGCGCTGGAGGGCGAAACCAGTGTGGTTTTTTCCGTTACCGATACGGGCATCGGAATCGCACCCGAGAACATCGATTTGATTTTCCAGGACTTTGCGCAAGTGGACAGCCCCATTCAGAGGCGCGTGAAAGGGACTGGCTTGGGCCTTCCGCTATCGAAGAAGCTGGCCACGTTGTTGAACGGCGAGGTGCGTGTCCGCAGCCAGTTGGGCGTCGGTTCCACCTTCATGCTGAAGATGCCGCTGCGTTATCGCGACGCCGCCGCCGTTCAGCCGGCCGCGCCTAAACCTGAGTGGGCCCTGGAGTCGGGTAAGCTTCCCGTGCTGATCATCGAAGATAACGCCGCCATGCGGATGATGTACGCCAGTTTTCTGGCGGGCTCCATTTTCCAGCCCCTGCATGCTTCCACCACCCGCGAGGCGGAAGATCTGCTCGATCAATTCCGGCCCGCGGCCATCGTGCTCGATATCGTCCTCCGTTCGGAAGATACCTGGTCGTTTTTGGCGCGGCTCGGCGCGGACGCTCGCGCCCGGGGCGTTCCCATTCTGGTGGTCAGCAGCATAGAAGATCAAGCCAAGGCATATCATCTGGGCGCGCGCGATTATATCGTGAAGCCGGCCGAGCGCGTCGATTTCATCACCCGGCTTCGGGCGCTTACCGATCAGCCGCCGTTTACCCGGGTGCTGATTATCGACGACAGCGAGAGCGATCGTTACCTATGGAAACGGAAACTGAGTGAAGCGTCTTTTCTGATCAGCGAAGCGTTTAACGGCTACGATGGATTTCAAAAAGCTTGTGAAGAAAAGCCCGAGTTGATTCTCCTCGATCTCAACATGCCCGGCATGAGTGGGTTTGAGGTTCTGGACCGATTGAAGGCCGCGGCTTCCACAAAAAACATACCGGTGGTGATTTGTACCTCGCGTGATCTCACCAGTACGGAGCGGCATGAACTGGCCGGCAAGGCCACGTCGATTCTCAATAAAGAGGGCCTGGACCACGGCGTCATGGCTCGAGAACTTCGCCGTGTCATCGACCGTGCAGGAATGGCTGCTATGATTCACTAGGACGGACCGTATGAATTTGTTAGATTACTCGATTCTCAATGTGGACGATTACCGGCCGTCCCTTTATGCCCGCAGCAAAGTGTTGCGCCAGGCCGGCTTCGAAGTTCTGGAGGCCACCAACGGCGCCCTAGCGCTGCAAATGCTTTCCGACCTGAGACCGCCCTTGGTCCTCTTGGATGTGAATCTGCCGGACATGAGCGGTTTTGAGGTGTGCAAACGAATCCGCTCCACGCCTACCATCGCTGGTACCACGGTGGTGCACATTTCGGCCTCCAGCAGTCAGAGCCGGCACCAGGTGTATGGATTGGATTCAGGCGCCGACAGCTATATGGTCGAGCCGGTCGAGCCGGAAGTTTTGATCGCCACCGTAAAAGCTTTTCTGCGCGCCCGTCAGGCCGAAGACGCGCTGCGGCGCTCCAATGAGGATCTGGGACGATTTTCATATACCGTCGCCCACGAGCTGAGCGAGCCGCTGCGGACCATTACCGTGCATGCTCAATTACTCGAAAGGAAGCTGGGCGGCCAGCTTAGCGGAGAAACCGCGGATTCGTTCCAGTTCGTGATGCAAAGCGCCCATCGCATGCGCTCTTTCATCGACGATCTGCTTCGCTACTCTCACGCTACTCATCCTAGCGGCACCAATATCGCGGAAATAGACACCGACGTCCTGCTTACCCAGGTACTCTTCAACCTGGATGCCGTAATCCAGAGTAAGGGAGCGCGAATCACGCACGATCCTATGCCGAAGATGGTGGGCGACGCGCGAATCGAACAAGTTTTGCAGAATCTCATCACCAACGCCATCAAGTACAGCCGGCCCGGCGTCACGCCCGAGGTCCATGTCTCGGCGCGTGAAAACCAGGGTTGCTGGACGTTTTCAGTCCGCGACAACGGAATTGGAATCGATCCGCAATATAAGGATGGCATCTTTCAGATCTTTCGCCGCCTGCATGGACGTGATGTCGCCGGTAACGGCATCGGTTTGGCGCTGGTGCAGAAGATCGTCGAGGGGCAGGGCGGAAAAATTTGGGTGGAATCGCAGCCGGGCGTTGGATCGACTTTCTATTTCTCCGTTCCGTCGGAGTCCAAGCGCGAGCCGCGTAGCAGTCAGGCTTCTACGTGAATTTGCTAGCAACCTCCATCTAATGCTGGCTAATACTGAGCAGGTTCCCATCCGGATCTTTGAACCACGCGACACGGGTGCCACCCGGCGCAGTCCAGATGCCTGACTCGTCCTGTTTTACGAAGTTTTCGTAGCGCTCCAGCTTGACGCCCGCAGCCAGTAGCGCCTTCACCTTGGCGACGATGTCGTCTACCTCCCAGCCTAAAACTGCGTAGGGAGCCGCGACTACCTCCCGAACCAGCGACACTCGCAGCGTGGTTCCGTTTGCGTCGAATACCAGCGCGAAGGCGTCCTCACTGACCAGCCGAAGCCCGAGCGTGTCGCCATAAAACGCGCAGGCGCGCTGGGCGTCTCGCACACCGACGAAGGCTGCGATCTTGGAAGAGCCGAGAATGTCGGCGCTAGACATGAGATCAGTATACAGTTGCAAAAAGCGGATTAAGCTACAATACAAATTCCCCGCCGAATGGACCAACTTAAAACGCTCATCCGCGAAGTCTCCGACTTCCCCAAGCCTGGCATCAACTTCTACGACATCACTACTCTGCTCAAAGACCCGGCCGGGTTCAAGTCCGTGATCGATGGATTAGCCCGGCGCTATCGCTCCGTCCCGGTCGACCTCGTGCTCGGCATCGAAGCCCGCGGCTTCATCATCGCGCCTGCCGTGGCTTACGCGCTTGGCTACGGGTTCATTCCGGTGCGCAAGGAAAAGAAGCTTCCGGCCGAGCGCGAGCGTATCGAATACGCGCTCGAATATGGCACCGACGTTCTCGAGATCCACAAAGACGCCGTCACTCCCGGACAGAATGTGTTGATCATCGACGATGTGCTGGCTACCGGAGGAACCGCCTCCGCCGTGGCTCGGCTGGTTGAGAAACTCGACGGCAAGGTCAGCGGCCTCGGTTTTATTCTCGAGCTCGATTTCCTGAAAGGGCGCGAAAAGCTCCCGGGCTATGACGTCTTCTCCCTCATCCACTATTAATTCCGTCTGTGGCGCACGCACCCCTGCGTGCCGCGTCGGCCAGGGGCATCCTCTACGGCCCTGCTTATCGACGGACAAGGCCGCCCGTCCTGGATGCCAGTCGTCAACACTCGTGTGAACGCCTTGACTGCATGACCCACCTGCGCCTTCGGTCTCTCGCCAAAATCAATCTCGACCTCCGGGTCCTCAACAAGCGACCCGACGGCTACCACGATCTTCGAACCATCTTCCAAACCGTGTCCCTGGCCGACACCATCGACGTCGAGTACCGGTCAGGCCGCTCTCGCACAGAATTAAAGTCAAACTTGAATATTCCAGACAATCTCATTATCCGTTCAGCAGATAACGTCATGCAGGCTACCGGACGAACCGGCCGGCTTGGGTTCGTTTTGCAAAAGCGTATCCCGCTCGGGGGCGGCTTGGGTGGTGGCTCCAGCAATGCCGCCGCCGTCCTCCTCGCCCTGCCGATCTTACTTCGAAAACCACTACCGATGGAGAAGCTTATGGAACTCGCCGCGGCCCTCGGCAGCGACGTTCCGTTCTTCCTGCTCGGCGGCGCCGCCGTCGGGTTGGGCCGCGGCACTGAACTGTACCCTCTGCCCGATATTCCCCCTAAACCGGCCTTGCTGATCGCCCCCGGAATCCACGTATCTACAAAGGAAGCCTACGCCCTTCTAGGCCGCGAATCGGCCAATGGCGTCTCCGCCCCGACGATTAATAATTTCCAATCCGTCGCCTGGCAAATCGCAAATGGTTCTCCCGCCGAGGATTGGGCCAGTGTCAATGATTTCGAGAGTGTTGTCTTCGGCCTGCATCCCCAGCTAAAATCGATTAAGGGAAAGCTGCTGGAACTGGGAGCTCGGCCGGCGCTGATGAGCGGGAGTGGCTCGTCGCTTTTTGGAATCTTCCCCAGCCGCGAGTTGCGCGATAGAGCGGCCAAGTCGTTCAGAAGAGAATTCGCCAAGGATAAGGTATATTCCGTCACAATGATAAGCCGCAGCCGCTACCATTCACTCTGGCGGCGGCAGCTCGCAGCTCCTATGGATAGCAAAATATGGCCGCCCCAAGACCGGTACGCAGGATGAGATTCGAGCAGATGAAAATCTTCACCGGCAACGCCAATCCGGCGTTGGCGGCCAAGATCTGCGCCTCGCTGGGCTGCAGTATGGGTGCGGCGTCGGTCGAGCCTTTTTCCGACGGCGAAATCCGCCTGCAAATTCTTGAAAACGTTCGAGGCGCTGACGCTTTTGTGGTGCAGCCCACCTGCACTCCGGTGGACCGCCACCTGATGGAGCTGCTGCTCATGATCGACGCCCTCCGCCGCGCCTCAGCGGAGCGCATCACCGCAGTGTTACCCTATTATGGGTATGCGCGGCAGGACCGAAAAGATAAGCCGCGGATGCCCATCTCCGCCCGGTTGATTGCGAACCTGATTCAAAGAGCCGGAGCGGATCGTGTGCTTACTTTGGACCTGCACGCGGCCCAGATCCAGGGGTTCTTCGACGTTCCCGTCGACCACCTCTTCGCCGCGCCGGTGATGATCGAGTACTTCGATTCCATCGGACGCAGGGACTTGACCATTGTTTCGCCGGATGCCGGTGGCGTGGAGCGCGCGCGCGCTTTCGCCAAGCATATGAATTCGCCGCTGGCGATTATTGATAAGCGCCGCACGGATGTAAACGTCGCTGAAGTGATGCATATCATCGGCGATGTGGAGGGGCGGCATTGTTTGATTGTGGACGATTTGATTGATACAGCCGGTACAATCGTGAAAGGCGCCGAAGCTCTGCTCAAACAGGGCGCTATGAGCGTTACCGCTTGCGCTACCCATGCCGTGCTTTCCGGGCCGGCCGTGGAGCGGATAGAACAGTCGCAGATTCAGGAAGTGGTGGTTACCAACTCCATTCCGCTCCGCGAGGACGCCATGCGGTCGAACAGAATCAAGACGCTTTCGGTTGCCCCTTTGCTGGCGCGGGCCATTCAGTCGATCCACGAGGACGGTTCCGTAAGCACCCTATTCATTTGATTAAGAGCAGGCTCGAGCCTGGGGAAAGTTGCGCGGGCCAGTGCCTGCCGGAGTCATTAATAAGATGAGCGAAGAAATTACAATTACCGCTGAGCCGCGTGAATCGCGCGGCAAGAACGAAGCCCGCCGCCTGCGCGTCAAAGGTCTGGCGCCCGGCGTGTTGTACGGCGCTAATGGACCGGCCGTCGCCGTAGCCGTTAATCCCAAGGAACTCACCAAAATTTTGAATAGCCGCACCGGCCACAACACCATCTTCACCCTCTCGGTTCAGGGTGGGGAAGCCACGCCGGTGATGATCGTCGATTGGCAGTCCGATCCGGTTCGCGACGTAATGCTGCATGTCGATCTGAAGCGCATCGATCTGTCCAAGCGCATACGGGTGAATGTTCCGGTTCGAATGACGGGCGAGCCTAAGGGCGTCAAGCTTCAGGGCGGTCTCCTCGAAGCCATCACGCGCGAAGTGGAAATCGAGTGTCTGCCCAACGAGATTCCTGAATATTTTACGATCGACGTCACCGAGCTGATGATCGGCCAGAATCTTCGCTCCAGCGATATCGCGCTCAGCGGCTCCTTGACGTTGGTGAGCGCGGGCGATCAGGTGCTGGCGCACGTCGTAGCCATGAAGGCCGAAGAGGAGCCGGCCGCCGCCGCCGAGGGCGTTGTGGACGCTGCCGCTACGCCAGCCGAGCCGGAAGTGATCAAGAAGGGCAAGAAGGAAGAGGATACCGAAGCGGCTGCCGAACCGGAGAAGGGGAAGAAGAAGGGCTGATGAAGACAGGAGCCAGAAGTCAGAAGTCAGAACTCTTCTGTCTTCTGTCTTCTGTCTCCTGTCTCCTGTCTCCTGTCTCCCGAGTCCTCGTGGGTGAGTTCGAGAAGCTGGTGGTGGGTCTCGGCAATCCGGGCGAAGAGTACGAAGAGACCGCTCACAACCTGGGCTTTCTGGTCATCGACCGGTTGGCGGCGCGGAACGGCATTAAGATCGGGCGCAAGGATTCTCGAGCGCTGGTAGGGCAGGGAAGTATCGGGGGCAAGCGAGTGCTGCTCGCCAAACCGCAGACGTTTATGAACGTCAGCGGAGAGTCGGTCAACGGGCTGTTGGTTAAGAAAGAGATTGCACCCGGGGATCTGATCCTGGTTTATGACGAACTGGATCTGCCCTGGCAGTCGTTGCGGATTCGGCCGCATGGTTCGGCGGCCGGTCATCGCGGGGTTGACTCCGTCATCCGCACTGTCGGTACGAACCAGATTCCCCGGGTTCGGCTGGGGATTCATGGGGGCCGTCGCGAAAAGGACGGCGCTCAAATTGTGCTCGGTAAGTTGAACCGGGCGCAGAAACAGGAATTGGACGAGATCCTGGACCATGCGTCCGAGGCCATCGAGTCCATAATCGCTGAAGGCGTCGAAAAGTCCATGGCGAAATTTAATCGTCGCGCCCCAGGCTTAAACGAGGAAGAATGAGAGTTTACGAAGAGCTGTTCATCGTCCGGCCGGATGCGCCGGAAGAAGAAATCGATCAATTGATCGAACAATTGACCACCCTCATATCGAGTCAGGGTGGAAATGTGGACAAGTCCGACAAGTGGGGCGTCCGCAAACTGGCTTATCGCGTGCAAAAACGCACCGAGGGCTTTTATGTGCTGCTGCAATTCGTGGCCAAGCCGGAAACCGTGATGGAAATCGAGCGGCGTCTGCGCGTCACCGACCAGGTACTGAAGTTTCTCACAGTCCGCATCGACGAAAAGATGAAGAAGATCGAGAAGCGCAAAAAGGCTCGCGAAAAGCGCGCTGCCCGCCGGCCGGCGCCATCCGTATCCGCGCCCGCGGCGCCCTCGCTCGAACACGCCATGGCTGGAGAGCCTGCCTCCCGGCCCGGCGCGCCCATGCCCGGAGCACCGGTCGCCCCGGTTGAGAAATAGGAGGAAACGACAATGGCTGACAATAGAGGCGGCGGACGGCCCATCAGCGCGTCCCAGCGACCCACCGGTGGCGATAAGGCGATGGCCACCAAGAAGCAATATTTCCGGCGTAAGAAAGTCTGCCGGTTTTGCGTCGAGAGGATCGACGACATCAATTATAAGGACGTGAGGATGCTCTCATCGTTCATCTCCGAACGCGGCAAGATCGTGCCGCGCCGCATCTCCGGCGTATGCACTCCTCACCAGCGGCGCTTGGCCGAGGCCATCAAGCAGGCCCGCAACATCGCGCTCATTCCGTTCGCATCGGCTATATAGGAGATTGTCATCATGGATGTGATTTTGAGAGAAGACGTCGAAAAGCTGGGCACGCGCGGCCAATTGGTAAAGGTGTCGCCCGGCTACGCCCGAAATTTTCTGCTGCCTCAGCGGCTGGCCGTCGCGGCCACCGACTCCAATAAGAAGATCGTCGAACAGGAACGGCAAGCTCATTTGCGGCGTGAAGCCAAAGAAGTTTCCGACGCCTCCGATCTCGGCAAAATGATGGCCGACGTCAGCGTCACCATCTCGCAAAAGGCCGGAGAGAACGATCAACTCTTTGGATCGGTGACCTCCAAGGACATTGCCGAGGCTCTCGAAAAGCAGGGTTACACCATCGACCGCCGCAAGATCGTCCTGGACGAACCCATCCGAACTCTCGGTGATTTCAAAGTTCCACTCCGGCTGCACCGCGAGGTGACCACCGAAATCGCCGTTCACGTTGTGAAAGAAGAAGAGTAGCACAGCGCTGCGCACCGACCTGATTCTCGATCCGGGACGTTATGAAGGCGTTCCCGCCTACACGCTCTTGGAAGCGGCTGCTCATGGGTATGTTGCGGTCGACCACCGCTTCCTCAAAGCGATTCTCGATCGCCCGGAACAGGCCATTTCGGACCTGGTCCGTTTTGCGGCTGCCGATCACCATGACGAGGCTGTGGATCTGGAGCAGACCTTGCTCGACATCTTTCGCTCTCTCAGCACGCCGCAGGCATTGCCATTCCTGGTTGCAACGGTTCGGAGCGATCCTCACGACGTTGCCGACGAGCTGGTCGAATCCCTGGTCGCTTTGGGTTCGGCCGCCATCGAACCGCTGCTCGAACTCTTGAACGAATTGAGCGATCCGGGCGATGTGCCTTTTGTCCTGTCGGAGCTGCGCGTTCGAGATCCCCGCATCCTCGAAATGCTCCAGCAGCGCCTGGCCGTCGATCCCTTCGATGCCGCGCTGTGCCTCGAAATCTATGGTGATCCCGCCGCGATTCCGGCCCTGAAAGACACGCTCGGCCGAATCCCGGACGATGATCGAAGCCGCCGGCAAATTGAAGCGACGCTGGAGTCGCTGGCATCGAACATTGCACCAGCCGCGGAATCGCCGGAGCCATTCGACATTTGGGAATTGTACCCGGACAAAGATCTTCCGGCGCTCGACAAGCTTAGTGACGCGGAGCGCCTGGCGATGCTGGAGCGGGGTTCGGCGGAGATCCGCGCGGGCGTCGCGGAAAGCTATGGCGGCTCCGAGCCTCCGCTTGCGGTTCGCGCGCGATTGCTGGATCTGGCCAAGAGCGATCCCGACTTAGCCGTGCGGGGCGCTGCTTGGGAAGCGCTCGGTGAAATCAGCGATGAGCCGGAAGTCCGGCGGGCCATGTTGGAGGTGCTTCGAGACTCCCATTCCTCGATTGAAGAAAAAGGCGGCGTAGTCGTCGCGTTAGCTCAGCAAGCGGATAATCCGCTGGTTACCAAAGCGATTGAGTCTCTGTACGATGAGCCGCGTGGCCGCGCCAAAGCGCTCAAAGCGATGGCCCGCTCGCTCGATCGGCGCTTTGCTGCCTTTCCGCCGAAGCACCTGGACGATTCCGATCCGGAAATCAAGCGCCAGGCGATCTGGGGCGTGGGCTACCTCGGTCTATCGTCGGAAGCGCCGCGTCTGGAGCCTTTCTTCGCCGACCACGAATTTCGCAGCGACGCGCTCTTCGCGTATGCGCTTTCCGTTCCGGGCGACACCTCGCGGGGCCGGGTTCAGGCGCTTCTGAACAAGATCGAGGATGCAGCCGATGGATTCGGGGTTGACGAGGAAACGCTCGTAAAAATTGCCCTGGACCAGCGCCTGATGCTGCATGGCGCCAAGCCGGTCTTCTTTCCTGATGAAACTGAGATGGAAGAAGAACCCCAGCCGGTCGCCTCATCCAAGGTGGGACGTAACGATCCTTGTCTTTGCGGCAGCGGCAAAAAGTATAAGAAATGTTGCGGGGCTTGATCGGCCGCTCGCGGCGCATTGCCGCCCGGGACGGTTACCGGCCACGCGTCGCGCAGAGTCGGTCTTCATCTTGATCCTGGTGCGCGTGGTGATAACTGTCCTGTGACGAGTGCAAGAGATGGCCCGCCCATTCGTCGCGGCGATGGTTGTATAGGTCTCGAGCTTTCTCGAGTTCGAGCAGAGCGCATTTCACCCTGCCTGGGTCCGGATTGGGATTCGCAGCCAGAAACTGCACCTCTTCCACCCATCTTGCAAACTCGTCGAAAGCCCGCCGATATGCAATCTCCGCATCGCGTGCCGTCATCATGCATTATTAGACGAAACCAACTACGAAAAGGTTCGGATTTCTTGGGAGGCGTGATTAACGTTTATTCCGAACAACTTCGAACATGCCACCCCGGGTCGAGTTTCCCAGCGGCTACACAAATTGGAGCTGAGATGGAAATAACGTGTCCCAGCGGAGCGTGACGAGGGTCCGACAGGGAAATCAGGATTTTAGTGTAAGGCCCGAACTAATCGGCCGTGGCGGCCTGAGCTTCGCCTGCTACCTGCTTGCCGTATATACGGAGCATCCGGCGAGTGATGGCCAGATCCTTCTCGAACTGATCTTTTTCGGCGGTGAGCAATTGCTCGGCAGTGCCGAAATCAATGCCGGCGGAAAGATCGTGCGCGCTCAAAAGATCCTTGATGTAGCTGGCCAGCCAATGTTCGGACTTCATCAGTCCTTGGAATCGCGACAATGCTTTTTCTTGGTCCAGTGTTTGAATGCCCATAAAATTGCTCCAGTCGCAGTGAGGGTTGTGAATAGCGCCAGGATACTACGAAACGGTCTCGGTATTCAGGTATCTTCGGAGACGTCGATCTCGTTGTGATTTGCGGACGTAGAGAAAGAGCGCAGTTCATGCGCCAGTGTCTCCAGGCTCTCGTGCATGTCGTTCGCGGAACGAACAATGTCATGGCCGGCTCCCAATCGCGTTTTCAATAGTCGCGCCACGTCTTCGGTATCGGAGATCAGGTCATTGGCCTTACGGGTCAGCTCGTTGAGTTCGCTGTGACTAACCTGCACGGTCGTTCTCTCCCTTGCTAACTGGCGCCCGCCTTGCGAAAGCTCTCCGCCCGGAACAAATGCGGATAGACACGGTACATCCGGCGCGCCGTCTCCAAGTCTTTCCGAAAGGTCTGTTTGTATTGCTGCAGCAATCCTTCGACGGTTTCGAATGAGACATCGTCGGGCGCGCGGGAGCGGCCTATCAAGTCGCCGATGAACGACTGCAACCAGTGCTCGGACGCGGGTGCGGCGGCTGATGGCATTGACACTGCGGCCGGCGCGGGCGTTTCGTATTGAATCTGCTCCAACGCCAGAACGCGCACCTCGCGCAGCAATTTTTCAATGCTTGAGACCGCGCTATGCCCCAGATCGGCGAGCGGATGATCAGCGCCGGCCCGTGCCCGGACCGCCACTGTAAGTTCGGTTGCTCGTGATCGCGCATCCGAAAGAGTTCGTATCAAATATTCGAGATCGGACTCTGTCATATGCGCGTTGAGGACTCATTGTACTATCAATATCGATTTAGAATCCAGATCTAACCGTGATGAAGTTTTTGAACAGCTTTTTCAATTTGTGTAGCGCGCCATACGGGAAGCAGCGCGGAAAAAACGATGATGACCAAAACAGCGCCTGCGGCGGCCGCCAGCATCAGCGGATTGCGCGCGGATACACCGAAGACCAGGCTTTCCATCCAACGCGATGTAAGAAAGGCTACGACCGCGCCCAGTGCGATGCCCAGCACTGCCAATTTCAGAACGTGACCGCCGGCCCAACGCATGATCGCCGCCTGGGAAGCTCCGAGGGCGGCGCGAATCGCGATCTCTTGCTCTCGCACACTCACCCAATATTTCAGAAGGCCGAAAATGCCTATGCCCGCCATGATTATCGCCAGCGCGGAAAATCCGGTCAGCAGCGCCGTACTGAACCGCCGGCGCTCTAATGTCGCGCCTAATGTCTTCTCGAAAACACCGAGGCTCTCGATCGGAAGATTGCGATCCAGCGACGCAATGCGCCGCCGGACCGTGGGAGCGAGCAACTCGGGATCCCCCGTCGCTCGGATCATCACTACCATCGCCGCGGAAGGCGCCTGCGAGAACGGCAGATAAATTTCCGGCAGAGGTTCTGAATCTAAGCCCATCTGGCTCACATCACCGGCAACGCCGACGATTTCATAGGCCGGCCCTTCAAGGTAAGGTCCGCCGCTCTTGATCCGACGCCCTACGGCCGATTCCTTCGGCCACCACTGGCGCGCGAAAGTTTGATTGACGATCGCCACTGGCTGAGTTTTCGCCTGGTCCGCTTCCGTGAACGCGCGCCCCTGGCTCAACGCGATCCCCATCGTTCGGAAATAAGCTGGATCGGCGACGTTGACCAGCGCGACCGGGACTTCGTTTCTTGCCGGAGCAGGGCGATCCAGAACTGAATAGAACCAATCGCCGCAGTCTCCGCCCGATGGCGGACAGTGTACCGCGCCGACTGCCGTGACAGCCGGAATCCCGCGAAGATCCGCGATCAATTGGCCATAGAAATTCTGTTGCGCCTCCGCCGATTTGTAGCCCGATGTAGGCAACACCAGCTCGAGCGCCAGCAGACCTTCCGGGTGAAACCCCGGATCAGACGACTCGGCCGCGTTCAGGCTCCGAAGCAATAATCCGGACGCAAAAGCCAGCATCAGGGTAATCGCAATCTCGGCAACGATCAGGACATTACGGAACGACTGGCCGCTTTTGGCGCCGGTTGCGCCGCGCGAACTGTCTTTGAGCGCCGAGACCAGATCGAGTTTTCCAGCCGTGAAGACGGGAGCCAGCCCAACCAGCAGACCGGCCAGGATGCTGATCGCGCCGGCGAACAGGAATACCGGAAAATCCAGCGTCGTTTCAGCGAGTCGCGGGATGTCCTTCGGCCCGATGCTCAGTAACGCTGCCAGGCACCAGTGAGCCAAAAGCAACCCGGACGCTCCGCCCAAGACCGCCAACAAAAGATTCTCGGTCAGCACTTGCCGGACCAGCCGCGTTCGTCCCGCGCCGATCGCCGTCCGGATTGCGATCTCGGTGGTCCGCGTCGTGCCTCGCGCCAATACCAGACTAGTCACGTTGACGCAGGCAATGAGGAGCACCAACCCGACCGCGGCCATGAGAATCATCAGGCCGGACCGGATGGGCTGAGTCATTTCTTCGGCGAGAAAACCAGCGTAGCTGCGGTGATCTTTTTCGGGCCCGGGATCCGTTTGCGCAAGATGCTGCAGGATGGAATCGAGATCGGCCCGCGCGGCAGCCAGCGTGACCCCGGGTTTCAAGCGGCCCAGCACGCGCATCGATCCATGCTGGCTGCGCAGGCCCGCGTCGTCCTTGAAGAGAGCCAGCGGCAAATAGTAATCGGCTCGTAGAAACTCCCAGGCGGGAGCCGCCACCCCGATAACCTGATACGGCTTGCCGTCCAGCGCCAGCGTGGTTCCCAGAATCGCAGGGTCGCCGCCCAGCTTTTCCATCCAAAATTTGTAATTCAACACGACCGTGGATGGCGCGCCGGCGCGGTCATCTGATTCGATGAAGAGTCGGCCCAGCAGCGGCTTCCGGCCGAGCAGGGGAAAGAAATCGTGCCCGATCAATGCGGCTCGGGTGAAGAGTGGATCACCCCGGCCGGTGAGTGTAAAAGGAGCCTGCTCGAAGCCGGCCATTTTCTCAAAGGAGTGATTCTCGTCGCGCCAATGCAGGTAGTTGATCCAGGTGACGCTAATGCCGGTAGCCTCGCCAGACGATTCACCCAGCCACATAAGCCGCTCAGAGTCGGGATAGGGCAGCGGTCTCAGCAGTACCGCTCGCACGACGCTGAAAATCGCCGTGTTGGCGCCCAGGCCGAGCGCCAGGGTCAAGATAACAATGGTCGAGAAAGCGGGCGCCCGGCGCAGGCCGCGCAATCCGTAGCGAATATCGCGCAGCGCCATTTCAAGAATGGAAGACACACCACTGGTGTACGACGCGGCACGCGCCGCTGTCAAAGGGCTGGAACTTTCTTCCAGACAGCCTGGGGGGATCGCCTTAGTTAAGTTGACTAAAGCCTGGTGGTTGGCGAGCCGATGAAACAACTAGGCAATCGCCTTGCAAACCGACGAACTTAGCGAACTAAAAGGCCAGTTTCTCACCAGCCTCAATCACGAGATTCGGACGCCTCTAAGCGGAATTCTCGGCATGACCGATCTGCTACTCGAAACATCTTTGAACGATGAGCAGAAGGAATACGTCGGCGCCACGCGTTTATGCGCCGAAAACCTGCTTGAAATCCTCAATATCACACTCGAGTTCTCGGCTCTTTCGGCCAACCACCTGCGCCTGGAGGAAGCTGAGTTTTCCTTGCGCGAGACGCTAGCCGGATTGGTTTCAGAGTTTGCCTTCAAGGCCGAATCTAAGGATGTTCGCCTGCGGCATAATTTCCATCGCAACTTACCGTCCGCTGTTGTCGGCGATGCATTGCGCCTTCGGCAATTGATCTGGCACCTGCTGGGCAACGCCGTGAAATTAACGCAACGCGGCGAGGTCGAGCTCAGCGCTTCAGCCAGCCGGCGCGACCAGGGCCAGGTCTATATCACGATTGCTGTGCGCGACACCGGGATTGGGATCCGCCCGGAGGAAGTGAACTCCATCTTCGAGTCATTCCGCCAGTTGGAAACGGGATTGGCCAGGAATTATCCCGGTTTGGGACTTGGCCTTGCCGTGGCTCAAAAACTGGCTCTTCTTCTCGGCGGCGCCATCACGGTAGAAAGCGAGTGGGGCCGAGGCAGCGTCTTTACGGTCCAGGTTCCTCTTCGCCAGCCAGCCGACTTTTCCGGGCGTCTGGATCTAGGTGAAACGCGGGGTCGCGTGCTGGTAGTCGACGACGATGTAATCTCGCGAACCATCGTCAGCCACGTCCTGGCCCGGCGCGCTCTCGATGTAGTTTGCGTGAGTAATGGACCAGAGGCGATCAGCGCCGCGGCAGGATCCCGATATGACTTGATCCTGATGGACCTGCAGATGCCCGGCATGGACGGCTTTCAGACTGCCCAGCGCCTGCGCGAACTGGCGGGGCACGGCCATACTCCCATTTTGGCCGTCACCGCCAATTGCTCGGCGGACTACCGGGATCTTTGCATCCAACATGGAATCCAAGGCTTTCTGTCCAAACCAGTGCAGAGCAGCGAACTTGTCCAGACTGTCGAAAAGTACCTGGCGGCTACAGCCGTTCACTAAGAGGGTCCGGGTTACAATAGAGGATTGTTTCGCCTTGACAGCGGAAACGTCTACAGGGCGCAGGCGCTCGAAGACATTCCTTGGCTGGTGCATGGCTTCGGCACCCGGCTTAGCTCGCCATGGCCGGACACGGACGATCTGGCGACTGTCCGGCAGGTGCATTCCGACAAAGTACTGATTGCCGATCGGTCCGGAGTCCTGGGCGAAGGCGACGCATTGATCTCGAATCAGCCCGGCATTACGCTATCGGTGCGCACGGCTGATTGCCTCCCGATACTCATGGCCGATACGCATAATCGCGCAGTGGCCGCAGTGCATGCCGGCTGGCGGGGCACTCTTCTCGAGATCGTGCCCAAGACGATCCAGGCGATGGAGGAACAGTTCCGAACCCGTCCGGAAGACCTGGTAATCGCCATTGGGCCAGGGATCGGACATTGCTGCTTTGAAGTTGGCCCAGAGGTGGCTACCCGATTCTCGAAGATTTTTCCCGAACGGCGCGACCTGGACGAGAGGACAAAAATCGACTTGGTGGAGACGAACCTTCGGCTATTGGGACGAAATGGCGGCAGGGTGAGACAAATCGCCAGGAGCGGCCTGTGTTCTTACTGCCAAGCCGACCTATTTCATTCTTTTAGGAGAGATGGCGACGCGGCCGGACGAATGGTGTCGGCGATTCGACTGCGGTGAGCGGCCGCTAGGACTTGGCCGAATTGCAGCAAGAGACACACGAAAGGCGCGAGTTTCCTCGCGCCTCTCGACACAGAGATCTCCGAATACCGGCAAGCTTTCTTGGCCAGGGCGCTTAGGCCGCGTGGACCAGAAGATCGTCGAGCGTATCCGTGCCCTCTTCCTGGCTCTTGTCGGCGATTTCCTGACATTGGATGCAGTAAGCCGCCCACGGTACAGCGTGAAGCCGCTTGATGCTAATGTCTTCCTCGCAGTGCAGGCAGACTCCAAACGTACCTTCATCGATGCGATGCAGGGCCGCCCGGACATTGCGCAACATGTTAGATTCACGGTCAAGGTTGCGAATCGCCAACTCGCGTTCGGCCGCATTCTGGACTTCGTCCAATGCGTCCGGACTCTTCTCGATTGCAATCCCCTCACGGTTTCTCAGCACCTGCGCCAATTCAGCCTGTTTAGTTTCCAGGACTTCTTTAAATTTGTTTAACTCGGTCTTCGTCATAGGTTTAACTCCTTCTTATTGTTCTTGCTCGATCTCGGTTGCTTTGTTCAACACGTTTAGACGTGTCATCCTCCAGAAAGGTTCAAGTCGTTACAAAGAATGACTGAACTATAATGAACTTTGAAGCTTAACGACCGGGGGCAGCCCGCGCCGGCCCGAGAGGTTCGCAATCTGACTCTCAAAATCATACCACAACCGTTCAGCAATTCAAGTGCCAGGTTCCAGGTCCCTGGCTAAAATCCTAGGTGGAGGCGTTGGAACGTTCTCTTCTGTTCCTTTGCCTAACAACTGATTCTTATCGACTTCGCCGTCCAAAATAATTATGGCAAAGGGCGAAAAGTTTTCGCACCGGCGGTGACCCCCACTTCAAGATGTATAGTGATTACCTTGGGCTAGTAATTTTTATTCCCCAAGCGGTCCGTTCGATCCCTTGAGGAAACATGGTGATACACGCATTTGCCCTAATAAGGTGGCGGAGGGTGCTGCTTTCTCTCACTTTAGGGTCCGAGATATTAAAGCGTAGGTTGGATTACTTTATGGCTCCGATTCAATTGCCTTGGGGGGGCGCTGGAAGCTTACGCTCGTGGCTTTGTTGGCGCATCATCTCCAGCATCTGCTCTAGTTGCTGCTCAGGGATTGCCAAGGAGACGGTGGTGACGTTACCGGCCGTTTTGCAATCCAGTGTGTCGAGCAGCGTGGCCACCTGTCCGGCAGCCGCATTGTTCTGGCGGTTGAGTTGAACCATGCCGGCGACGAATTTCACCACATCCACCAGCGCCTGTGCGTCTTTTTCTGAGCGCGTGACTGCCTCAGCCGAGATGCTGACGATATTACCGAAGCGGATACCACCGCTGGCTTCGTTGATGGCGGCGAGCAGGTTGCCCTTCATAGCGCCGCTCAGGTTCGGATCGGGCATTACCCCGGAGAATTCCGAAACGGGCACCAATGTGACAAACCAGAAATCGTTTTTGGAACTGAGATCCCGGACCTTGGCCATAAGCTGATTGCTGGGCGCGGCGGCGCTCTTTTGGCGCTCGACGGCTCCCTTGACGGAAGCCAGGTCGCCCATTACCGCACTCGTTCCATCGAAGAAGGCGATCGCATTTTCGACCTCCGGCTTATCGGTGCTGGAATGAATCAGGATGTCGACACCCTGAAAATTGGATGTCCTGACGCCCGTGCCTTGCGCCGCGTGCGCGATTTTGCCGAGATCGAAAGAGCCACGAGCGATAACCAGCCAGCGGCTGGCCGGGCTGTTCGACTCCCAATTGGACGCGATCAGTATCTCGCTGACATCCCGGCGCGGATCGAATCCGGTTTGGGTGATAAAGCTCTTAAAGCCCGCGTCATCCACCTGCATATGGGAGAGGATATACTGGCCGAACAGAGAATTGCGGGTCTGGTCCACCTGAATCCCCGCGATAACCTTGGCATCGGGCATGACCAGCCTGAGGAGAGCGGGATCAGCCGCCCAAGTGGCTATCGGAAGCGCAACGATCACCGCCAGACGGCGTAAACCCGTCATGAAAACCCTCTTCTGAGTCATGAAGAACCTCTCTCTGTTGCTATTACGAGGCTAACACGTAGGAAGTTCGGGCCATCTTAAATTGGCACCTGCTCGACGATCTCGATGCCATAGGCGTCCAAACCGACCACCTTGCGCGGATGGTTGGTCAACAGGCGTATGGTGTGCAGGCCGAGGTCGGAAAGGATCTGCGCGCCGATGCCGCTTTCGTGCTGCAACCGCTTTTGGCCGTCGGGAGTGCCAAAGCTATGATTGCGGAAGCCCGGTCCGGTCTGATGTAGATACACCAGCACGCCCGCGTCTTCGCCGGCGATCAATTCCAGCGATTTCCGCAAGACTCGCTGGCACTGGCATTCCACCGAGCCGAAGACATCGCCATAGGTGCAATGCGAGTGCATACGCACCAGGACGTTCTCGCGGTCCGAGATCTCGCCGTGAACCAGCGCCAAGTGCATCTCTGGGACAATGGTGCTGGCGTAAACGATGGTCTTGAAGTCGCCAAACTCTGTCCGCAGGCAGCCCTCCGACTGGCGCTGGACGAAGCGCTCGTTTTGCAGACGATAGCGGATCAGGTCGGCCACCGAAATCATTTTCAGGCCATGCCGCGCGCAGAACTCCCTCAGATGGGGAACTCGCGCCATAGAGCCATCGTCGTTCATGATTTCGCAGATGACGCCGCCCGGCCGGAATCCCGCTAGGCGGGCGAGGTCCACTGCGGCTTCAGTTTGTCCGGCGCGAACCAGCACGCCGCCTTCGCGCGCGCGCAATGGAAAAACGTGACCGGGGCGCACCAGATCGGTAGATTTGCTAGAAGGATCGATGGCCACCCGGATGGTATGGGCACGGTCGGCCGCCGAGATACCGGTGGTAACGCCTTCGGCTGCTTCGATCGATTCGGTAAAGGCAGTGCCAAATCGCGAGGTGTTCCTCGATGACATCTGCGGCAGGTGAAGAGCGTCGCAGATCTCGGCGCTCAACGACAGGCAGATCAAGCCCCGGGCGTGCTTAGCCATGAAATTGATGGCTTCGGAAGTAACTTTTTCGGCCGCGATGGTGAGGTCGCCTTCGTTTTCCCGGTCTTCGTCGTCGACGATTACCAGCATCCGGCCAGCGCGGAATTCCTCGATGGCCTCCGGGATGGAGGAGAAGGGCATGGCTTAAGTATCAGGATAGCAATCGGGGCGGGAGGAAGAAGACAGGAGACAGGAGACAGGAGACAGGAGACAGAAGACAGAAGACAGAAGACAGGAGGCAGGGGGCCCAGTGAAAGCCGCCCACGTTCTCGTTCTAATTAGCGCTTGGAGGAAGAAGAAGATGAGGTCGTTTGGCTCTCGTTCTGCTTATTCGAGCCGTTACCGCCGTGAAGGGCGCTGACCTTCAGTTGATTCTGGACTTCCTGGACGCCCGAAACGGATTCAGCTAGATCTTCGGCTATGCGCTTGGCGCTGCGATCCTCCACAGTCCCCGTCAGGGTTAAAACACCGCTGCTGACTTTGACCATGATTTCAGTGGCGTCGATGTCGCCGTGCTGGGTGAGTTGATCGTTGATGTCTTCTTGGATCCGCTCATCGGAGCGGCGATAGCCCTTGGGCGCGCCTCCGATCACCGGGCTGGCGGTGCGAGCGGCGCTCGGAGGATTCATGCTGTTGATTATCGTCGTTAGAGGCCAAGTTTCCGGTCGAGCTCAGTAGTGACTTGGGGTAAGGTTTGCGGATTATTGACGACATTCCGGATGCCGGAGGAATTTTCAAACAAAGCATCGGCGGCCGCGAGTGCCAGGTTATAAGCTAGGCGCGCGTTCTCTATGCTTAGCTGCGACCAATCCTGGTGCAGGTCTTCGAGGCGGGGAATCTGGCGGGCAGCGGCAAGCTGGCGCAGTTGATCGCGTGAGGCCGATGAAAGCTGATCGCCGGATAGCTTCTGCGCCAGGCCTTCCTGCAGCCAGGGCGGCCAGGGCGCGCTTCCGGATGGAATGCTGGTGAGGCAGGCATGCACCAGCTCATGCGCCAGCGCGCGGCGCATTTGCGGACCCACTTCCTTTCCTTCGGTCCAGGCAATATGGATGCGCCCGTCATATTCACCACCGCTCCACTCCGCGGCGCCGGTGCCGCGCAGATAGGCATCCCGGCTTTGGACGATCGCGACTATTCGTTCGTCCGACGAGCAGCCCAGCTGGCCCGCGATACGGCCGTAATCTTCATCCAGAGTGGACAGGATGGCCCGCGCGGTGTCGGAAGGAAGCGCTTGGCCTTCATACCGCAACGCGATGTGCATTCCCAGGAGCTTTTCACCGCTATGGTCGGCATCAGCCTCGCGGCGCACTCGTTCATAGACGCGGGCGAGTGCATCGTTAGGGGCTAGATCGAGCGACTGCTTCCAATAGTCCAGGGCCGCGCGAAGCTGGTCCGACCGGTAAGCAGCCAGGCCCGTCAGCAGCAGTACGTTGGGGTCGTTACTATGGCGTTTCGCCGCCGGCTCCAGCAATTCCAGAGCTTGCGCCGGCTGATTGGCGGCGAGCAGCTGGGAGGCGCGATCCAGAGCTTGATCGCCGGTACGGGCCACCAGCTTTTGACTGGCGGCTTCCATGGGACGAAGCTCGCGGATCGTGTCAGCGGAGGCGGCCGAGGTTCGGCCTTGCTCGAATTGCTCCAGGCCGGACAACCCGGAAGCCGGGACGTAGCCCATTACCACCTTGCCTTCCAAAGTGGCCGAAACCTTGAAGCAGTCCGAGCCATCAGAGAGGCGAAAGCGAATTTGCACCGGTGTACCCGCCGGCAGAGTCGCCAGGACCTCCGCCGTCTGGTCGCAGCCCGAGCGTAACGCAGTTTGATCCTGCTTGGCGGATAACGCCGCAAAGAAAAAAACGACAGGGACCACCATGCTCCTTATATCGGCCTCATCATGTCACAAACTCCTAGGGTAAATACCTGACTAAGGGAAACTTACCGTTAGTGAGGCGTTTCCTCTCTTAGAACATCGCGCACCGCTTGTTTTAGCTCCTGACGCAGCCCGGTCCAGCTTTCCGGCGCGAACTGGATGGTTTGAGTGGGAAAGGGCATCTCGATGCGGGCTTCGCCGAAGCGCTTTATAATCCGGGCATTCATCTCACGTCCTACCAGCCATTGTTGGCTCGGCAAGGTCTTAAACCGGGCCTTGATCACTACCGCGAAATCGCCGAGTTTGTCGACACCCATGATCTCCAGTGGGTCGAGGATCGCGGAATGAAAGGGCTCGCCGGACATGAGCTCCTGTCCCAGTTCTTGGAGGACGGCGATCACGCGCTCAGTATCTTCTTTGTAGGCCACCGAGATGCTGAAAACGTAATAGGAATATTCGCGCGTCAGGTTGGCCAGGCTCTGGATACCGCCGTTGGGGAAAATGTGAACCGCGCCATCTTCGCCGCGCAGCACCGTGGTACGCAGGTTGATTTCTTCCACCAGGCCGCCTTTCCCGTTGATGACCGCGACGTCATTGATCCGGATCTGGTTCTCGATCATGAGAAACAGACCGCCCAGGATGTCCTTGATGACGTTTTGCGCCCCAAATCCGATAGCCACTCCAGCGACTCCCGCACCGGCCAACAGAGGCCGGACGTCGAAGTTCATCTCTTTGAGCGCCATCAGCAACGCGATCGACCAGATGAGCACGAACATGGTTTTCCTGGCCAGGCCGCTGATGGTTACGGCGCGCTTTTCCAGCTCGAATTCGGTGCCGCCCCCGGCTTTCAGCATCATGCGCACGCTGTAGTTTCTGAGCGAGGTCAAGACCCGGCCCACCGCGCGAGTGCAGATGTAGGCAAACACCAGGATGAAGGCGATGCGGAGGGCATTGAATGCCATCGGCACGTAATAGTCGACATTCAGCAATTGGATGCGAGCCGGCATATTCTCATGATAGAGGCCGAACGGTGTGGAGGCCCGATTGGTAGACTAAGAAATATGGCAACGGATCAGAATAAAGGCTCCACGCCGCCCGTCCGCGCGTGGGCGCCGGTGGTGGGGCTAGGCTGGTTGATACCCGGCGGCGGACACTTCCTGCTGAAACGGAAGGGCCGCGGCGCCTTGCTGCTGGTATCGGTGGTCTCGATGTTTCTGCTGGGTCTCATGATGCGCGGCGCGATGTTCCAGCCGCAGACCGGCGATATCCTGACGACCATCATCTATGTCGGTGGATTCCTGGGCGACCTGGCTTCTGGACTGCTTTATCTGTTAGCCACCTGGCTCGGCTATTCGCAGCCGGATATGGCCGGACACGTGCACGATTACGGGACCAAGTTCCTGGTGGCGGCGGGTCTCTTGAATATTCTGGCGATGGAAGACGCTTACGAGATCGCGATCGGGAAAAAAGACTGATGCCGAAAATGAATTTGTCTCACTTTGAAGCGGCGATTCTGTTTGCGCTGTTTTCTTCGGTGGTGCTGGGTGTGATCACCAAACGAACCGACGCCGAGCGGCTGCGCTACGGCCTGCGATGTTTTGCCTACTTTGTCGCGGCGCTGATCGGGTTAGGCTGGCTGATGCGGCTGGGCCACGGGTAGAATTGTGGGGCAGGTCTCCGACCTGCCAATATAAAGCGCAGGTCGGAGACCTGCGCCACTTACTGGTCGCACTTGCCGCGGCATACGGTTTCCGATAGCTGCCGCGCCGGACCCAGCGTATGCGGATCGGATACGGTCGGCCGGCGCACGCTGAGCGTCTGGGTGACGGTGTCGTTTGGACCGGGCTTTCTCTGAATCAATTGCTGCTCCTGCAGCTTGAGCGCGCCGGGGTCGGTTGTGCCGGGAACATTCTGCCCGAAGATATCCACGACCTGGTCTTTGGAGCCATCCGAGGCCGTAACTGTCTTGGTGACCTTCTGGCTGTGCAGCTGCAACCGGCCGTCGGGATTCAACTCGTACTCGGCCATGCTATCGCTGGACTGTTGGCCCTGGTCGCTGTGCTCGGTGGTCTCGCGAACGGCTGGCCGGAAGCCTCCGTTGCCGTCGCTGCGATAGGTGGTTGTGTCCTCGGTATAGCCGGAAGGCTGCTTCACCTTGACGGTGCTCTGCTTCTCCACGGTATCGAGAGATCCATTGACGGTAGGCCGCTGCACGACGGTCTCGGCGTTTTCCGTCGAACCGCTGACTTGCGTCTGGGTGGTCGATTTTTCGATCAACTGCATGCCGCCGTTTATGTCGCCGCGATAGGTGCTGACCTGCTTGGTCGAACTGCCATCCGGGCGTTTCTGCTCCGCGATAATCTCCTTGACCGGAGAGGTCGGATTGCCGGTCTGATCATAACGGCGGATGAGCCGTTCCACCACCCGCCCCGACGAATCCTCACTCACGACGCGCTGTTCCACTCGCTCGATCGGAATTGTGCGGCCGTTGATGGACTGGACCACTTCGGTGGTTTCCGAGCGGCCGTCGGACTTACTGCGAATCACCGACGGACCGTCGCTCACGCGATTGCCGTTGATATCGACAGCGGTTGTGGTGCTGACGCTGCTCTCCTGGGCCGAGAGCAGGAAGACAGACGCAAGGGCGGCTACAATAAACAGCTTCACGTCTTCAGGCTAGCGTCTTCCGCTTAAGGCTTCAATGCGGTAAAACCCTTAGATCGCGGGAACACTCGCTCAATCCAAGGCCGCACGATTTCACTCGCTTTGGAAGGAAAACGATGCGGGCCGGGAAGCAGGTGGAACTCGACATCGGAAGCACGCTGTTTGAGCCGTTCAGCAAACGTTGATACCACATCCAGCGGATAAAACTCGTCCTGGTCGCGTGAGATATGCAGAACAGCAGCTCGGACGGGCTGGTATTTGTTTTCTTCCCAGTCGCGCGGGACGCCGCCGCATATTCCGATTATGCCGGCAACCTCGCCGGGATGCGTGGCGGCAAACCGGTAGTTAAGCCCCACCGGTTGCGAAAAGCCCAGCAGCAGACATCGGTCTGGCGCGGTATCGAATCGCCGGCGGAGATCGGCCAGCGTCCGGTGCACCATGTCGTGGTGCAGCTTAACCGAGGATTCCCAGTGCGGGCGGATGCCCCAGTTATAGGCCGGAACAGATGCGGAATTGGGGAGACCTAAGTTGCCATAGTGCTGGTTAGGCGCCTGGAGCGAGGCTACGACATGCTGGTCGCCGATCAAAGTACTGGTTAGCCGCAGCATGACCTCCGGGTTAGAACCATAGCCATGGAGGGCAAGCACTATCAACGGATTAGGGCCGAGATGCTGTGGCTCCTGGAGCAGGTAGCGGCATTCCAATTCCGCCGGGAACGTGTATTGTTGTACTGACATTGAGCTTATCGGAATACTCATAATAATCCGAGGGTGACCCGCCGATAAAGACCAGTAGGCCTGTATCCTGTGCTTACCTGTATCCTGTGCTTAATGGATCTGGGCAATGATGGTCTAGCGAAGGCGATTCGACCGGAAGCGTTGTCTGAAAATTGATGGACTTATTGAAGCTGTCGTACCAGGAGGTGTCGCATGGAGTCGAAGACCGAACCGAAATCTGGCGTTCAAGAGGAGCTGGCTCACTTGGATGAAGCGCTCGCGCTCAGCCGCGTGGGAGGCGACTTCGAACTGCTGCGCGAAGTGGTAGGGCTCTTCCTGGAGGACTACCCGCACGCGGTCGATAAGATCCGCGCGGCGCTGGAGGCCAACGACGCATCCGGCGTTGAGCATCACGCGCATAGTCTGAAAGGCTCAGTGTCCACATTCGGAGCCCAGGATGTTTTCGAGGCCGCGCTGGCGCTCGAGAAACAAGGCCGCAGCGGCAATCTGTCGGGCGCGCAAAAAGGCTTGAGCACGCTCGAAAGTACGCTCCAGGGCCTGCGCCCCGATCTGGAAGCTTTGCAAGCCAGATGACCGCGGAACGCTTTCTGCGCTCCTGACCGTAACCCGTCAGGCACGTACAAAAAAGCATTTCGCAGGTCGGAGACCTGCGCCACTACACTTCTTTCCGCAGCCTGAAGGAGTGCGTGCGTCTGTTATAGTGTTAAGTCTGCTCCCTATGACGCTTTCGCCTTCCGTGACGGAGATTGTTTGCGCCCACAGTCCCGACTCCGACGACGCATTCATGTTCTACGGTTTGGCGACCAAGAAGGTGCGCTCGCGGCTGGTCAACTTCCGCCACATTCTGGAGGATATCGAGACCCTGAATCGAAAGGCCATGGAGGGCGCTTATGAACTAACCGCAATCTCCTATCACGCCTATCCTTACGTGGCCGACAAGTATGTGCTGATGGCCAGCGGATCGAGCATAGGCGACGGCTATGGGCCCATTCTGGTGAGCGCGCGCCCGATGGCGCCGGAAGAAATCAAGGGCAAGAAGATTGCGATACCTGGCAAAATGACCAGCGCCTATCTGGCGCTGCGGCTGTTCGAGCCGGACTTCGAGGAGGTTGTCATTCCGTTCGATAAAATCCTCGACGCCGTCGCCGAGCACTCCGTGGACGCGGGTTTGATCATCCACGAAGGTCAGTTGACGTACGGCCGGAGCGGATATCAGAGCGTCATCGACCTGGGCCGCTGGTGGAAAAGCGTTTACGATCTGCCGTTGCCGCTGGGAGCCAACGTCCTTTTACGGTCGATATCGGACGACGTCAAATCCGAATGCTGCCGCCTGATGCGCGACAGCATTCAATACGCGCTCGATCACAACGAAGAGGCGCTGAATTACGCCTTGCAGTTTGCGCGCGACCTGGAGCCGCGCCTAGCCGAGAAGTTTGTCGGCATGTATGTCAATCACTTCACTGTCGACTGCGGCGAGCTGGTGCCGCAGGCCGCTCAAAAGCTGCTGGATCTCGGTTACGAGGCTGGTTTGATTTCGAAGAAAGTTAAAGTCGAATTCGTTCGCTGAATACGTCTAGTTTTTATGTACCGAAGTAAATACAGAACCTGGATGAGCCTGGGCTGTTGCCTGCTGGCCGGGGCCGGTTTGGCCGCCCAGGAAGTTGCCAAGCAGCGCGTCAAAGCCGTCCGCGATTTAGGCAAAGGCGGCTCCGAAGAGATTTCCAGGATCGAGCCATTTCTCACGGACCCGGACCTGGATGTGCGCCTGGAAGCAGTCAAGGCGATCACCGACATAGGCACCCAGACCAGCCTCAATCCGCTAATCAAGGCCACCACCGATAATGACGCCGAAGTGCAGATTCGGGCGGCCGACGGGCTGGTGAACTTCTATGTGCCGGGGTACGTGAAGACCGGCCTGACGGCGCCGCTGCGGCGGATGGGATCGTCGATTAAGAGCAGGTTCACCGAGACGAACGATCAGGTGATCGATCCGTATATCCAGGTTCGGCCCGAGGTGATTGGGGCGCTGGGAAGGCTGGTGCAGGCCGGGGCCAGCATGGAGTCGCGCGCCAATGCGGCTCGCGCCACCGGAATTCTGCGCGGGCGTCAGGCTTTGCCCGAGCTCGAACAGGCGCTACACTCCAAGGACACTCCCCTCATCTACGAGTGCCTGATTGCCATCCAGAAAATACGCGACCCCAGCGCTGGCGCGAGCATCGTCTTTCTGGTGCACGATCTGGACGAGCGGGTCCAAACCGCGGCGATCGAGACCACTGGCCTGTTGATGTACCGGGACGGGATTAACGATCTGCGCGACGTGCTAGGCCGCTCCAAGAACATGAAGGTCAAGCGCGCCGCGCTCACCGCCTTAGCGGAGCTGCCGGACGAGCAGATCCATAGCGTCTACATCACTTATCTGAACAACAAGGATGACGGGCTGCGCGAGGGCGCCGCGGAAGGATTGGCTCGGCTGAAAAACCCCAGTGATCGCGCGACGGTCGAAATGGCCTTCTCCGATGAGCGTAAGACCGGGCCGCGGCTTTCGCTCGCTTTTGCGCTGGTGTCGATGGGCAAGCGCGAGATGGGCGAATTCGATCCGCTGCACTATCTTTTGGACAATCTCAATTCGTCCGGCTACAAGGGAGTGGCGCGGCCTTATCTGACCGAGTTGGCGCGCGACCCCGAGATTCGCAAGGCCCTCTATCCGGCGTTGCAGGATCCCACGGTGACGAAGGACGAAAAAATCGGGCTGGCACAGATCCTGGCGCAGAGCGGCGATCGCGATTCCATTCCGGCGCTCGAAACTCTGTCCCGGGATCCCGATCAGGAGGTCGCGCAAGAAGGGCTCAGAGGGCTGAAGAACCTGCGGGCGCGGTTGCCGTAGCAGCAAAATGGCAGGTCGGAGACCTGCCCCATAAGCCCTACGGCAAAACCACGACGGGAGCGCGCCAGAAGGCGAACTTCTGGGCGGTCGGATCCATCACGCTCACCTGACACGTATATCTACCGGGTTGTAGTTTTCCCAACGGCACGCTGAAACGGAGCGGGACCGCCTTGGTTTTCGGGTTCAAGCCTTCGGACACTTGTAGCGGCTCGGTTTGAAAGGCTTTCACTTTGCCTCTGAAGAAGCTGACGTAGGCTGTTACCGGCTGCGTAGACTCGGCGGCTGGCTCGTAAGCTTCCAGGTAGACGTATAGATTTTGATCGGTGCGGAAAACCCGAGTCACGCTCGGGACCAGCTTCACGCCATCCTGGATGAGCGGGTGTGCGGCCAGAATCTTCTTGTCTTTTTCCGCAGTGGCCACGGCTTCGACAAGCTTTTGACGTTGGTTGCTCAGCACCACCGAACTGATGGGCAGATATTTTTGTTCCGCGCCAAGGTCGGGCACTTCGAATTTAGTCTCGAACGTCCCCATCTTGCCGGTTTCGTTTTCACGCGCTAGAAATTTGGCCGTGTAGGCGCCCGGCGCCAGCGTGAAGCCGGTGTCGTATTCAAGCGTGGTCTTGGATAGTTGCTGAGCGCTGTCGCCTTTCAGCTTCACTTGGATGTTATCGCGCACATTGCCTACTGTGGCGCCCTTGGAGTCTTTGATCTCCCCGATGAAGTCAAAGCGCGTACTTTCTGCGCCGCCATGGCGGGCCAGCTCAATTTCCGAACCCGGGATTTTCACCACTAGCGGCACAAAATAGCGATCTTTACCCAGGCGGAAGTAATCCAGTTCCATCGCGATATCCATGTCGGTAATGGGATCGCCCAGCACCAGCGCCTGGGCCAGCTGCCGCTCCTTGTCGCTCTCGCTGAATTTGTTGAATTGCTTGCCCGCGTAGTATCCCTGCCGGTAATCCAGCTTGGCGATTTTGCCGGCGAGGGCGCTGTTGTTCAACGTGATCTTGACACGCCGGAAATGGCCGTCGAGAGCGGTGTTGCTCGAATAATAGCCGATGATGTAGTAGCTGGTCATGTCCTTTTGGGCTTGGACAATGCCCATCGAAAGGTCGTTATTATCGAGCAAGGCTTTGCCGCCGGTATCCGCGGCCAGAGTATAGAGCGTCTCCTGCTGATTCTGGAAATTGCTGGTCAACGCGCGAGCGGAGTTACCCGAGTACATGGCCTGGCCGCCGGGAGATCCTTTGGTCGCGTCGCCGAGCGGAGCTTGCGCTACCAGGCCGCGGGCGTCGATGGGATAAAAAGAGACATTGGCGCGGATGGCCGCATTGATGGTGGATCGGAGCTGAGCCTGGTTGTCGAGACCATTGCGCTGGATGCCGCTGGCGAAGTAGACCAGCGATTTTTTCTCGTTGAGAGAGCCCAGCATTTTGACGGCGGTTTCAAGCGCGGACAGCTGGCGGTCCGTGTTGAAGATATTGAACTCAGTGTCGTCCTGCTGGAAGGCGGCGCCCGTATCGGAGGTGCTGTCGTCCTGATTGTCGATTTCGAAGCCTTGCCCTTCGCCGATAGTCAGGTTTCGAATGTCTTTGGCGAGCTGGTCCCGGTCGTCGGTGAAATCCTCCACCACTTTCACGTCGCTGGAGAAGGTCATGATGGCCACCAGATCCGCGGGCGTGATTTGCGTTTGCAGGAACTTCAACGCGGCGGTTTGCGCGCGCTTCTGGTCCTGGATCGGCATGGAGGTCATGTCGAAGAACATGACCATCAAACGGCGATTGCGATATTTGAGATCTCCGGGTCTTTCCGGCGCGATTTCGATGGTAGTGAGAGGCTTGACGCCGGAGTTTTCGGGCGGCTTGGGCGCGGCGGTCCGCACCGTCGGCTTAACGGGTCCAGAAGCCGCGTCGGCCAGCTCGCCTTCGAGCGTTTGGAATTCGAAAACGCTGATCTTCTGCGGCTTTCCATCTTCGGTGATCGTAAAATCGGTGGGCTTCAGACCAAGGATCGGTTTGCCGTCTTTGCCCTTGATCAACACGTCCTCGACGACCAGCTGCGTCGTGGTAGCGAACTTCAGATTGGTTTCCGGACCGTTAGCGGCATTCTGCGCCGGTGGCTGCGCATTAGCCGATAAGCAAGCGCACAGCAAAAGAGCAATGACGGATCGTGGCATGATTTAAAACCTGAACCTCAGAGTCAGCTGCATGGTCCGCATCGCATTGGCGCTGACCGGCAGTCCGAACTGTGCGTTTCCAAGGGTGGTGTTCCAGGAGGTGTAGGTTACATGGTTCAACACATTAGTGGCATCGAAGCGGATGTCGAAACTACGCCGCTCGCCGAGACGAAAAACGCGGCCTGCCGACGCATTCAAACTGAACTCTATAGGTCCGGTAATAATGTTTCGGCCGGCAGTTCCCCATTGGCCGGACAGCGGGTCCGCGAAGGCCGCGGTGTTGAAGCCGTAGCCGGGTAGCGTGGGGGCGAGCGACCCGCCGATGTAATCCGCGCGGAGCGTGCCAGTAATACCCGTGCCAGTCGCGACGCTGTTGAGGACGATGGGCGTTTCTGGCAAACCGCTGGCCACGATCGAAGTGGCGGAGAAGGTCCAATCCTTAGCAAGAGCGCCTTTCCAACCGTTCAGCAGAGTTCCGCCGCTGGCGCCCTGGCCAGTGCTGTATTGGAAGGTTAGATTCAATGTGTGGGTCCGGTTGAAACTGGATAGCGAGCGATCAGCCGTGAGATCCAGCCAGTTCTGAGCGTAAGTGGCGCCAAGACCTGCGCGCCCGCCTAGACCCTCTGAGTCGTCCAGAGCTTTGGAGAAAGTATACATGCCGTTCCAGGAAAAACCGCTGCGGAAACGGCGCTGAAGTTGTACGCTACCGGCATTGTAGTCGGAATTTCCATTCGAAGTGACATAGACATAACCGGATGGATACGAGCTGGGCGGTGCTCCCGTCGGGAAAGTATTCGGCAGGAATTCCTGCACCTGATGCGTGCCCTCGTTGCCGTGATAGGTGACCGTGAGAATAATTGACGACGATAGATTTTGCTGGACCGACGCCTGCCAGTAATGCAGATATCCGATCTTGAAGTTTGGATCGATCGCGTAAGTTTGGGGCACGGCGTTGATGGCCGGCGTAAGGAAAGCCGTCGCTATCGTATAAGGATTGGTCAGGGAATTCGGCTGCGTCACGCTATAGGACAGAGGCGACTGCTGCGCCATCTGGGCGGCGAGCGGCTGATAAACGGAGGTGTTGTAGTAGATGCCATAGCCGGCGCGCACGACGGTAGAACGCTGTGTGAACGGCCGCCAAGCAATCCCGATGCGCGGCTGGAATTCATGGTAATCGGGACGTAACAACGATGACGGATAGCCCGCCTGGCTTGCCAGGGTGCAGGTGGACGCGGCCGTAGAGGGCGGCGTGGTGCCGCATACGGGCGACTCAGAGGTGAAGCCGGATCCAATATTCAAATTCACCAGGCGGTTATACAGCTCGGTGACGGGCGCCTGGAAGTCCCAGCGCACTCCGACATTGATGCTGAGGTTGCTCTTGATGCGCCAATCGTCGTTCACGAACCCATCCAGCCAGGATGCGCGATAGTATTTGTCGGCATTGCCGTAGGCGATGGAACTGGTGGTGGGCAAGCCCTCCAGGAAATCGGCGAAAGCATCTCCGCTAAACTGGCCCGTGAATAGGAACGTGCCGCGCGGATTCTGCTGCGACAATTGATTGAAATCGAGCCTGCGGAAGTCGCCGCCGAAGGTAAAGTTATGCTTGCCACGAATCCACATCAGATTCTCGCCGACCTGGTTGGTGTCATTGTGATTCAAAGAGAAGTTCGCGTCTGAAAGGCTGCTGATCCCGTTTGAGAATGTTATCGAGGGCGGGCCGGAGAATAGCGGGGCTTGGTCGCTGCCCGGCGCAAGCGTGTTTTCGGAGACATTTTGCGAGTTCGCGAAAAATGGCGTCGTCTGGCCGGCGGAGCGGCTGAAGCTATAGCGCAGGTTGCTAATCAGAGTGACGGTGAAGTGATGGGTCCACTGCAAGCTGGTGTTGATGCCGGTCGTGGTAGTGGAATCGACGAAACCTAACAAGGTCGGATTGGTGGTATCGCTATTCTGCCATGCGAAGCTGCCCGCTAACTGATTTTTGGAATTAATGGTCTGGCTGACACGCGTGTTTACGTTGCTTTGGTTGCCGATGCCCACGAGCGGCACCTGGTAGTTATAGCGCGAGCTGCCAGAAAAATTCGGCGTCGGGTAGAGATTCAAGAGCGCCTGCGCCTGCGGGCTAATTGGAATCAAGGACAACCCAGGAAATATACCCTCGCGCTCGTCCGCGGTAGGCACCAGGCCGGTAGCCACGCTGGCGTTACGGTTGCGCGTTAATTGGTAGTTCAGGAAGAAGAACGTGTTTTGGCCGCTGAGCAGCTTGGGAATTTTCAACGGGCCGCCGAAAGCGCCGGTCGTGCGGAAGTGATTATAGGCGGACTTAGGCGTTTCCTGGCCGGTAAGTGAGAAGGGCTTGGCGTCCAGCGCCGAATTATCCAAAATCAGAGCGACGTTGCCGTTGTACTGCATGCGCCGGTTCCGGCGGGCATTTCCAAACGAGTTGCGGCCGTTCGGACCGGCTCCGCGGCCGCCGCGACCTGGACCACCAAAACCACCCCGGCCTCCTCCACCGAAGCCGCCGCCGCGTCCACCGAAACCTCCGCCGCCGCCCGGACCGCCGCCGCCCGGCCCTGGACCGGGACCATTCTGCGCGCCAGGCCCGTTCACACCAAAACCATTCGCTCCTGGGCCGCCCGGTCCGCCTGGTCCATTAAAGCCGCCGGGGCCGAGACCTCCGGGACCGCCGGGGCCGAAACCCATCCAGTCGTTCTGTTGGGGCGCATTCACGCCATTGCTGACGCTGCCATTCACCACGAAGGCCTCCGAAGCGCTTTGGTTGAGATCGCCAGGATTGACGCCCAGCCCGGCTTGCTCATTTTCTGCCTGCAGCGCACCGGCATCCTGCGCGTTCACATCCAGACGTTGGAATCCGCCGCCAGCGAGGGACTGCTGTATGGAAGGCCGGCCCGCGCCGCTACGTTGGCCCCCTCGGCCTTGCCCCGCGGAGTTTGGCTGATTCGCCGGAGTTCCATTGTTCGCGGTCGTGTTTTGCGGAGCTGCGGCGCCTTGCGCTCCCGAAGTTTGTGACGGCGCACTTCGCTGCCTGCGCGGAGCGGTTGCTTGTTCCTGGTTGGCAGTCTGCAGAGATGTCAGCCGTAGATCGAATTGCGGGATCTCCGCGGCTGCGATATTCACCGGACGGCTGAGCTTCGTGAAACCGGGCATATCCACTTCGATTGTCCAAGTCCCGTCCTCCAGGTTGGGGAAGCTATAAGCCCCCTGCTCGTCGGTGGTCGTGACAATTTTCTTATCGCCCTGGATGGCGGTGACCGTGGCGCCGGGAATCGGCAATCCCGCGGACTTCACGATTCCGTGATGCTCGGCGGCCAGCAATTCGATGGCGGCAAAACAGCAAACCAGAAGAACACGGGCGCCTGCAAAAAACAACTTCGTATACATGCGATCTTGCTTCTTAGGCGAATGGCAGCGAGAGACCGTTACGAAAATTAGACGACGCCGCGGAAAAAATCGATTGGTAAAGCTTTGTAAATCATAGCAGTTTTTGGAACTTAGTTCGTGCGCCTCGTACGTCGCCATCTAAGGTTCGATCCGCGTCAGAACATTTTGAAACTCCGCGTCGCTGAGCCAATTCCTGGCAGCGTCGCCGTTCTGATAATTGGGTGCGCGCCAGAGTTGTAGCGGGCAGTTGATATACAACTGGCCCTGCTGGAAATCATAGATCAGCCGCAAAGGCGCGCCCGGAGAGCCGGGATCATCTCGTGGCTTCAGACGGAAGTTCAGATAAATCGCGCGATCACCCGCCAGCCAGCGATCTTCGCTAACGCGCTCCACCAGCATTTTTCGCAACTCGTATTGCAGTTGCATGCCCCAGCTTCCAGTGATTGTCAGCACCGCCTGGTCAGAGACGCGGTATTGTTCCAACCGGTATCCCCAACAGTTGCCGGCGCCGCATTTCTCGCCAAACGCGATAGTGGAATGAGTCAGGCCCCGGATGACAAACACGGCCGCCAGAGCCAGCACTGCCACTACGGCCGCGGTCCACAGGACTCTTCGAATAAGCGATGTCACAACTGAATGCTCTAATTATGCGAGAAAATGGACTTGTGATGAAATTGTCGCGATTCCTGGTCATGGCATTACTGGGAGCGGCCATCCTCCCCGCCCAAACTCCACCGCAGACGACCACCGCGCCGCCGGCCGAGCGTACGGCTACCGCACTTTCGCTGGGCGATCTCAGCTCATCGCTCGAAGCGTTGGTGACGCGCGTGCGTCCGGCCGTGGTTCAAATTTTTTCGACCGGCTACTCGGCCCCCGACGAAAGCGACGCCACCACGACCAGCCTGCTAACCAAGCAGCACAGCATCGGTTCCGGAGTGCTCGTGGCGGAGGACGGCTACATCATCACCAATGCGCACGTGGTGCGCGGCGCCAGGCTGATTCAAGTCCGGCTTCCGGCTCTCCGGCGCGATCCGGTGGCCGCCAAACTTCTGGAAGCAAAACTGGTGGGAATGGATCGCGAGATCGACCTCGCCGTTCTGAAAATCGACAAGACTGGTTTGGCGCATCTGCCGTTGGGCGACTCGGAGCGGTTGCGTCAGGGCGAACTGGTGATGGCGTTTGGAAATCCGCTGGGGTTAGAAGGCTCGGTCAGCATGGGAATAGTGAGCTCCACCGGGCGCCAGCTTCATCCGGACGATCTCATGGCCTACATTCAGACCGATGCGCCCATTAATCCCGGTAATAGCGGCGGACCGCTGATCGATGCTCGCGGGCGCGTAGTCGGCATCAACACTTTCATCTTGACCCAGTCGGGTGGCAGCGAAGGTCTGGGATTCGCGATCCCCAGCAATATCGTGCTCCGGGTTTACACTCAAATCCGGCGCGAAGGACATGTTCATCGTGGGCGAATCGGCGTGTTTGCGCAAACCATCACACCCGCGATCGCCGCAGGTCTCGGTCTGGCGCAGGATTCCGGTGTCATCCTGAGCGACGTTGAGCCGGAGGGTGCGGCCGACAAGGCAGGCGCCAAAGTGAATGATATTGTGCTCACGCTAAATGGAAAAATGATGCGGGCCGCGCCCCAGCTGGAGATGGAAATTTTTCGAGCGCCCATGGGTCAAAAGATGAGCCTGGCAGTTTTGCGCGGCTCCGACCATCTAACAATCGAAGTTCCGGTGGCCGAAAGCGACGACGACCCGCAGCGCTTCGCCGATCTGGTTAATCCGGAGGACAATCTGATTCCGCGCCTGGGAATTCTGGGTATCGGAATCGACAAGAAAATGGCGGATTTGCTGCCCGATCTGCGCAATTCCTATGGGGTTGTGGTCGCGGCCGGCTCTGCTACAGATCTCGCCAGCGGAACCGGATTGAAGCCCGGAGACGTCATCTATTCCGTGAACGGATCTCCGGTTTCGACCGTGGCGGCGCTAAAAAACAAAATCGACGAATTCAAGGCCGGCCAGGAGGTGGTCATGCAGATAGAGCGCTCCGGCCGGCTGATGCTGGTTACCTTGGAATTGGAATGAGGCTGGGCGGGCTGGCTCTATTAGCTTTGCTAATTGCGAATGCCGGCCATGCGCAGACGCGGCAGAAACATAAAGCGACTCCCGCGACGACCGACAGCTCGACATCGGCGCCTGCCAACGGCGCGGCCTGGCTGATCGAGACTCTGAAGGTGCAAGGGATTCACAACTACACGGCGGATCAAATTCTATCTGTAGCCGGCATTCACGCGGGCGATACCGCCGGTAAGACCGAGTTCGAAGCCGCGCGCCAGCGTTTGTTGGCCACCGGCGTCTTCGCCACGGCCGGATATCGATTTGTTCCCGCCAAAGACGGCAAAGGCTACGACGCGAACTTCGAGGTCTCGGAAATAGAGCAGATGTACCCGGTGCGATTTGAGCATTTGCCGGCCTCCGACGCCGAACTGCGCGCCCTTCTAAAACAGAAAGATCCGCTGTTTGCACCGAAGGTTCCAGCGACCAAACCCGAGCTTGACCGCTACGCGCAGTGGATTGCGGAGTTTCTAGCCGGGCGCGGTTATTATGAGCCTGTGGCGGGCCGGGTGATTTCGGAGAACCCCTCCGGATTGATCGTCGAGTTTCTTCCAGCCAAGGGCCTGCCTGTCGTGGCTCATGCCATCTTCACAAACACCGGTACGGTCCCGGCCGGCATCCTGCAGAGCGCCATGTACGGTGTCGCGATCGGCGTTCCCTATGCCGAGCCGCAGTATCGTTTGCTTCTGGAAGCCACCATCCGTCCTATATACGAGGCGCACGGCCTTATCCGCGTCACGTTTCCCAAGATTGAAACCGCGCAGGCTAAAGACGTCGACGGATTAGTGGTGACTACGCAGGTCGAACAGGGGCCTGTGTACAAGCTCGGGAAGGTAAGTTTTCGGGGCGCTCCTTCATCCAGCGCGGAGCTGGACAAGCTGGCCAAACTAAAAACCGACCAGCCGGTGAACTTCGACGATGTCAAAGTCGCGCAGCAACACATTGCCGAGAAATTGCATCGCGAAGGCTACCTGCACGTCACGTCGGAAGTTAAACGCGATCCTCACGACGCCGAGCACGCCATTGATCTGACGTTCCAGATCGCCCCCGGTCCTCAGTTCACGCAGGGAAAGCTAGATATCGTGGGGCTCGATCTGGTTTCCGAGCCGGTCATCCTCAAGATGTGGGGTTTGCCCTCCGGCAAGCCGTTCAACGTCGATTATCCGGATCACTTTCTGGCGCGAGTCAAGGGAGACGGCCTGTTCGACAACCTGAAGACGACGCGCGCCGAAACGAAGGTCAACGAAGGCGATCACACCGTCGACGTGACGCTGTACTTCAACAAATAATCCACATTGGTATCCTAAGGGGAGTGTCAGCGCCCTTGAATTTTCACCTGGAGCAATACGACGGACCGCTCGATCTCCTGCTCGATTTGATTCGTAAACAGCAGATCAACCTCTACGACATCCCGATTGCTTCCATCACCCAGCAGTATCTGGAGTACATGCAGCGCGCTCTGGGGCTGGACATCGAGCTGAGCGCCGAGTTCGTCTACATGGCCGCCACGCTGATCCACATCAAGTCGCGGATGCTGCTGCCCAAGGATCCGGAGCTCGACAAGATTTCTCCGGAAGAAGATCCGCGGCAGGAACTGGTGGACCGGCTGCTGGAGCACGAGCGCTTCAAGAATGCGGCTGAGATGCTACAGCAGAAAAAACTGATTGAAGAGGCGGTCTGGTCGAACCCGCAGATCGATCGATTCCTGGCAGAGGATACCGAGCCTGGGTTATCGGTTACGCTCTTCGATCTGGTCAAGACGCTGCAGGTGGTTCTGGAGCGCGCCAAGAATCGGCCGATCTACGAAGTCGGAAAAGAAGACGTCAGCATTCCGGACATGATCCGCTACCTGGAATCGGTTTTTCGCGACCTCAACAGGAGCGATACGTTGTCAGTTGCGGAATTGTTCGAGAGGCAGGGAAGCCGGCGCGCAATGCTGTGCCTGTTCCTGGCGGTCCTGGAGCTGGTTCGGAGGCAGGCGCTGGCATTGACCCAGAAAGATGCTTTCGGCGACATCGGGCTGAAAAAGAACCGCGGCTTCGACGAAGTGCTCGGTCAGGATGAATCGCTGGCGGCAATTGAACAGGAATACAGCTAACCGGAATGAAACAGCCAGAAGTACAATCCCCCCCGGAAATGGAAGGGGCGATCCCCGAGGAATTGCTGCGCGATAGCCCGCTCTCGGCGGCCGATTCGGCGGACGCGCAACTCAAGGCGCTGGTAGAGGCGGTGATCTACATAACCGATGAGCCGCTGTCGGCGGATCAGATCGCGATCGCGCTCGGACAACCCGCCGAGAAAGTCGGCTGTGTTTTAGAAGAGCTGACCGCCGAGTACAACAAGCCCGAGCACGGCCTCACGGTTCGCGAGATCGCCGGCGGCTATAAAATGTCGACCAAGCCGGAGCATCACGAAGCCGTGCGCGCGTTCGTCAAAAATCTGAAGCCGGCGCTAAAGCTATCGCTGGCCGCGCTCGAGACGCTGGCTCTGATCGCTTATAAACAGCCGATCACGGCTCCGGAAATAATGGAGGTGCGCGGCGTGCAGGGCGCCGGCGTACTGAAAACTTTGCTGGATCGCAAATTGATCGCCACCGGCGGCAGAAAACAGGTGGTCGGGAAGCCGATTCTCTATAAGACTACGAAAGAGTTCCTCGTGCAGTTCGGATTGAAGGATCTGAGTGAGCTGCCGACACTCAAGGAGTTCGAAGATTTGAGCCGGCTTTCCGTGGCTGAAGGGGAACCGGAGCCTGCCGAACCAGTCGAAGTTGCGACCGCCGACGCGAGTATCGAGCCCGCCAGCGACGCCGAGGCCGAGTCCTCCGAATAGATGCCCGAAGAGAGGCTACAGAAACTGCTGGCCCATGCCGGAATCGCCAGCCGGCGGCGGGCCGAACAACTGATCCGGGAGGGCCGCGTGGCCGTGAACGGCACGGTAATCACGGAACTTGGCAGCAAGGCTGATGCGGAGCGCGACCACATCAAGGTAGACGGAAAACACATTAGCGCTCCCGAAAGACCCGTCTACCTGCTGATGAACAAGCCCAAGAATTTCGTCACCACCGTCAGCGATCCGGAAGGCCGCCCCACCGTGATCGATCTGCTGCGCGGCGTCAAGGCTCGTGTTTATCCCGTGGGACGCCTCGATTATCACAGCGAAGGTCTCCTGCTGCTAACCAATGACGGCGAATTTGCGAAGCGAATTACTGCGGCGGGCACGCACGTCGCCAAGATCTATGTCGTCAAAGTGAATGGGGCGCTCACGCCCGCGCAAGAGGCCAAGTTCCGGGAAGGCGTGGCGCTGGCCGGCAAGAAAACCGCGCCCGCCGGCCTGAAGCTGATCCGCCGCGCGGAAAATCCATGGTATGAAGTGCGGCTTATCGAAGGACGGCAGAATCAGATTCGTCTCATGTTCAAGAACTTCGGGCGATTGGTGGAGAAGCTGCGGCGCGTCAGAATCGGATTTCTGGAGCTGGGATCGGTGGAGTCCGGAAAGTATCGGCACCTCACGCCGGCCGAAGTGGCTCGCTTCCGAAAAGTGCTGAAGATGGAGGACCGGTAAACATGCGGGTGATTCCCGATCTGCTGCGAAAGAGCCGCGTTATCGCCGTGGTGGGCCTATCGAGCAAACAGTTCCGGCCATCCTACGGAGTCGCGGAATATATGCAAAGAGAAGGCTACCGGATCATTCCCGTGAATCCAAACGAGACCGAAGTGCTGGGCGAGAAAGCTTACGCGCGCCTGGAAGACGTGCCCGAGCATGTCGATATTGTGGACATCTTCAGACGGTCCGAATTCGTGCAGCCCATTGTTGACGATGCCATCCGGCTGGGCGCCGGCGCGGTGTGGATGCAAGAAGGAGTGGTCGATGAAAAGTCGGCCGAGAAGGCCCGCGCGGCGGGGTTGGAAGTGGTGATGGACCGCTGCATTCTGAAAGAACACAGCCGATATTTTCGGTAGTTCTCTCGAACCAGGATCATAGTTGTATGCGCCAGTTGTCGAAGCGTACCCAGTATAGTCTCCGTGCTCTCTATGCGCTGGCCCGTAGTTACGGCAGCAAGCCTATTTTGATCACCCAGATGGCCCAGGAGGAGGCGATCCCCAAGAAGTTCCTCGAGCAAATCCTGCTCTCTCTGAAGAAGTGCGGCTTGGTGTCCAGCAGGAGAGGAAAAGGAGGCGGGTACAGCCTGGCACAACCGCCCGATCAGATCACGCTCGCTGCGGTGATCCGACTGATTGAGGGTCCCTTAGCGCCGCTACCCTGTGCCAGCGAAACACAGTTTCGCAAGTGCGATGAATGCCTTGACGTGAAGACCTGCGGAACCCGGATCATCATGCGCGAGGTCCGTGACGCCATCGCGGGCATCCTGGATCACACCACACTAGCCAACGTCTGCCGCAAGGTGGATCAGGCACGCTTAGAGGATGCGCCTGCTTCGGTATGGTTCTACGAGATCTAGGATGCGCTAGCAGGGGCAACAAACCATTCAGGGCAAAAACTTACTTGATACGCCCATGGTTTTCAAGCATACTTAAACGCCAAAGACACTGACCCCAGCCATCAAGTTTTTTTGACAATCCCGATAACGCGATTCAGTACTTGGCGTCCAGGCGCTGGCCGAATGGCGTTAGTTTGGGATCGGGATCCTGGTGCGTGGCCTCATAAAAACTTAAGGGGGACCAGAAACCGCTTGCATTTCCTGCCCCCGTGCCGAAATTCGATCGCGAACGACACGCCCCGCTCAGATGTACAGTACAGTTTCTTCGCAGATTCAAGATAGCACGGGATGAAGCCCCTGCCGGCCCTCCTCCAGTGCTAGTGGCGGGATTACGTTTTGCGCCCGGTGGGGCTCTAACCGACGACCAGTTCTTGCGAAGGAACTGCTTTATACATCTGAGCTACGGGCGCACCCCATTATACGGAAGCAAAATGCCAAGCCAACACGAGCATTATTCAAGTCTTCGCCTCGGAAAAACTAATCTGGGTTTTAAAGGTAGCCTGTATCAGCGATGTTTCAAAGGACTTAAAATGTAGCGCTACATCACAGTCCTTGACTTAATCCAGCGTCCATGGACGATGTCGTGCTATTATGAGAGCGATATAGGGCGACCCAACATGGCGACAAATGAATTTCTAAAAGAGAGCCTGGAAGATTTCAAACAGCAAAAAACGGCCAAGCTGGAAGAGCTACGCTCGCTCGAAATCACAATCAGTCAGATCCAAGCGCGTCTCAAGCAGCTAGGAGAGACCCCCGGGGACGAGACCGAACTCCTGAGTGCCACGCCAGCAAGCCCATCGGTGGCCATTAAGCCAGCAACCGGACATTCGGGGACCGGGCTCTATAAACCACGGCCTGATGAGTTCTTTGGAATGGGACAGGCGGAGGCCGTACGGACGTATCTGGAGAAGATCGGCCATGCCGTGTTGCTTGATGATTTACTGAAGGCCGTGACGAGCGGTGGCTGCAAGGTTGGGGGTGCCGATCCTAAGAAGACTCTGTATATCGCTCTCGTTCAGAATAAGCGCGATTTCGTTCCGATTGGCAACGGTCACTTCGGCCTTCGCAAGTTCTATCCGAACATGCCCAAGCTCGGACGACCGGAGGGTGCCGCTCCTAGCAAAAATGCGTCTGCAAAACGTGGAGCGAAAAAAACCGCAAAGCGTAACGCCAAAGCAAAAGCGAACATGGTAAAGCCAAAGGCGCATAACTCAGCAGAAGTAAGCGCCGCCGTCAACGAAGCTCTCCGCGATCACCAGCTTAAGAGTCCTGAAGAAGTACTGAAGGCTGTAGAGAAAAAGATCGGTCATGCTGTGCCCAAGATCGCGGTTTACGGTACGCTCCGAAAGAAAACCTTTGAACAGGTTGGGGATAAATACCGTTTGCGGCAGATCAGCGAAGCATCACAGGTGGTCCAGTGAACATCGCCGTTGGGAAACACGAAACGATTAGGGGCGTAGAGTCCTTGCCGTCCCAGTTTACCGACGGCGAGGGCATCACTGCGGGAAGCAAAAGAACCAGTTCGCCGACTTTCTGACGGCTGACGAACTGGCCCGTGGCGGACGCTGTTAGCAACGCTGTGCGGTGGCTTTGTGACGCCGCACAAAACGATTCGCACTATTTAAGTATAAGCACTCTTGTTCAATGGGCAAGCCGAAGAAGACGATACACCTCGCCAAGCAATTGGAGATCAAACAACAGCTTCAGGCCCTCGCCAAGCGGCGTATCAAGTTTTCTTTTCAGTATCTACAGGAAACACATTCCAAGTTCCCATTGCACGGATGCACTATCGAATTCCTCGCGCACCTGTTGAGCACAATGAAAGAGTACAGCACCTTAACAGTTGAGGAGTTTTCGACTAGAGACGAAGAACACCATAGGCACCAAATTGATTTTTCGGTAACAACCGAACCCGATGGATTCGGGGTAGACCCAATCGATGTTGGTTCGGACGAACCATACCAATTCGGGCTATGCGATGAAAGTCTTGGTAGCGACGGCGGCTGGAGAATTCACGGTTTCTTGCGAGGCGATGTGTTTCACGTTGTATGGCTCGATTTCCATGCTTTGGTGTTGGATGGCGGTCGCAGTAGACCGCGCCCAAAAAAGAGAAAGAAGTGAAAGAGTCCAACGAGTCACGCTTCAGTGGCTTGTTTGCGGTAATACTTCTGCATGCTGTCCTTGCTAATGATCGCTCGGGATGGACTAGCGGCTTTTGTATTTGCTCGTGCTTTTTGCCATGGTTCTTCCTCGTGAGAGATCTGCTCAAGTTCATAAGCCGACAGCGAACCGTAAAGTTCTAGGACTCGATCGATTATGTCGCGCGCGGATTTGGGAAGATCCGGAACGGTGTTTGGTTGCGGCAACGGAGACCAGCGATGATGCCAATAATTTGCACGAACGCTTGGAACTACGGGGCCATGCACCCATGCTTCCATGTCCTCGGCAAACAATCCCGTTCCTAAGAGCCCGAGATGCCATGCCTGCGAATAGTAGAGGAGTTTTTGCAACTTCAATTGAGTGATGGCATCACCACTGCACCGACGGCAAGCGATGATGTAACGTGCTACCTCTATTGCCTTGACTCCCATAAGGAACCTATGTTTCTAAATCGGGAGCGCCGTCGCGGACCCAATTGGATGAGCGGCGCTGATGAGACGCTCCACCGTCTATCTACCAGTATCTGACACTTTAACTCAGTTAATCCACCAAAATCCTAGCTGTATGTAACGTATCTTACACTATGGCACAATTAGGGCGTCAAACTAGTTAATGCCCTGACAGGCACTGTAGAATCAGTTATTTGATCTATATATACTATTCTAGATCAAGTTAGTAGATTTTTCTTGACTGGATGGCTTCGTTGCTTTATCCTAGCACCACGAGCTTTCATGACGAATCGGATTCCTTCTAGTCTACTTCCTGAACAGGCTTGGGCCGCACGGCCATTGATGCTCTACGCCTGTTGACCTAATTTCCTAAGACAAGGGTTAAAGCGCAAGGGAAAAGCAGAAAACTGCTGCAGGCCCGAAGTGTGTGTGAACAGAGGAGAGCGTTATGAGACATTCGGATTTTTCAGATCGAGGCAGACGGATAGCTTCCAAGGCAAAAACAGGAATGCTGTCACGCCGGAGCTTTGCACTCCTGGCTGCCGCCGCTTTGGCAGCCGGCGTCTGCCAAGCGCAGGAACAGCTCAAGGTACTGGTGGTGGTTGCTCATCCGGATGACGAGTATTCGTTCGCAGCCACCACGTACCGCATCGCTCGTGAGCTCGGCGGAATTGTCGATCAAGTAGTCATCAGCAACGGGGAAGCCGGATACCGGTATTCGATTCTCGCGGAGCAGATCTACGGGTTGAACCTGACCGAGGAGGAGATCGGACGCGCGAATCTCCCCGAGATCCGGAAACAAGAGTCGCTCACAGCCGGGCGCATTCTCGGAATCCGCCAGCACCACTTTCTGGACCAACGAGACACCGGTTACACGCTCGATGCAAAACAAGTGGATGCTTCCTGGGACAGGGAGGCGGTGCGGGCGTACATCGGTAAGCTGCTGCGCGAACAAGATTACCGTTTCGTATTCACTCTTCTTCCCACCGCCGACACACATGGGCACCACAAGGCGGCGACCATCCTGGCCCTCGAAGCGGCTGCCTCCCTCCCGCCCGCGCGCCGGCCGGTTGTGTTCGGCGTGGAAGCTTCATCCAGCCGGGACGCGGCTCGCGAGTTTGAAAAACTTCCGGGTTATCCCCTGACGCGGGTTGGAAGCGACGTGCACGAGTTTCGCCGGTCGCAGCCGTTCGGGTTTCACGACGCTCTTAACTACCAAATCATCGCGAATTGGGTGATCGCCGCTCACAAGTCACAGGGTCTATTTCAAATGGACGCCGGACGCCACGACCTAGAGCGGTTCTGGCGGTTCGAGGCGAGCGGCGAGCATTCGTTCGAATCCGCGCGCCAGCTGTTTGAGCGCTTGGGTCGAGCTACCCAGGGTCCAGCGACTCAGGCGGCCAGGAGCCAGCGATGAAGCGTGATTTGGAAGTGACAACCGCCGCCGATCCGACCTGGCGGAGCATCCACACGCTGGCGGAATTTGCAATGCGTGCCTCGGGGGCAGATGGATATGCTCTCTACGAAATAGACGATGCCGGCGAGCTCATACTTCGTGATTCCACCGGTATACCCGTGGCCGATCCGACCGATTCGAACGTTACTACAGGGCTGATCTTCAGGGATGACATCACGGTGAGCTCCTACCCCCTGCGCGCAGAAGACGCGGTATGCGGACTGTTTGCTTTTGGATTCCGGGAGCAGGTGGCCGACAAAGAGAGGCTGGCCATACTCGATCGGCTGGCCCTCGTCATTCAAGCCGTTTATCATGTTCCCCCCTCGACTGTGCGTCTGGCCGCGAGAATCAGCAGCTTGGACGCTGAGTTAGCCAGCATCAAGATTAGTGAGCGGACAGCCGGACTTCTTACGAAAGGAGGCCCGGCCAGCGAGTCTGTCGAAACGGTGGTTCACCACGTCAAGAACGTCTTGCAAGGATGTCTGTTGGGAACGACTCTCGAGCGGCTGTTGCCGGATCTCGAGGACCTTGTAGCAGAGAGAAGGCTGGTAGTACAAGCCAAGCAAGCATTGCAGCACAAGCACGGCATTTCCGAGGAGGAGGCCTACTTGCAGCTTCGCCACCGCAGTCGCGCGAGCCGCAGAAGACTTCGAGAGGTCGCGCAAGAGGCGCTCGCCGGTTGACGTGTTTATGAAGGTTCCCATGCTCCCGTCCATTTTTCAAGAAGCGATTTATGGCCTGATCTTCCTATGCCTCGCCGTGCCGGTACGCGGCCAGGTTGCGGTGAAGAACCAGGGCTACGTGCCATTTAGCGATGAGCCGATCAATTATCGGTCTGAAAATCTCAGCGACCCCGTTAGCAAGCTGAAGCAACAACTCGAGCGGGGCGAAATCACTCTGGAGTATGAACCGCGGCGCGGTTACCTGAAGTCAGTTCTCGAAAGGCTGCATATTCCGGTCAGCTCTCAGACCTTGGTCTTTTCGAAGACAAGTTTCCAATACAAGAAGATCTCGCCTCAAACGCCGCGGGCGCTTTTCTTCAACGACGACATTTACGTCGGCCAGGTCCAGGAAGGGAAGGTGTTGGAGTTCGTTTCCTTCGATCCGATGCAAGGGGCGATTTTCTTCATTTTGGACGAACAAAAGTCGGACCGGCCCGCTTTCCAACGCGCGGAGCTCGATTGCACGCAGTGTCATGTTGCCGCCGGGACAAGGAACGTGCCCGGCGTCCTGCTCCGCTCCATCTTCACAAATCCCTCCGGGACGGAAGCGCCTCATACGCCCTCATACATCACGGGACAGGAAAGCCCGATCAAGGACCGCTGGGGAGGATGGTACGTCACGGGCACGTACGGCAGCCAGACTCACATGGGGAACGTGGTGGTGCATGACAAGGACCATCCGGATCAACTGGACCGAACGGCCGGCGCCAACGTTAGCGACCTTTCGAATCGGTTTGACACCTCCAACTACCTGACGGGCCATAGCGACATCGTTGCGCATTTGGTGCTCGCCCATCAGACGCAGATGCACAACCTGATCACCTTGACCAATTATCAGACCCGATTGGCGCTCTATGCCGAGGCGGCCCATAACACCGCGGCAGACCGGCCGGCCGGGACATTCTCCGACGCTGCACGGAAACAGTATGAAGCGCCAGCCGAGGAGCTGGTGCGATATCTGCTTTTCGTAAATGAGGCGCCCCTCGACGCGCCCGTCCAGGGGACGTCCGGATTCGAGCAAGAGTTCCAGGCGCGGGGGCCGCGTGATCCGCGTGGACGGTCCTTGCGGGATTTCGATTTGCGCAAGCGGATTTTCAAATATCCGTGCAGTTATCTCATCTACTCCGAGGCGTTCGACGCCTTGCCGGCGCCGGCCAAAGCTTATGTTTACCACCGGCTGCTGGAAATCTTGACCGGCCGCGAACAGAGCCCCGAGTTCGCCAAGTTAACCGGCGAGGATCGGCAGTCGATTCTCGAAATTTTATTGGCTACGAAGCCGGGTCTGCCCGAGGAATGGAATAAGTACCGAAGGCCGGCCAACCTGAATGCAAAGAACCCGAGCTCGAACCAGCTCGGCCCAATTTATCAATTCCCAAATGGAAAGGAATGAACGAATGAGAAGTTATTTGAGCAATTACCTCGGTCTCGTGGCCGTCGTCGCCAGCCTGGGCGCTCCGGCAGCTCGCGCGCAATCGTTGGAGGGACGCTGGGATGCCACTCTTCAAGTCGGCGCCACTGTGATCCCGTTCAGGCTCGATATATCGGGCGCTGGAGCGACCCTCAAGGGGACACTGTACAACGGTGACGATCCGGAATACACCACGCGAGCGTCGTTTCAAAACGGCACCCTGGTGTTAGACCTGGAGCACTACCTGACCAAGATCACGGCGACGGTCAAGGACGGGCAACTGGTAGGCAAAATCGAAATGCGCGGGGACAAAGTACCGGGCGGAAGCGCGTTCCATGCCAAGCGCTATACTCCGGTAGCCGCGTCGGCTGCGAACGTGCCGTCTATAGGCGGGGATTGGATAATCCCCAATGAAAGCCCGAAAGGCGAAAAGGCGTGGAGGCTAATTGTAAAGCAAACCGGGGCAGAGGCTTCCGCTACGATTTTGCGAGTGGACGGGGACACGGGAGCGCTCACCGGAACGTTCCAGAGCGGCAAGTTCGTCTTAAGTCACTTCGACGGCTCACGGCCGGGGGTGCTGGAAATCACTCCGGCCCAGGACGGCACGCTGGTGCTCGAGAATCGGGGCAGCTATCGCGATGGAAAACTGACCGCGTACCGGCCAGAAGTGGCGCGTGCGAAGGGGCTTCCGGAGCCTTCCAACTACACCGCGCACACGACCGCGCGTGACCCCAATGAGGTCTTCGCGTATAAGTTTCCCGACGTGAACGGAAAAATTCTGTCCAATGAGGATCCGAAGTTCAGAGGCAAAGTAGTGCTGGCGATCGTCACCGGGACGTGGTGCCCTAATTGCCATGATGAGGCGCAGTACCTGGTGCAACTCTACAAAAAATATCGCAATCAGGGGCTGGAAATCGTGGCGCTGGATTTTGAGGAGCCGGAGCAGCAGGATAAGCTCACCCGGGTGCACGCCTTCACCAAGCAGTATGGAGTGGAGTACACGTACCTGATTGCGGGAGCGCCGGCCGAGATGTGGGAGAAGGTGCCGCAGTTGGTGAATCTGAACACGTGGCCGGCGACGGTCTTCATTCGTCGCGACGGGCGCGTGGACCATGTTCACGCCGGATTCGCGGCTCCCGCCAGCGGCCAATTTAACGATCAACTGAAGCAGGAGTTTACGTCAAGTATCGAGCGCCTGCTGGCGGAGAACAGCACCGAAGCGTCCCTCACTGCTTCCAAGTAACAGCGCTCAATCTAGGGAGACGGCGGTTGCGCGCAGGTCCTTCTACATGGCCCGCGTGCAACCCCAAAGGTGAGACAATAACGCATACGGAGGAGACTTTTGCTAAGAACCTCTTCTTCCTACTACAAATGGTTCGCGGCTGCGGCGCTATCGATAATAACGATGGCTCCGAGAGCCGGTTTAGCTCAAGGACTGACTGCGCCGGACGTCAAGTCTTCTAAGCCCGCGCCCCGCACGGCGGACGGTCATCCTGACCTCAGCGGCTTTTGGAAAGGCACTCGCGAGACCAAGCCGGTTGGAAACCTGGCGAAGGACCTTCGTGAGTTTCCGGCAAGCGTGCGTGACGCCAGGTAGCCAGCCCTGTTAAGTTCATTCAGTCGCCGAGGGGAGACTGATAATGAACCGCAAAAGCACATCACCCATTCCCGAACCAATCGTGCAGTTGCAACGCCAGTTGGATCAGTTTCGCAGCACCCAGCAGCGGCGGACGAAGCTGCCGGAGTCGCTGTGGCAGGCGGCGGTGGAACTGGCGCGGCAGCACGGTGTGTATTCCGTCGCGCAGCCGCTGCGGCTGGACTATATGGGGCTGAAGAAGCGGCTGGGTGGGGCACCCGTCGTTCGACGGAAGGCGGCCAAACCGGCCTTCTTGGAACTGATCGCGCCTCATCGGGCGACGTTGGAAGAATGCGTCATAGAGTTTGAGTCGGCGGGAGGAGGGAAGATGCGGATTCACTGGAAGACCGCGGCTCCTCCCGACTGGGCGAACTTGCTGCGCGCCTGGCGAGATGCCGAGAGATGATTCAGATCACGGCGCAGATGCGCGTGCTGGTGGCAATCGAACCGGTGGACGGACGCAAGGGGATCGACTCACTGGCGCGGCTTTGCCAGGATAAGTTGGCGGAAGATCCATTCTCCGGATGCGTATTCGTGTTTCGGAGCCGGCGTGGGACGGCGATTCGTCTGTTGAGTTATGACGGTCAGGGATACTGGCTGGCGCAGAAGCGACTTTCCAAGGGGCGGTTTGTATGGTGGCCGGCATCAGACGCGCCGTCGAAGCCGCTGGAAGCCTATGAGGCCCAGTTGCTGATGGCGGCCGGCGATGTGTCGCGCGTCCGCGCTGCGCCGATGTGGCGGCGGGTCAGCATGCTGAAGTAGAGATAGTAAGAAAAGATCCCGACCCCCTTGCGTTCCAGAAAAATGGGATGCATACTGCTGTTGGATGGTGGAACTCAAGTACCGGGCGCGGGTGATCACCAGCGAAGACATCCTATATATAAGGGGACTGATCGCTCGGTGCCCGAGCGAAAGCCGCCGCACTCTATCGATGAAGCTGTGTGAAGCCTGGCAGTGGAAACAAGCCAACGGCGCTTTGCGCGACATGGTGTGCCGGGGCATGTTGCTGATGCTGGACCGCGCCGGCCAGATCGAGTTGCCACCGGTGAAGTTCGTTCCACACAACCCGCTGGCGCGGCGAGCGAGGCCGGCTCCGGTGGTGATGGACACGACGGCGGTAGAAGTCGGTCTGGATCAGATCCAGCCCTTGCAGCTTGTGCAAGTGCGGCGCAGCGGGGATGAGCCGCTGTTTAACAGCCTGATGGAGGAGCATCACTATCTGGGCTACGAACAGCCGGTGGGAGAACACTTGAAGTATCTGGTGTGGGCGCAGGGCCGGCCGATCGCCTGTCTGGCATGGTCGAGCTCTCCGCGACACCTTGGCGCGCGCGACCGCTACATCGGTTGGAGCGCCGAGGCGCGACGCCGGAACATTCGCTTTGTCGCCTACAACACGCGATTCCTGATTTTGCCGTGGGTTCGGGTGAAGCATCTGGCGTCACACATTCTGGGGTGCATGGCTGCGCGAATCTCCGAGGACTGGCAGCGGATGTACGGGCATCCGATTTACTTTCTGGAAACCTTCGTCGATCCGGAGCGATTCCGCGGCACCTGCTACCGTGCGGCCAACTGGGTCTTGCTGGGCAACACGACCGGACGAGGCAAGCAATCCAATAGCTATGTGCCGAACCGTTCGATCAAACAGGTGCTGGGATATCCGTTGACCAAGCGGTTTCGCGAACGGCTCGGGGAGTAGCATGAAGTCGGCCAGACGGCGTGTCGATGTGAACCTCGACGAACTGGACCGGGTGCTGGACGGAGCGCGGCAAGAACCGCTGAGCGAGGCCGATTACGACAAACTGAAGGGCGCATTGCATGCGCTGGCGGCGATGCTGGTGCGGCCCCGCAATACGGAGAAGACTAGCGCGGTGTTGGAAGAATCGGACACGGCTGCCGGAACTCAACCGGATACCAACGCAGTTACGCCGCCCGGACACGGACGTAACCCGGCAGAAGCCTTTGGCAGTGCGCAGAAGGTCGATGTTGCGCATCAGAAGTTGAAGCACGGGGATCGCTGCCCGGAATGCGTGAAAGGCAACGTATACAGTCAGAAGGAGCCGAAGGTACTGGTGCGGATCGTGGGACAGGCACCGTTAGCGGCCACCGTCTATTCGCTGGAGCGTTTGCGATGCGGTGCCTGCGGGCAGGTATTTACGGCACAACAACCGGAAGGAGTGGGTCCGGAAAAGTACGACGAGACGGCCTCGGCGATGATCGCACAGCTCAAGTATGGCAGCGGAATGCCGTTCTACCGGTTGGAACAGCTCGAAGGTCAACTCGGGATTCCGTTACCGGCGGCAACGCAATGGGAGATCGTCAAAGAGGCTGCCGAGTTGCTCAAACCGGCGCGTGATGAGTTGATCCGGCAGGCGGCACAAGGCGAGGTACTGCACAACGACGATACCGGCATGCGGGTACTGAAGCTGAAACGCCCGGAAGGTGACGAGCGCACCGGTGTGTTCACCAGCGGCATCGTCTCGACCGGCCAAGGCTGGAGGATCGCGCTGTACTTCACCGGACGGGAGCATGCCGGCGAGAACATCGCCGACGTGTTGAAGCGGCGTGCGACGGAACTGTCCGCGCCGATCCAGATGTGTGACGCGCTGTCGCGCAACGTTCCGAAGCTGGCCGCGGGAGTGGAGATTCTGCTGGCCAACTGCCTGGCCCATGGAAGAAGGCAGTTCGTGGAGGTTGCGGCGACCTTCCCCAGCGAGTGCCGCTACGTGTTGGAGATGCTGGGCCAGGTGTATGGCCACGATGCCGAGGCGCGGGAGCAAGCCCTTGCGCCGGAGCAACGGTTGCGGTTTCATCAGGAGCGCAGTGGCCCGGTGATGAAGCAACTGCACGGCTGGCTGGAAGCGCAGTTCGCCGGGCGCAAAACGGAGCCAAACTCCGGGCTGGGCAAGGCGATCACCTATCTGTTGCGGCACTGGCGGCCGTTGACGCTGTTTCTGCGGCAAGCCGGAACCCCGTTGGATAACAACATCGTCGAAAGGGCATTAAAACGGGCCGTTCTGCACCGCAAGAACGCTTTGTTCTACCGCACCTTGAACGGGGCGCAAGTGGGCGATCTGTTCATGAGCCTGATCCATACCTGCCAGTTGTGCGGCGCCAACTCGTTCGACTACCTGATCCAACTACAGCGACACGCCCGGCAACTCGCCGCCAATCCCATCGAGTGGATGCCGTGGAACTACTGCGAGACGCTTCCACGGGCTGAAGTATGATGATTCCTGCCTGGCCGAAAAGGATAGTCTTCGGCCAATCAGAGCGACACGCTGAAAATGGCCGCCAAACGGGCATCTGAGAAGACAAATCTCCGAGGGTTTTTGGCCAGGCACAAAGCCCAGCGAAAATGTTTCGCGCCGGACTCTACGCCCGTGTCTCTACGACCGACCAGCAGACCATCACGCTGCAGATCCGCGCCCTGCGGGAATACGCCGTCCGGCGAGGGTGGATGATCGCCCTGCAGGTGAAAGAGGTCGGTAGCGGTGCATCCGAACGGCAACTGCGGGAAAAGTTGCTGAAGGCGGCGCGCCGCCGCGAAATCGACGTGGTATTGGTGTGGCGCCTGGACCGTTGGGGGCGATCGGTGGCAGACCTGCTCGCAACACTCCAGGAACTGGAGCATCTCGGCGTTGGCTTCGTCTCGCTGACAGAGGCTCTGGATCTAACCACGCCAGCCGGTCGAGCCATGGCGGGCATTGGGATGGAGGGGATTGTTGCTCAAATTGTGACAGGTTGGTGGAAATGGGCAAGTGGTAAAATCTAACAACGAGGCACTTCAAGTGGCTGAATCAACGCAGGTAGAGTATGTTTGTCTTAAAATTGAAAAGTTCAATGTTGTAGAGATCGTTCCATGTCCACCGGGCTTGGTGCTGACCAAAGAAGAAAACCAAATCGGCCATGTAATCAACGTGCTTGCGAAAGATGGTTGGCGACTTCTTCCTGGCCAAGGCACCGTAACCCCTGGCAATTTCGGATTCCACCAGGGATGCTTCCTGATTATGCTACGCGAGAAACAAGTATAAACTCCCTTCTATGCCCCTCGACACCTCACTCCTCCAAGCTGCCTTAATCGGGTATCAGCATCGTCTGGCTGAAATCGAAGCCGGGCGCCTCCGGCAAACATCTGAAGTGGGAAACGCTGTTCATCAGAGTGCAACCAGCCGCCGATCGCCTGCAGCAGGCTTAACGTAAACGCCCCCCCGGTTCTTGACCTCGGTCGATCCTGTCTACGCAGGCTTGCCGAAAGGACAC
>Ga0182024_10001004_pt1 | contig 73267 bp, 57 predicted proteins | sample P32metaG_FD_120480 | JGI IMG/M metagenome (GOLD analysis project Ga0182024, IMG submission 120480) | Permafrost microbial communities from Stordalen Mire, Sweden - P3-2 metaG (Illumina Assembly) | ecosystem: Environmental > Terrestrial > Soil > Wetlands > Permafrost | place: Sweden: Stordalen...
GAGTTCGGCGCCGTCCTGAAAGGCCTGGATGTCCGGCAGTCCGTCGGCCGCACCGGGATCTGCTACGACAATGCGCTGGCCGAGTCATTCAACGCGGCGGTCAAAGTCGAGCGGGTCTACCGTACTATCTACCCGACAAGGAGAAAAGCAGCCGAGGATATTGCGCGGTACATCGAGCTCCGGTACAATAGAACACGTCTCCACTCAGCGCTCGGGTATAGGACTCCGCAAGAAGTCCACGACGAGTACCTGAACCGGCAGCTCGCAGCATGAAATAACACCAATTCAACTGTCCGGAAAATGCGGGGCAGCCCAGGCCCCAGCTGTGGCTGGGCAGCAACAACCGGGGGCCGATGACCGCTAGCGGCATCTACCAGATGATCGCCCGCCGTGGTCGGCAATGCGACGTGGACCTGTACCCGCACCGGTTCCGGCACCACTTCAGCCGCACCTGGCTAGACCACGGCGGCCCCGAAGGCGACCTGATGGAACTCAACGGTTGGGCCTCCCCGCAAATGCTCCGCCGCTATGGCGCCAGCGCCCGCAGCGCCCGTGCCCCGCCGCACCTACGACCGAATTATGAACGACACCCCGGAACACGGGCAGTGACACGCCAGCGGTATCTGGCCGCAGAGGATCGCGTGCCTACGAGCCTAATGTCGGCGCGGCGCAGTCCTCTTCTTCTTCTTTGGGCCATTGATTTGTCCGTAGGGTGTCTGAGTAAAGGTAGGCAAGGCAAATTGAGCGCTTCCGTGCCAGCGGAGAGCTTCGTGAGACAGCTGTGGTGAACTCGAGGACTGGAGCGACGCCTGAATCCGGCAGCGCACTTCCCGGCCGCAACGCCTGCAGGTAGCTGAGCGTCCCAAGAGGGAGGGAAGGACCGTGACAGTTCGGCAGCTGAGTGGCGGCGCGTGGCGGGCGCTGCTGTCGTCACCCCAGCCCGGCGACGCGCTACGGATCCAGCAGCTGGCTGAGGACTTCCGCGATGTCGAACGGGACCGCCCTGACCTCGGCATGCTGGCTGGCCCACGGCGCCGGGATGAGCCCGGATATCGCTGGCTTGCCTATAAGGAAGCGTTCTCGCCAGGCCTGGTCCGCGCGGTTCTTGATCACTGGTCAGGGGTCGGCGGGGTGCTCCTCGACCCTTTTGCCGGCAGCGCGACCTCGCTGCTAGTGGCTGCCGAACGGGGCCTGGCCTCGGTCGGCGTAGAGTTGCTGCCTTACGCGCAGTGGGGAGCCGACACGATCGTGCGGGCGCACGCCGCCGATGGTGCCAGCTTCCGCCGCGTGGTCGGTGAAGCAGCTGGGGCGGCGCGTGCTTGTGCTCCGGGCATGCCGCCTGTGCTTCCTGTTCCTGCGGCGTCGTGGGCTGTGTCTGGTGAGGTAGGTGGGGCGCTCCTCGAGCTGCGTGAGGCGCTGCCGCCGTGTGGGAGCAGTGTCGAGGCGGATCTTGCGCGGCTGGCGCTCGTGTCAGTGGTCGAGAGCGTGAGCATGTCGGTGAAGGACGGGACGAGTCTCCGGCACCGGGATCGCGAGCGCAAGGGACGCACGACCCGTCCGGGCCGCAAAGGCCAGCAGTTCAATGCGGCCGGGGTTATCGATGCGTTCGTGGCTGCAGCCGAGGTGATCAGCGACGATTTGGTGAAGATGCCCGGCGGGAATGATTCCCGGGTGCTGCTGGGGGATGCGCGGCGCTTGCCGCTTGGCAGTGCGATCGCGGGCAGCGCGGTTTTCAGCCCGCCGTACCCGAACCGGTATGACTATTCGGCGATCTACCAGCTGGAACTGGCCGCAGGTGGATTCGTCCGGGTGCCTGAGGATCTGCGGCGGATCCGGAAGTCGCTGCTGCGCTCGCACCTGGAGGCGCCGCCGCCTGATTCCTTGCTGGTGCTGGATGACCCGGCGGTGCTTGCGGTGCTGCGGGCGGTGACTGCGGCGGCGGAGGGCGGGCCGGGCGAGCGGGGCAGGACGCTGCGGATGCTCGTCGGGTATTTCGATGACATGTGCCGTGTCTTCGCCGAGCTGGCCAGGGTGCTGCGGCCCGGTGCCCCGGCAGCCTGCGTGGTCGCGACGCAGACCTTTTTCGGCTGCCCGGTTCCGACCGATGTGATGCTCGCCTCGATCGCGGAGCGGGCTGGGCTGGTGGTGGAGGAACTGTGGGTGCTGCGGCGCAAGCGGGTGGTGGTGCAGCAGCGTGCGCGGGGCGGTGTCACGAGCGCAGGGGGGCGGGAGAGTGTGCTGATGCTGCGCCGGCCCTAGCGGAGCGCAGCTTGCCTGGCGGTGAACAAGAACCCTTCCGGGATGTCTTGCGGGCCGCCGCCGACGAGGTAGCCGCGGTCCAGCCCGATGTTGAACCGCTCGCAGCCGAACGCGACGGCCAGGCATTTGTGGCAGCCGCCGCGCTCGGACAGGCATACCGGGTCATGCACGCAGGACCAGGCGCTCTCGGTCGCGGATTCCACCCATCGTTGCAGGTGCTGCTCGGCCAGCGCGGTCAGGCCGCCGAGGTTGAAGCTGGTGTACTTCGCCACGTAGACCAGCGTGCTGGCCTGCCGCTCAAGCAGGTACTCGGCGACCGAATTGGACGAGTAGCTGGAGTGGTAGGCCAGGGCATGCATGAGCAGGTGGCTGTAGGCGTGCGTGACCCGCCGGATAGCGGTGGCAGCTGCGGTCTGCGGGCTGGCGTACATCTGGTCCAGCAGCCAGCCGCTGGCCTGCTCTCTGTCTGCGGCCGCGGGAGGCGAGGTGGCCCATCCGTTGGCGGAGCACCAGTGCCATAGCAGCACGGGGTCGAGCTCGACGAGCAGCCCTTCGGTGCGTGCCTCGACGGTGATCAGCGGGAGCTTGTCGCTGTCGCCGTGCGGCAGGGGGGCGAGCTTCGCCTTCGCTGGTGTCCTGGACTCGCGGGTGTAGCCGTACCCCACGAGCGCGATGGGGAAGTCACGGACGACGCTGATCCGGCCGATGCCTTCCCGGGCGGCGCTGCCGAGCCCGTCATCTATGCGCCCGGCCAGCGCCGTGTGCCCGGCATGGCGCATCCGGCCGGCGATGCCGGACAGGTTGTCGACCGCGCACTCGGCGAACAGGAACGCGCGTTCCATGACGCGCCGGTCCTTGCGCGCGCTGTCCAGCGTGGCCGGGCTCAGCAGCTTCTCGGTGGCCTCCAGCGCCGGCTCGTCGCCCCGGCTGCCCTGCGCCAGGCGGGTGAGGTCGGCCAGCAGGTGCTCGGGCATGTCCGGGTACTGCTCGCGGAGCAGCCGGAGCGCTTCGGCGCCTCGCTCATCGGAGGGCCGGCGCCGGCCGCGGGCCTCGTCTGCCAGGCCCGCGAGCTCGGTGACTGTGCCGGCGTAGTGGCCGAGCGCGTAGTGCACTCCCTTGGGGGAACGCATTGCGTCGGTGAGGCGGGGCCCGCCGACCGACACGATGGTCAGGTGGTGCCCGAAGAACGCGCGCGTATCGCGGGCCGTCACCGGCGTGCGTGACCGCTCGCTCTGGTCCCCTCCGCCGCGCCATTCCAGCTTGCACGCGCAGCCGCGGAACTCGACCTTCAGGGGCCGGCGGCAGGTCAGGCAGCGGAATCCTGCTGTGTAGAACGATGCTGAGTCCTCGAACCCGACCGGGCCGTGGGGATGCTCGGCGCATGCGGGAATCAGCAGCTCGCGCAGGTCGCCGCACGCGTGGACCTGGAAATACGGCAGCTGCTGGTACATCCCGGTCCGGCACACCGCGCACCGGCGGCGGGGCGGGAGATCTTCGACCCGGGCAACGCGCAGTACGTGCCCGCACTGCTGGCTGCTGCAGAACAGGGTCGCCGGCCATACGTCGAAATCGACATAACCGGGAGTGATGAGGCGGAATTCGTCCTCATGGTCGGTGACGGCTGGCGGGAACCCGGCGTGCACGCCGCCGTCCAGGCTCCACGTCTCGAGGGCGAGCTCGAGCGCTTCCAGCACCCGGCTGAGCGTGACGTCGTCGGGCGGGCGGCCGCCGATGCTGCGGGTGACGCAGTAGACGCCGTTGGCCTCGTGCTCGAATACCTGCCCGGGCAGGTGGGAGTATTCGACGGTGACCCGGGAGCGCTCCACGGTCAGTCCTCCTCGTCGGCGATGGAGTAGTCGGTCTCGTCGTCGTCGTAGCTGGCCGCCCCCAGGAACTTGAACCGCTGGGCGGCGGGATAGCCGGCTGCCCCGAACTCGGCGCTGGCATCCACGTCGCGGAGGCTTCTGGGCGGCGGAGGCCGCATAGACCGGGTGAGCAGGAACTCGTGGGCTCCCTCGATGCTCGCCAGGACGCTGTCGACCTGCCGGTCGACAGCCGCGGTGAACAGGCGCGCGACGTCAGGGTCGAGGACCGTGGCGCCGAGCCCGTAGGCGGCGCGTACCGCGTCCCGGATCGCGTCGCCCGGATCGGGCCCGGTGCCGGCCGCGGCGTCGGCCCGCAGGCGGGTCAGCAGCCGGCGGGTGAGGTCGCCGCGGGACAGGTCGGCCGGTGCCGTGACTCGCGGGACTGCTTCCAGGAGTGCCGGGTCACGTGCCCACTGCTGGGTCATGATCGCCGCGATCAGCCCGCTGGCCGTCTTGCGCGGCCCGTGGGTGCTGAACCGGTTCAGGGCGACCGGCTCGACCAGCACGTTGACGTAGCGGTGCTGCGCGTCGAAGAAGTGGAAGACGCTGCGGTCACGGGCAAAGTAGCGGGACAGGCCGGTGAACACGATGCCGACGCCGGTGCGGCCCGCGCGGCTGGTCGCCTGGACGTAGTAGGCGATCGTGCTGGGCATGCCCAGCACGAACAGGAGGTTCAGCCGTTCCAGGTCGATACCGTGGCTGATCAGGCTGGTCCCGGAGATCGACGCGAGCCGGTTCTGCGGGGTGCCGGTGAGTGTCTCGCGGTCCACGCGGCGGATCACGTCGCTGATTTCCGCCAGTGGTGTCTGGCCGTTCAGGCGCACCGACTCGAACGACGGCCAGCCGTCACGGCCGGCCCGCGCAGCCCAGGCGTGCACCCGGTCGGCGTGGGTCTTGCGGTTGCAGTAGAAGCATTCCAGCTCGTACTGGAACAGCAGCTCAGCGACATCACCGGGGGGCGTGGCGGTCAGGCCGAGGGTCTTGGCCGCGATGCCGGGATCCAGTTGCGCCAGCCGGGTCACTTCGCCGCGCACCGCGTCGCCGGCGGCGATGGCGAACTGCACGACGTCCATCTGGGTCGGCAGAGCGCCGACGAACACGCGGCGCACCAGATCGCGGTGCCGCCTAGCGTAGAAGCTCTCGCCGTCCTCCCACCCGTCGGTGGGGAAACGGCGGGGCGTGAGCGCGTACAGCTGCCTGACCTGGTTCTCGTAGTCGCTGATGGTCGCGGTAGCGGCCAGCACCTTGCTGGGCAGGCCGCTGCCGGCGGCGCACAGGTACTGCCACAGCGTCTCGTAATGCGCGGCGAAGGTGCCGAGTTCCTCGCTGAGCAGGTGCAGCTCGTCCTGGACGACCAGGGCGGGCGCGGGGTCCTTGATGGACACCGGAATCCACTGCCGTGGAGAGCGGGTGCAGGCACCGCGGGCCAGGCAGCGTTCGTCGTGGCCCTGCGGGTAGGTGACGTAGCCGTGGTCGGGGCAGCGGAAAGCCGGCCCGTGGGTGAGGTGGCTGGCGTGCGGGTTGAAGGCCAGGGAGGCGATCTTGTCCACGGTGCCGACCAGCACGGCCGGCAGGTACCGGTACACCTCGTCATCGGTCACGTCGACCGGCAGCACCTTCTTGCAGTGGCCGCAGCGGTGCGCCAGCCGGACAGCGTCGGCGTCGGGATCGAGGACGACTTCCGAGAGCCCGCAGTACGGGCAGGACGGCAGCACGGCGTTGTCGCGCTTCCACGTGCCGTCCCGTGCAGCCATCCAGGCGACGTCATGCCATCGTTCATCGGCCGGGCTGGTGATCTTGTTGGGCGTGTTGTTCCGCCCGACCCAGTAGCCGAGCCGGAACGGCTCGCCGGGGTCGCCGTGCGCAATCCGGACACGCTCGCAGGCCACGATCAGTCGCAGTACCAGCTCCAGCTGCTGGACGGACAGCATGCGCAGCGGGAACCGCAGCACGGCGGTCACGCCGGCGTCCTTGCCGCGGAGCCGGTCGAAGAACAGGGCCACGGCGATGATGCCGTACAGCGCGGCGCTCTTGCCGCCGCCGGTCGGGAACCACAGCACGTCGGCGATAGCGAGCTCATCGAGATCATCCGGCGGGTCCGCGGGCCTCCCTGCCCGCTCAATCCAGGCGTGCCGGCGCCGGTCGGGGGCTTCCCGCGCGGCCAGGGCCGCGAGGTTGGCGACCACGAAGACGATCTGGAACAGCCGCCACGTCGCCGCGGTGACCGGGCCGGGGCTGTCCAGCCCGCCGCCGGTGTTCATCAGCGCCACGGCCTGGTTGGCGCGGATGAACGCGGCTCCGATCCCGGTGGCGTTCCCGGCGAGGTCGTCGCGGATCAGCTGCAGGCCGCGGCGGAACCGCCGGATCTCATCACCGAAGGCGGCCCGGTCAGCTTCGCAGGCGCGCCGGGCGTGACCGGTGAGGCTGGCGGTTGCAAGGTAGGTGTCCCACGCGGCAGCGAATGCGGTCAGGTGCTCCTCGATGCGCTCCAGCGCAGGCACCGGGCGGGCGGCTAGCTCGGTAAAGGACGGCTGCAGCTCGGGCCTGGATTCGTAGACCATCTGCCGGTGCACCGGCAGCGAGGTGGTGCGCAGCTCGCCGGTGCTGGCGAAGACGTCCTCGTCCAGGCAGCAGAACCGGCCGTGCGCATGGACCAGCGGATCGCTGCGGTAGTCACGCTCGACGACGCGGTACTCGCTCGGCACGACGCGGGCATCGGCGATGGTCACGCCGAAGCCGGCGTCGTAGATGGCGGCCTCGGGCAGGAAACCGCGGTCGCTGTCCGGCTGCGGGGTCTGGTTGACCAGCGTGACAGACAGGCGGAACGGCCCGTCCGGCGTGCGCTGGATGGTCGCCGTGAACGCGACGTCGGGGACCGGGGTGTCCCAGTCCTGGCGTGCATGCTCACGCAGGTAGGACTCGTACGCCTCCGGCCCGGCGAGGACCACGTCCCGGGGTATGCGCATCGCCGAGCGGCCGCGCATCGGAACGAGCAGCGCCCCGGCATAGGCGCCGGCGCGCGGGGTCGCGGCGGCGATAGCGGCGACGACGGCGGGACCGTAGGCGCCCGCGTCCCCGTGGTCGTGGGGCCGCGCATCGTCAGGGACCGGCAGCGTGATCTCGTGATCCACGCTGACCTCATGGCGGCGGTAGACGGGCAGGAAGTAGTCGCTCGCGCTCGCACCGCCATCACCACCAGCCGCAGGTGCGCTGCCATCATCTGGCCCGTTGCCGGAATGCTGCCGGGCTCCGCGGACTGCGGCAAGGACGGCAGCGGCAGCGTCGGGCGGCAGGGAGGCAAGCTCCTCAGCCGTCGGGTCGGGAGGGATGCCCCCGCCCTGGCCGTGTGACGGGAGGCGGATTTCAGCACCGTCTGTATCCGCTGGATCCTGCTCGCCGGCCGCAGCGTCCCCGACGGCGGTATCCAGGCCGGAATGGGACAGCTGCTGGTCGTGCCTGGGCGTGTGCTGAAGGTAGAGCGCGAAGGTGGCGCGGACCCGGAGCGTGACCACGGCGGAATCCGGCTCGATAAGTGCGGTCAGCCCCATCTCGCTGGCGGGCAGGTGATCGGCCGGAACTCCGGGCTCATGCGGGACCGGGGACGCCGCGCCCTCGGGCATGACCAAGGGGCGCGGCTGCGGCAGCAGGACGCCGAGCACGACCCGCTCGCGTGGCCGTGTCCCGGCCAGTTCCTGCCCGCCTTCGTCGCGGCCGGCGAGCCGGTCCCGCACGGTCGCGATGAGATGCTCGGCGACCCGGAGCTGATCATTGTTCCGGGCTACCCGGCGTGCATTACCGTCTGCGGCCTGGCTGCGGCTACCCGCCATCCTCCGCCTCCTGACGTGCTTGCTCACCGGGCTGCTCAGCGGCCGGTGAAGGGGTGTACAAGGTTGTCCCGCTGACCGTGGTGACCGCGCCGACGGCCACCACCCGGTAGATGACAATTTCCGCCAGGATCGACAGGGCATCCGGGCCGAGCAGCTGCTCCAGGTCTTCGGCCGCTTCTGCGTCAAGGCCGCCGGGTGATGCCACCAGGCGGCCGATGGCCTGGTGGAGCTGGCGCAGGCGGCGCATGGCGACGGCGATCGCCCGCCCGTGCCCGGCCACGACAGGATGCCCGGCGAGCTCCCCGACCCGCGTGACGTTGGCGGCGTCACGCGGCCCGATCCGGTCCTCGTCTGCCCAGGCGGTCACCGCCGGCGCGGAGAGCGGTGCCCGGCGGCTGGCCAGTGCCCTGGCGAGGGCGGCCGGCCCGCCGGCGTGCCGCAATGCGGTGGTGAGCGCCTGGTCCCAGCAGGCCAGGAGCATCCGGGTGACCGGGCCGCGCGCCTCTGGCAGCAGCGGCCGGAGCCGGTCGAAGGGGGTCAGCCCGTCCAGGCCGGCCAGCAGCATGCCGGGCAGCACATCCCGGACGGCTATCCGGCGGACGGCCCTGCCGAGAACCCGGGCCGCCGTCCCGTCGGCGGGCACGTGCACCACCAGCGGCGGCCCGCCAGCCGAAGAGGCGACCGTCAGGGGTACAGCCGCGGCAGGGCCGGATGAACCGTGCCGGCTGGCAGGACCGGGTGCGGGTGGCCGGGCATCGTCTTCTTCCGGCAGCTCCTGGAAAGGCTCATGCGCGGGCGCGTTCAGCGCGGCAAGGCCAGCGATGTCGGCGGCGTCAGCGAAGTGCGCCAGGTTCCTGGCATCTGGCCGGCACGGGCCCTGTGCGGCAGGCGCGGCCGAGAGCACGACAGCGGGCCGTTGCGCGGGCAGGACGGCCGGCACCTTGAGGGCAGGCGGAAGCAGCTGGTGAACGGGGCCGCCGACGGCTTCGGGCTCATCCAGGGCGCCGCAGAGCATCCGGCGCAACGGCGCCACCTCATGGTCGTAGCACAAGACGCTGAGCGGGCCGATGTCCGCGCCGGTGATGCGGTGCCGCAGCAGCCTGCCCGGCGGGGCGGCGAGCACCGTGGCCCGCGGCGGTTCCCAAGCTCCCGCATCGGCGAGGCTGCGCACGACGAGCTGGCCGTCAGCCGGGAGCGGCACGCCGGCATCGGCGAGGTGCCAGGTGAGGGCGTCCCGGGCGGTGCGGGACGGCACTGCGACATCAACCGCCAGCCCGGCTCGAAGGTCGGCGTCAACGGCGTCGGTGAGCAGCGCGGCCTTGGCGTTGCCAGCGCTGAGTGCAGCGCGCGCGGAGGCGAGGCCTTCCTTGATCCCGGCCCAGCCTGTCTGCGCCCAGGTACGCCATCCGCGCGGGAAGTCCTGTGCCCGGACCGTCAGGAGGTCCTCGAGCCGTTCGCTCAGCGTTGGCGTGTGCCAGCGCGGGCAGGCCGCGTCATACGCAGCGACCGGGACCACCAGTTCGTCGAGCCTCCGCCACAATACCGACGCCTCGATCAGCACTGGCGGGAGCGGGCCGTGCCGCCGCGCGGCGGCCAGCAGCGCCGCCGCCTGTGGCAGCCCCGGCAGCGCGCCGGCGGCGAGCACCGCCGCGTGCCCGCGGACCGGCGCCAGGGCGCTCACCCCGTTGTGCCCATCGGCGCTGGCGGCGAGGATCTGGGACCAGCCGCACGGGTAGGCGACGCTGCCGTCCACCCAGGTCCGGCAGGCGATGTCAGCGAACACGACTGGCGTTGCGCCGCACGCCCGTGCCCAGGCGGCCGCGTCGGCGGCGAACTCCCAGGGCTCGTCGGCGGCGTCGATGACCACCACCGCCGGCGGCAGCGCCGGTATCTCCCATCTCGCGGACGCACCCACGAGCAGGAGCAGATGCCGGGGGTCCTGCTGTCCGGGTTTCCCGGCCGGCAGCGGCACCACCTGCCGGTCGGCGCGCAGCCGGGCCGGGCGCAGCACGGGGCTGACCGGTACGCCGGCAGCGTCCAGGGCGGCGAGTTCGGCGCGCCGTACCACCTGGGTGGTGACCAGCGCGACCGGGCCGGCGTCCCGGCCGGAGAACGGCGAGGGAAAGCCCGGCAGCCGCAGCGCTGCCGCGTGGACGGCGGCAAGAAGCGGCAGGCGGCTGCGCCCGCCGGGTATAGCGATCGTGATCGGCGTCCGGGTCTTGCCCGCGCGGGCCGCGGCAGCCAGAGCGCCGGTCTCGTAACCGGCCAGCGGCTGGCACGGCGCCGCATGCCAGGCGGTCAGCAGCGCATCACGGGATGCCGCCTCGCCGAGCCACGCTGCCAGGGAGCCGGGGCTCACGACAGGTATCCCCGGCGCCCGCGGATACCGGCAGCGTGCCGCGTCCGGGCATGGCGGGTACCGGCGATAACCGTCTCCGCGTCCCATGCCGCGCGGTTATCCGCGACCGCATAACTCGCGGCGTTCAGCCGTGCCCGGAACAGCGCTTGCGGACCGGGCTCGCCGTGAACGAGCATCACCGCCTGCGGCCGGACCTGATCCACGATGGATTTCAGCCCGGTCCGGTCGGCGTGGGCGCTGAGGTTGTAGGTGTGCACCGAGGCGGCCACCTCGACAGTGACCGGCCTGCCCTGGTCGTCGCGCAGGTGGACGCGCCGGGGGCGCCCGGGGTCAGCGTCCGCTAGTTCCTGCAGTTCGCGTCCTGGCGCCTCTTCATCCTGGTGGCCGCAAAGGAACAGGGCGCTGTCCGGCTCCGGCAGCACGGCCTGCGCCCAGGGGATGGCAGCGCCGCCGGTCAGCATTCCGCTGGTGGTGATGATCACCCCCTCGCGAAAGCCGGCGATCTCCCGGACCCGGTGCTCCACCTTGCGGACGCGCCCGCGGAGCACCTCAGGCGCCCCGTGACGGGCGTACAGGTCGCTGATTTTACTGGCGAGCCCGTCCACCAGCACGTCCACGTCAGGCAGCCGCTCTCCCAGCAGCAGCGCGACCTCCTGGGCGCGGCCCAGGCCGAAGGCGGGTATGAGAATCCGCCCGCCGGCATCCAGCACTTCCCCGGCCTGGCGGAGGAGGTCGTCGCCTTCCTGGCCGCGATCAGGGTGGGTGCTATCGCAGTAGGTCGTCTCGATCACCAGGAGATCCGCGCCCCGGGCCAGGCCAGGCGGGACCTGCGCCGGCCCGATCGATGACTGAGCCCGGTCGTCGATGTCCCCGGTGACAACGACCCGCTGATCCCCGGCGCGGATGACGACGCCTGCCGCGCCGAGGATGTGACCGGCGGGGAACAGCGTCAGCTCCAGGTCTCCCACGTGAGCCGTCTGCCCGTACCCGGCCGCCACGAGCCTGCCCTCGGCCTGCTCGACCTCCGCCTCGCCGTAGGGCGGCTCGACGTGATCGGCGCGTGAGGAGGCGGCGTCCGCGTCCGCGCGCATGACCCGGACCGAATCAGCCCAGACGACCGGCAGGAGCGCCTTGGTCTGCGGGGAACATAGAACCTGCGTGCGACGCTGCCGTTCCACCACCCACGGGACGAACCCGGCGTGGTCGGCGTGGGCGTGCGTGATCACCACCGCATCGACCCGCTCATGCACGGCTTCCTCGATGTGATCCGGGCCAGGACGGGAAATGTGCGCCTGCGGCTTCAGCCCGGCATCCACCAGGACGCGTGTGTCACCGGCCTCGACGAGCAGTGCGCTGCCGCCGATATGGTTCGCGCCGCCCACCGGGGTAATGGTCAGGCCGCGGGACCGCACCTGCGCGGTGACGGCGCGCTGCTGCTCCCGGCCATCTCCGTTCATTCCGGCCTTCGCGCCCGGCTCTGCGGCCGCATCAAGGCGGTACAGATCGCACAGAGATGCCACGAGCTCATCCAGGCTCCGGGCTCGCCGCACCTGGCGGGTCTTATCGCGACCATCGGGCATGTCCTCTGCACGCTGGCGCAGCTCCGCCGCTTCGCGTACGGCCAGCGGCACGAGCCGGCCAGCGCGGCGGCCAGCGTCGTCCCCCAGGTCGGCCTCAAGCCGGTGCCGGCCGCGTGCTTCGGCGTCCAGCTTCTCCTGCGCGCGCCCGAGCGCGGTCTCGGCTTCGGACACGAGCTCGCGAAACTGCCGTGACTCCGCGCGCCGCGCGGCGCGCTCGCGATCCAGGGTGCGCTTCAGCTCAGCGATCTTGTCGTACTCAGACGAGGCATAAGCCAGTGCCTCGCGCTCGCGGGGGGAGGGGACCTGGAGCCGCAGGCCGGCGGCAGTTGCCTCCGCGCGCTCGGCCCGCTCGGTCACGGCCGCCAGCTGGCGCCGCAGCTCCTCAGCCTCCTTCTGCTGGTCCCGCTGCTGCCGGCGCAGAGATTTCGCGGCGTCCTCTGCATGGTGCGCCCGGCGCCGCAATTTCTGGTTCTGGTCTACCGCGCCGGCTGCCGGCTGACCGCCCGCGCCAGCAGGCCGGGGTTCTGCGGCCGGCAGGGACAGCTCGCCGTTCAGGTACGGTGCCGCCGACCCGGCCACCACCGGATCCGGGTCCGTGGCCACGGACTCGAGCACCGCGAACGGGTCATCGGCGGCCGCGATCGCCGCGGCGAGCAGTTCACCGACCTCCTCGGGCATACGGTCACCCGAGCCGGGTCCGGCCAGATCGGTGCCGACCGCCGTGACGACGGGGAGGCGGAGCCGGTCACGGACTTCCTGGCGCAGAGCCTGATCCCGCATCAGGGCCTCAACCAGGCGACGGCGGTGAACGGTAAGGAGAAGCGCGTCAGGCCAGTTCGGCCGCAGCCACCGGGAACTGGCTCTTCTCGGGTCACGGGCCGGCAGCTGCTGGCGGGCCCGCAGCGCACCCGCGGTCCCGGCCAGCAGCCGGCCCAGCGGATCCCGCTTGCTGACACCGATCACAGCCCGCATGACCTTTCCTCCCCACACCGCTATGTACCGACGCTTCAGACAGGACTCAGGATGACGCGAAGCGTAACCGATGTCAACCTAGACGACAATACTGCTAGCAAAAGTCAGTTTGAATGACATTAGATGAGGGTTCAGGGAAGACTTGATGTCAGCTAGGTTGACTTCCATCCGGGGACAGGTCAGGCTTGTTAGCATGGCGACTGATTTCCTTGAGGCTTTCGGCCGTGCCGTCCGCCGGCTCCGGCAAGAGCGCGGGATGACCCAGGCCGAGCTGGCCGCGCGGCTCAGCCTGGGCAGGACAAGCATCACCAACCTGGAAAAAGGCCAGCAGAGCCCGCCGCTGTCCATGCTGCCGGAAATCGCCAGCGCCCTCGGAGTGGACCCGCTGCGCCTGATCGCGAACGCGGTACGCGACGGGGGGAGCGCCGAGGCAGGCACCCTCGCGGCGACGGTTCATGACAAGGACCTGCGCCGGTGGGCAGGCCAGGTAATCGGCGACACGCTGGCCGGCCAGTCACCGGACAGCCGGACGACGCAGGCCCGCCAGCGGCGGCCGGCATGACGCCCGCCGAGGCCGCACGCGGCCTTCTCGCCAGAGCCAGCATCACCGAACCGCCCGTACCCGTCGAGCAGCTCGCCCAGGACGCCGGCGCGGTAATCAGCTACCAGCCCTTCAAAGCCGAAGACATCTCCGGTCTGCTATACCGGGCCGCAGGCAGCGCCCCGGTGATCGGCGTCAACAGCAACAATCCCAAATTCCGGCAGCGTTTCACCATCGGGCACGAACTCGGGCACCTCATCTTGCACCACGGCCACGACCTGATCCTCGAACGCCTGGTCAGGCTTAACTTCCGCGACTCCACCAGCAGCACCGCCAGCGACGAAGAGGAAATCGAGGCCAACCATTTCGCCGCCGAATTGCTGATGCCGCAAGACCTCCTCCGGCACAGCCTTGGCATCCTCCTGCAGGGACGGCCGCTATCTGACCTCGAGGTAGTACGTCGCCTCGCGCGGCGGTTCGAAGTATCGCAGTCTGCAATGGAATACCGGCTGACCAGCCTCGGCATGCTCACTCCCGCATGAGGTCAGCAAGGACAGGGCACACAGCGCCATCTGCTGCCACCAGCGCGAGCGCTCAGATCGCTCCAGGATCTGCCGGGCCGTCCGCGAACTGTCAGCTCCGAGTAGATCCTGATCGGAAGTAGTTGTCGGAGGTGAGCTGACCGGTGGTGACGAGCATGCCATGAGCGCCGCGTTGCCGGACGAGGGCGGCCAAGCGCTGGATCTCGCTCACCGACACCCGGCTGTTGCGGCGATAGGCCTTTATCTCGACTAGGACCTCTGCCCCATCCTGGGGGCGGACGGTCCGGAGGTCGTAGCCGCTGTCCCGTTCTGCAGCTTGTGTGATGTCATACCCATACCGGACAAGTAGTTCGGCAACAAGTGCCTCGAACTGCCCCGGAGACAAGCTGTTGAAGTCGATTACGGCACCTAGCTCAATGCGGTCTGCCAGGCGCTCACCAGCGGACGGTCCCGCATATTCGAGTACTGGCCTTCCAGCCAGATCCTGGAGGGCAGGCGGAGGTATAGCAACCGCGACCACATCGATCCCCCGGCGGTCCAAGGCGGCCGCGACTTCCTCCCACTCGCTGACATAACGCGACGAAGCTTCAGAGACCAGCAGCACAAAAGTGTCAGCCGCCTCGACGGCATTGCGTATATGCGCAACCCAAGACTCGCCCCGCGCGATCTCCAACTGATCTAGCCAGACAGCAAGACCACGCTGCTCCAGTTCGTGCGCTATTTCATAGGCCGTCCCACTGTCCTGCTGTGCGTAGCTGAGATATACACGGCGCCCCGCCGCCAGCGTGTCCTCGGGCATGTCATGACCATACGCGCACATGAGCCGCGGTAACGGTGGGCTCAGCCTGAACTGAACCTCCTACCAGATGATGGCCACCACGGCCGCCCAGTGCTGCGCACCGCGCGGTTCAGGCCATATGCACGCGCACACTCAGCCCAGGTGACTCGCCAGATGACCGGCCTCGATCAGCAGAGTTGTGGTGGCCGAGCTTACCGCTGCTACAGCCGCACCTGTGGCTCCAGCGCGCACCGTTGAAACCGTCCAATTGCGGAACCGCTCTAGTACGGATCGGTCCACCTCCGTGTCGCGGACGGCTGCGAGCGCAGCCTGCTCTTGGGCGTCCGCATCCGCTACGTCGGGAACGAGCGCACGCACGATCTCGGTGATCCCGGTGATCAGGAGCCGGAGATCCGCGCTGGTTCCTATGTTCTGCAACTGCCGCGCGTGATCACCTGCGACCTGGAATGGAGCACTGTTCGTGCCGATGTTCACTGTTGGGCCGGGCGCCCGGTGCTGCTGCCGTTGGAGGTAACCGTCAGTGTCTGAGCCGAACTCTTCTGCACACTTGACGCCGGTATCCGTCAAGTACAGGACCAGTGGCCCCTGCGCCTGATCGACCATGGTGCCTCCGACTAGGCCTTGGCGGTGGAGCCAGGCCGCTGCGACGTCAAGATCGTCAGCCGAGAACGGCTCGGCGAAGAAGTAAGCTCGCTGAGGATCTTGCATGATCGTGTCGCGGACCATACCTGGCGGGCTCACCCCATCGCCCGCGTAGAGCCAATCCACCATCGCGTCGCGGCAGGCGGACCTGCGGCGCTGCTTGCTGCCGCGGGCGGCCTGCATGTCTTCGGCGAAGGCGCGCCCTGCTGGGGTAACAGCGCGAACCGCTAGCGACTCGACGCCGCCGAATGAGTTTGCAAGTTCGAGCAGCGACCGGCGCTCTAGATCGTTCAGGTCATCAAGAGCAGTCACGTACGTGTTCATGCTCTGGTCCGGCAAGACACGGTAAAATGAGTCGACCGGCACATATACCCCGTCAGGTTGTTCTGCGGACCGATGAACGACCCACTCGATCAGCTGGGTCCGACGGGTTTCTGAGGTCGGCCAGCCCCATCCACGCTTTTCCACAGCCTCAGGCTAGCGCCGTGGCCTGACCAGCAGCGCCATGCACCCGGACCCGGGCACCAAGGACCACACGTACACCCGAGCCGAGGTCAAGACGCTGTTGCCATGACCGCTGCGCTGCTTCCAGTCATGCCCTGATTCCCGGCGTTCTCGGCCGCAGGCGCCCCCGATCCCAGGGAGGGAGAGGGCCGAGGAAACCATATAGGAAGCGTTCAGCCAACACCGGGCTGTGCCACCATGGGAAGACAATAAAGGCGAGGTCTGAACACTTGATCATGACCCGATGTGCGCGTCTATGCCCTATCGGCGATGCCGCACATCATGTAATGCAGTAGGCCTACTTAATAGGTCTTTGGTGTAATTTTCAGTTGATTTTCGTCCGCCGTAACGACCACTACTGCTGATCGACCTCCGATCACAGATTCGCCCCATGAGTAGGGAATTTCCTGCAAGATTCCATGACGCAAAGGAAAATTAGATCGCTCGATTCGAGCTTTTCCATCGATGCGAATCTGTTCGATCCCCCGCAAGTGCGGCGTAGGCTCTAGTTTCTCAAAATAGATGCGCCGCGGGACAGGGGGATCACCAATCGGGACTTCAGGCGGATCAATCGACAGCTCAAAGAATTGCGTATCATCGGCAGCATCGAAAAGGACCTTTTCGAATACAGACTTGTCCTGGGTGGCAATCGTCATGAATGCATTTACCACATCTCCGATAGTGCCGATAAGCTCGCGCGACGCCGTGAAGACGTGCATTTCACGAGAAGACGGCAGCAGATGGACATTCTCTTCTCTATCCTCAGTATCGGTTGCGCCTAGGATTAGGTAAACATTTTCTATATTCAGCAAATCAAGTTTAGTAAAGCGAAGGCGGGTAAGCCGATGTACCAGCTCATCGATGCTCTGGCCTGTCTCCTCCTCCGGAATGACCGTCTCAATCTCAAGCGCCTTTGCCTTGGCTCGTGCCTGTGGCGTAAATCCAGATTCAGAAACCAGGACAAGGCGATCAGTGGGAAGGGTGGAATGCTTACCGTACATTTGCTCTACCCATTCAACGTCCTGCCTGCGGCCACGAGCAGCGCACTCAAACCCAACGAGGACTACATGCCCGTCAACCTCAGTCTCGATACAAACGTCCACCTCGCGTTTCCTGCCAGTTGCACTATCCAGAAGTTCCGCTGACTCATAAACCCTAGCCGTCGCATCACCTACATGTTTCTTAATCAAATAAACTACCGACTGAAAAGCATTCGTCCTTCTGGGCATAAGTAGATACTACCCCGCCCGCACGCACCACTCGGGGCATGAACAGGCGCTCAGAGCCGATCTGCCACGGGCCTGGCGTCACGGCCGCCCGGGCACGAACCAACAGGTACGTGCGACGACTGGCCGTCTGCGGGCAGTTAATTTGGCGCCGCATCATTGGTCGGTGAGGCGATGCCTGAACTAGTTCATCTGCATTTCTGCGTGAGCCAGGAGTCGCCCTCCAGCGACAGCCCCGCATCTTCGGCGTGTGTGGCGGCCCTCCCGGGAAAGCGGCCGATGGAACGCTGAGTAATCAATCATGGCGAATCGCCAGCTTCCCGGAAGGCCTGTTTCAGGTACCCTGCCAGCAGGAGCGCCCGCAGTCGTTGCTCATGAAACCCGGATTTTGCTCATCGGGTGCTCATGATCATCCGGAATTGCTCGTGATCATCCGGATCCTACACAAGGTATGGCTCTGCAGGAGGAGGGTAACTGCTAGGCCGTGTTTCATAAGGTCCGTTTCAGGCAGTTCAGGTACTCATTCCACCGGGCAGCGTGGCTCCGATGCGTCGTGTCCGTCCGGGTAATGGCCGCCATGATCGGTCTTGCCGGGGGTGCGTTCCTGCGGCCATGTGTTGCACCATAGGCACGACCACGCGAGGTTGCTGGGCACGTTGCCGCCGCCGAACACGCGGGCGGTGATATGCCCGAGTGAGCCGATGCGCCTGCCGACTGCTTCCCACGGGAGCGGCCGTCCATCTCGGCCAGACGGACGGCGCTCGACGGCGAGCGAGCCGCAGTGTGCGCAGCGTCCCCGGGCGGATTCGAGGACGGCAAGGACGTCATCTGCGGTAATGCGCTCGGCCGGACGGCCGGACATCAGGCGTTCGCTGTTGGCTTTCTTCGCCTTCGCGGCGGCCCATTTCCTACGGTCGGCGGGTGTGGTGCTGGCGAGGAAGTCGTCCCAGGATGCGTAGTCGGGAGGGCCTGGAGCGCCCTTGCCTGCTGGCGGTGAGAGCGGCGCAGGACGCACGCGGGAGATGATCTTGTCGGCGCGCTCCTGCGGCAGGCGGGACAATCTTTCAGCTAGCTCAGCCAACTCGACGGCCTCGGGGCCGGGGAACTTTGATGCCTTGCCCGCGATGGTCAGCGGTCGCTGAGCTCTGGCCATGTTTGCCTCCCACCAGGGATGTCCAATGATGACCTTTGCGTGCCACAGTCTGCCGTGTTTGCGTGGTCCGGCACGCCGTCATAGCCACGAGATGAACCCGCCCGTTGCTTGAGCACCTCGCGCTCCCTTCCGCACCTGACGCCGATCTGAGCATCTTCCACCACCGGCGAGCTTGTGCCGCGCGGCTGACGGCTAACTGCTAGGCAGATCCTGGAAGCTCAGATGTATTCGTCGGCAAGGTCGCACAAGTGCAATGGTGCAGGGAATTGCGTGGCTTGCTCGGTGTGCAGGTACGTCCTGCGCAGCCGGCTGGCCAGAAGCGCGTAGTCGGCCGGGTCGTCTGCTGGCTGCAGGAACACTGGGTAGATTTCCAGCGGGTTTGGGTTGGCTGCCTGGGTTGTGTAGTTGCGGAGGATGTCCGGGTCTAGTTTCGTGGCGGCGAGCGGGGTCTGCATCTGGTCGGGGCGAGGGTTGATTGAGTAGAAGAGCCGGTCAGTGAATGCGAAGAGCCCGCTGATCCGGACGCTGGCCGTGAGGTAATCAGCGGCGAAGCCGCGGGCTACTTCGGCCGTGCTGGAACGGTCGCGCAGCCGGATGATGCGCAGTCCAGGGCAGTCTTGCGGCAGTAGCTGCCGCGGGGGTTCGGCGTCGTCGCCGAGGCTGGCACCGGGGAGGATGAGCCGGTCGGGGTTGATGTGCTTGTCCTGGAGCCAGTCCCAGCCCCAGTTGCGGAAGCTCGCCGAGCGGACGAAGACGACGCGGTCGTGGGTATCTTGGCTCACCTCATCACCGACGCCCAGGGCGTTGATGAGGAACCGCGCGACGTGGCCTTTTTGCTTGCTGTCTCCGCGGATGCGGCCCTTGCCGCCGGCGAGGGCCGTCGGCAGATCGCGGTAAAGCATGGGCGGGTTCGGGGTGCCGTCGGCTGAGGCCAGGTACGCGGCGGCTGCGCCGTCCGGCCTGAGCCGTATGACGATGGGGATGCACGCACTGCCGCTGTGGTGGAGCCAGATGCCTATCAGTTCCAGGTCGGGCAGATGGTCCGGTGTCTCGTAGGTGCCCAGGCGCCCGAGCTGGCGCAGGGCATCGTTGATTGCCGCGGAGGCGCGGTAAATGGTGCCAGTGGTGAAGCGAGTGCCCGGGTAGGGCACTGGTGGCGCCTTCCTGGTGCTCCTCGGTGGCGTGGCGGTGGGCGTGAACACCTTGGCGGGCCGCAGGCACTGCAGAGGGCGGCCGGTGCGGGCGAACGCCTTCTTCAGGGCCGGCTTCGGGTCGATCTGGCGGGCACGCAGGAAGTATCGATCATCTTCGAGCTCGAGGATCACTGCGCGGGGGTCAGGGCTCTGGCCGATCTGCCCGGCCACGTAATTGGCGTGTGCGGCGAGCCGGTTGGATTCGGGGCGGGTGTCAGCTTGCGGCCGATCCAGGCCAGCACCGAGTGCGCCGGCGTCCTTGAGGATGACCTTCAGGGCCAGGTCACCGGTGAAGTGGGTGACCGCGGGATCCCCGGAGTCAGAGGCCGGGGCGAGCCGGTGATGGTGTTCCAGGGCGCCCAGGACGGCCTCTCGGGTAATGCCTGACTGGGTCCACAGTTCGAGGGTGTATGCCTGGCCGGGGGTTTCGGCGGGCCTGACCTTCCGGTAGCTGCGCTTCCCGGCCCGGCTGCAGGGCTCCAGCATGCGGATGCCGCGCGGCCCGAGGACTGCTGCGAGTTGCTCGTGGACCTCGATGTGGTCGGCTGGGACAAATCCGGTGTTAGCGGCGTGGAGCAGTGACCGTGCCCTGGTCACCTCGCTGGCCAGTGCCGCGGGGTCGTCAAGGTCGTCGATGTCGGCTGCCAGGCTCTTGCTGCCTTCGCTGTAGAGGACGTAGGCGCGGATCTTGCCCTCGTCAGCGGCGGCCGACGGATGAGCGAACACCTTGTCCGGGGCGGGAAACGGCAGGTGGGTGAGCCGGCTCAGGGCAGTCGCCAGGCCGGGTTTCCACTGCCACTGACGGGCACGGGATTCCTTGGCCCACATGTGCTGGGCGGGGGCCGCTAGCAGCGTGTGGGGTTCATGCTCGCGCAGGAATCCCTCGGGGGCGTGCAGCCATACCTTTGCGCGGGGCGGCCCGTCACCGCGGGCGGGTACGTAGGTGACGGGCATGAGCGGGAACCGGCTGATGCTCAGGTCGGCGTGCACGTGCGGGACCGGGTGGTTGGGGACGGTCTCCACATGGAAGGTGATCTTCACGGTAACGAGGGCGTCTCCGGTCTTCGGGTTCTCCAGCTTGTCCGGCGGCCACAGCACGGCGCTGCGCCGGCCGTCAGGCTGGGATGGTCCCGCGATCCAGGTACGCGTCCGTCCCAGCAGGGGCAGCCGCTCACCCGCGATCTGCTGGGCGAGGAAGCTGGGCAGAAGGGTGAACATGTGAGCAGCGGGCGCGGCTGTGCGGTTGGGATGGATACCGTATTCCAGCAGGTTGATCGTCTCGTCCTGGAATTGCAGGTCCTCGGCCCGGCAGAGGTCCCACCAGTCGGTGCTGCATCCGTCGGGGGTGACCTCGGTGGTCGCCCAGGAGGCGATCCCGGCGGCTAGAACACCGGTGTCCGCCCCGGCCTGGGCGACGATGAAGCGGTCGCTGCTGAGATTCCAGCTGACGTGCACGACGGCTGGGTCAAGCCCGATCAGCAGCTCCACCAGGCCGCGGGTCGGCAGGGACCAGTCGTCCTTGATTCCCGGCCGGCGGTGGTAGGCGTCCGTGAGCGCCTGCAGCCATTCCGCGGGGAAGCGGGAGACCTGGCAGGGCATGTTCCACTGGGTACCCGGCGTGATCGTGAATGATGTCAGTCGCATCTGGTCGCTGATAGGCATCGGCTACCGCTTTCGTGATCCGAGGGGGTCGTTGGTGCAGACGAGGTGGCCGAGCAGGCCCCAGACCGCCTCGTTGATCGCGTGCATCCGCTCCTCGTCCGCGCTGGCGCCGGGCGCTGGCGCACGCAGGAGCCCGCTGAGCAGGACGTCGGTGGCCACGACGAGGCTGGTACGCACGGTGTCCGGCGCTGTGTCGTTCCTGGCCAGCCTCTCCGCGAACGCAGCGTCGCACAAAAGCACCCGGGTGGGCTGATTGCCGCGGATGCTCCGCCCGATGGTCTGGCTCATGGGGACGAGGTTGTTCGCCACGAACGCGGTGCGGTAGCGGTCGTCGATGGTGCGGAATTGCACGGGCCGGCCGATGACGTCGAACCACAGGTGGCGGGCGTCGCTGCGCAGCTGGCGGGTGATGTCGCCGGCCTCGCCAGGTGACATCAGGGCTGGGTGCTGCAGGTGCCGCATGGCCAGCTGGCAGATAAGCGATAGCGGGAAGGCCAGGTCGGATGGCGGCGGGTGGGACCGGGTGAGGTAGACAACCGCCCCGAGCGCGGCGGTGTCGCTGGAGTTGAGGATGTTGTAGCCGCGCTGGATGGACATCTCGGCTGCGACAAGGATGTCGTCGGTTCCCTTGCCGAAGCCGCCGACCAGCCGCCGCAGGATGCCGTCCTTGCCCGGGTCAGAGGCGTCCGGGACAACGTGGCGGGCGGTATAGGGGGTCCGGTGGTTGATCGCCTCGCCGACCACCCGCGCTTCGAGGCCGGACAGCACGACGAACAGGATCTGCCGCCGCCCGGCCGGCAGCTGGGAGCGCAGCTCGTCGACCACGCTGCGGTGACGTCCGCCGACCGGCTCGCACAGGGCGGTGACCATCTGCCGCAGCGCGTCGGAACGGGCACTGCCCTGGCGGCCGGATACGAAGATCGGGTCACCGGCACCACCTGCCCGGGCCGGGCGGACCGACATCGTGGAGGTCATCAGGGCGTTCCGGTCAGCCTCCGGCTGCCTAAGCACCACTGTCGGCGTGACCGGGACGTGGTAGAAAGACGAGCCCGGCAGCCAGCTGGTGGCCGAGGTGAGGATGACGTGGGGACCCTCGATGCCCTCGCAGGCAAGCAGGTCGTGGGCGTGGTGCAGGAGCCAGCGGCCCACGCCGTGGACCCATAGCAGCTGCAGTGAGGCGCCGCCGCCGCGGCCAGCAGCCCAGCGCAGCGCCAGGATGTTGCCCATCGGCGCCTCGGGGACCAGCGGCCGGTAATCCCGCGGCGGCTGGTCCAGCCAGAACGTCTCCTCATCGGGCAGCTGGAGACGGTCGGGGTCCCGGACGGACGGGTACAGCGTCACCATCTCGAAAAAAGTCGTGGTGATCCTGCTGGACCAGATCGCCGCCTCGATGACTAAAGATCTTCAATGGCGGGGGTTACTGACCTGGTGACGGCTGGCTTGTCCTGGTGTATGCCGGTGTCATGAGGTATCCGGATGGTGGCGGGCTGGACGCGGCTGAGCGGGCCCGGCGGGAGCAGGTGCGGCTGTCGGCCGCGGAGTTAATCGAGGCGGGGGCCAGCGACCGGGAGGTGGGCCGGTACTTCCGGGTGTCGCGGATGTCGGCGAACCGGTGGCGGCGGGCGCTGGCCGCCGGGGGCCGGGCGGCGCTGGCGTCGAGGGGCGCGGGCGGGGCGAAGTGCAAGCTCACCGCGGCGCAGTTGAGGGAGCTGGCGGCGCTGCTGGATGCTGGCCCGGCGGCCTGGGGCTGGGACGAGGACCAGTGCTGGACGCTGGCGAGGATCACCGAGGTCGTCCGCGGCCGGTTCGCCGTGGAGTACACGCTGGCGGGGATGGACCTGCTGTTGCACCGGATCGGGTGGAGCGTGCAGGTGCCCGCGCGGCGGGCGGCGGAACGGGATGAGGCCCGGATTGCCGCCTGGCGGGAGGAGACCTGGCCGGTGGTAAAAGGACGGCGGCGGACCTGGGCGCCTGGATCGTCTTCGAGGACGAGTCTGGTCAGGGCTTAAGGCCGCCGAAGGGACGTACCTGGGGACGGCGCGGCCAGACTCCGGTGGTGACGGTGACCGGCGGCAGCAACAAGCGCGTGTCGCTCGCCGCGCTCATCGCCATCAAGCCCGGGCAGCATCCCCGGCTGATCTACCGCGTGCACAAGAGCCGCCGCCGCGGCAAGGACCAGCGCAAAGGGTTCACCGAGGCGGACTACGCCCGGCTGCTGGACGCCGCGCACCAGCAGCTCGCCGGCCCGCTCGTGGTCGTCTGGGATAACCTCAATTCCCACGTCAGCGCCGCGATGGCCGAGCTGATCGCCGCCCGGGACTGGCTGACCATCTACCGGCTCCCGCCCTATGCGCACGAGCTCAACCCGGTCGAGCCGGTGTGGTCGCACCTGAAAAGATCCCTGGCCAACATGGCCAAACGCAACCTCGCCCAGCTGACCGCCCTGGTGAAAACCCGGCTCAGGCGGATGCAGTACCGGCCCGCACTCCTCGAAGGCTTCCTCGCCAGCACCGGCCTGGATCTCACGCCCTTCTGTAACCCCCACCATTAGAGATCTTTTAGGCGCAGCAGTTCCCGGTGCCGCCCTAGCGACCCGCTCGCCGTGGCGTCCGCAGTCGCGCTTGCATCGATCCACTGATCGAGGGCCGAGCGGACCGCATCGTCGTCCCGCCGCAGGCGGGTCAGCTGCGCCACGGCTGCCTGCAGGCCATGGCCGCCGGCCTCTGAGGGCTGCTCGGCGAAATCCTGCAGCTGCTTCTGATAGAAGTCCTCGGCCGCATCCTCGGCAGCCTTGTCACCCTCGCCGTGCCGGGGCAGGCCATGCAGCATCCGTGCCACCTGCCGGAACAGGGAGTGCGCGGTGAACGTCGCATCGCCGAGCAGGTCCCTGAGCTGCCGCCCGGACGGGGCCAGGGCTAGCCGGTTCAGCGTGAAAACAGCCTGCTGGTGGATTTGGAGGAACTCATGCCACTGCTGTACCTCCGGGTCGACCGCCGGCGCCATGCCCATGCCGGCCAGGGCGTCGTTGGTGTAGCGGGCCATCCGGTGCGACCAGCCTTTCTCCGTGGCCACCAGCTGCTCGGTCTGCACGAACCTGGTATCGAGCACGCGCTGGACAGCGTCGGCCTCGTCGATGATCAGGAGGTCCATGTCGTGCTGGGCCTGCTCGAACCATCGCATCTCGGCACTGGCCGGCTCGGCCTTGCTCGCCACCAGGCACTGCGGCGTGGTGACCCACACTTGCGCGGTCGCCACCTCCCGGAGGGCCTTCTGCGCCGGGCACACCGGCAGCAGCGGGCAGTCGCAGGCCCGCGCGGGCTCCGCGCCGGCCTCCCGCAGCTGTCCCCGGCACGGGAAGTCTTCCGGGCGCAGCGGCGCCCAGTCCGGGCGCATCGTCTGCCGGTACGGTTCCAGCAGGCATGACATGTTCGCGTACGCCGCCGCCGGATCGGCGGGGTTGTACTCATCCGGGACGAGGACCGCTGATTCCTCGACCATGGTGCGCCAGTAGCGGGCGGCGTGCTCGCCGCGGGAGCTGCGCCCGATCAGGGGGACCGCGTCGATGCCCAGGGCCCGCAGGAATGACACCTTCGCGTACACGTCTCCGACGGAGCCCACGACCTGCATTACCCGCTTGCCGTGGTTGCGGGCGCCATCAATGGTGATCAGGTCCGTGAGCGTCGTCTTCCCCGAGTTCATCAGCCCGACGATGTGCTCCACGCCGTCAATCGTGAATTCCGCAGGCTGGTCCCGCAGGCCGCCGCTCGAGGGGTCGACAAGGCTGAACCACAGGTCATCGAGGCGTTTCCGCCAGTTCCGGTTCGTGATCTCCGGGCGGCCTGCGAGCTGGTCATCGATCCACTCCGCGACCGGGCCGAGATCCTTCTGGAACGCGACGGTCCACGGCTCGCGGATCCGGCCCGCGACCGGGGACAGCAGCGGCAAAGGCGCGGCAGCGGGCAGCCGGTCCGGGAAACGCACGTACTCGGTGGCCCCCGCGACAGGGAACGTATACCGCTTCCCGGCCTCAGCCGGCGAGTACTGCCTGGCCGCACGGTAGGCCAGCGGATCGGCCAGCGCTGCGGCATAGGTATCGTCACGGCCAGCGCACACCGAGGACGGCCGGGCGGCGAAGACGGTCGTGTCACTGACACGGCGGCCAGGGTCATCAGTGCGATCGAACGCCCGCACAGCGTCGGGGATGCGCATGTACTGGTTCAGCAGCTTCCGCCAGTAGCCGCGCCGGGCCACGTCACCCATCCGGTGCCGGACCCGGCGGATGACCGGGCCGGTATCCGCGGCATCCTGGACGTAGCCGGACAGGACCGGCTGCAGCACGCCCACCGGCTCACCGGGAAAATGGGTGGCGAGGAAGTACAGGCCAAGCTCCACCCGGCAGAATTCGGCAGCAGGCATGATGTGGTCGGGGAAGCCCTGCGACCGGAGGTCTTTCGGCAGGTGCCCGAGCCAGGCGGACAAGTCCCTCATCGTGCCAGCCTCCGTGCCGCTGCCGTCACCATGGAAATCAGCCGTTTCTCGTCGACGACCTCGATGCCGCCGACACGCCCGTCCAGTTCGGCGACGAGCTCACCGACGTAGCCGGGCTGCGCGGCCCGGTGCGCGGGCAGCACCAGGAACCGCCTATCGCACGCGATGGAGCCCGGCCAGCTGAACGCCTTTCCGAGCAGCCGCGCGCTCTCCTGATCTTTCGCGTCGGCTCCCCACGTTTCAGCCACGGCAACGCGGCCAGAGTCACCCTTGAGGAACTCGATCAGGATGTCGAGAGCGTCGATGCCCGGGTAGGGCGTGACCTGGACGCGCCCGGCGAGTTCCTCATTACCGGAGAGAGCATCAAGGATCCGCGCTTCGACCAGCCCGGGATCGTGGATGAAACGGCGGGTGGCCCGGTGCTGCTCGTAGATCACGGCAAGAGCCCGCACGGCCACCGTCTCGGCTGTCCCGGCCGGGCAGCCCGGCGTGCCGCACGACGCGCGCACGTCCGGGACCGTGTTGCGGCAACCGGGACAGCGGAGGTACTGGTGCGCGCCCGAAGCCGGCCGCGGCACGTACGCCTCATCGACCAGCCGGCGCACGTACGTCTGTCCGCTGCCGTCGGTGCGGGAAAACTCCCTTTCCCACTGCTTCAGCTCAAGGTCCGTCACTACCGGATGGTCGATGAGCCGCCGTCGCAGGACCGCGTAGATTCGCTCGACCTGCGCATCATCGTCACCTCCGCTGACCGACGCGGCAGTCCGCAGCGCCTGGTAGACCCGGTTCTCCGTCCATTCCGCCTCAACGTCGGCGACCGCCACGCGCGCGCTCTGCTCCGCGAAGCCCGACAGTTCCTCGCCGATGACGAGGCAGCTCTGCAGATCCTGCGCGGACAACGACAACGACACTGGCCAGGCTGCGAACGGCTGGGCACACCAGGCCAGCAGATCCAGGTCGCTCTCCGGCGCGCTGGCACCCTGTTCCTGGCAGCGCCACCACAGCCGCGCGGAACCCGCTCGCCAGGCAGCCGGCAGCAGGCCATCAGAACGGCGGCTGACCTGACCCGCCCGCGACCGGCGGCCAAGGATTCCCGCGAGGCCGGCCGACAGCATCGTCACCGTCAGGTAGTCATCGTCAACACGCGGGCCAGTCCGCAACGATCCATCGCCGTGCTGGCCGTCCTCGAAAGCCCGCTCCACGAACCCTCCTCACAGACGTGGAGGCCATCGGTCTCCACCGCATCCACGGTCCCGGTGCGCGTAACCCACCACTCCGAGTAAACCCGTTGCCCGGCGACACGCATCGGCACCGCCCATACCGCGCCTGCGGCAACCTTGGCCGGCGCCATATGCATGCAACCCAGCAAAGCGGATGAACAGAACTTGTCCTCGCCGCAGGCTAGAGGCCGGGTCTGACATTTCCCGCGCACGACCTGCGGGCGAAGAGATAATAGGTCTATTTCTACCCAGTCGGGTCATACAGGCGATCTAGGACGTAGTCAGTTAGGACTACTGCGCAGTCTGACAGCCAGCCTCGTCGGCTGTCAGCCTGTCGCCTTTGATCTCATATCGCGGCGCCTTGCGCGCAGTCCAACCCGGGGAATTGCGGCCATTATCGGTCTGTGATGATGTTCGGCGTGACATCATTCCGAGTCCATTACCCCGTCAGCCATGACAAGCGGGCGGAAACGCCGCCACTCGTCGCTCGCGGGAAGATGAGAGAGAGCCGATGCCTGGCCGAGTTGCTGATGTCGGATGCTTTCCGGGGGCGTCGGCTGCGCCCGCGCCAGCCACAGTCCTGCGGCAACTGCCCGGAAGGGCGACACCACGCCAGGAGGCCTTACGGGCCTACCAGGACCTCAACACCAAACGGCGTGCCCGCATCCCGGCGGTCCTGTGGCAGTTCTGGGCGCCGGGCCCGGAAGAGTTTTACCGGTGGCGTATCCAGCTTGACTGCAACTGCATCACAGAGGTCTTGACGCGGGGCGATAAGGACCTGCCTGCCGAGAGTCGGTGGCCTGACCCTGTCCACGGGGCATGGCTGCCGGCAGGCCAGGTGCTCTGCTGGCACAACGACTCCCAGCCCGCGCCGTACCGGGATATCGCCGAATGGGGCGATCGCAGGGAAGTGTCATTTCCCGCCGATCCTGCAGAGCCGCCGGACTGGGCAGACCCACAGACATGGGCCGTGCTCCGCCACGATGAGCCGCATAGTTCGGCGTTCTGGACAGTGACATTGTCCTGCGGGCACGCCACCGACGTCGTCACGGACCTTGGCTGGAAACCCGGAGACGGCCCAAGGCGGGGGAGCGCCAAGAGGCTGCGGGAGATGATCACGGAGTTCGAGGAGTTCTGGGCATCAGACCCGGACGGCCAGGATGAGCGTCAGCGCCAGCACACAAAGCGGATGCTCGCGGAAGGCTGGCCGGCTCCGGCTATCGAGCACCTGTGTTCCGCGTGTCCCCAGGCGCGGGTCATCATCGCCTATCAGCGCTCCGGCTGGCTTGTCCCGCGCAAGCCGGAGCCGAAACTCCCGAAACCGCCGTCTCGCGCCAGCCTGGAACGGCGCCTCCGCCAGGCGGAAGCCGAAGCCGGCCGGCTGAGAGATCAGCTTGTCCAGCTCGACACACCGGCGAGCAGGCCCAGCGCAGCGCCGCCGATGGATGACGGCGCCCGGGCTCTACGTTAACCCGGGCCGCAGCCGTAGCCTGGAACGCTGCTCCCCCTCCGTCCGCGCCCGCAGTCCGGGTCACCCTTCTACCGTGCCCGGCTTCCAGGGGTGGTGGCTGCGGCATTCGTCCGGGAATCCTGGCCATGTCGGACGGCTTCCACCTGCTCCATGGCACAATTCAAACATACGATCGGCTCTGGTAGAAGGCCATTGAGATCACTCGATGACCGTCTGTGTGCGTTTCGTCCGAGCGCAGCCTCGATCCGCACCGTGCTGAGGAGTATCGGGGCGACTGTCGCAGGATTGTCGGAGACCGTGCGACACAGTCTCCGGCAATTTGCTGACAATCCCAGTGGACGCGCCGACCGTGTCCGCCTATGACAGGGTCCGGTGTGGCGCCCGGCGGTCGGTCGCAGCCGGCTCCGGGTCTGCCAGCGACCCGAGGCCGAGTCTCACGAGGGATGCCGGCCGCCCCCAGGTGGTACTCGTCCAGGCACGGCGGTCCGGCTAACGGGCGGCAAACCACGCGAACGTGCCCTGCCCGGTATGCGGCCCGCTTTTGACGTGACAGGGCCAGTAGGAAACCCCTCGCTGGCTATCCGCGCCGGGCTCCTGGCAGCCTCTCCCGGCCGGCCGTCGCCCGCCGTCGGCCCAGCCGCGCTGAGGCTGTCCTCGCTGCCCTTCACTTCGGCGATCAGCAGGCGCGTTGCCTTGTCGATGACGCTGGCGCGCAGTAGCAGGCCCAGGTCGGGAGTTCCGTGCCCTCGCACGGCCAGCTCGGCCGTGCCGGGCGGTGGCGACGCTGCCAGCTCCCGGCCATCAGGCGCTGGCGCCGCAGCCGCCCTGGCCGGCGGCCCGTCCGCCATGCGCGTTGCGGCCGTGTCCGGCCCGAGCCGGACGGCCGCCCGGGCGAACCCCAGGATCCGGCTCGGCGCGCCCACGGTCACCGCAAGCGCGTCCAGGTCCGCGGCCGCCACGTCAATGGCAGCAGATGCCGCCTGATAGGCATCAAGCAGCGCGGCGGCAGTCGACGGGATCGCGTTGGCGAACTTGCGGGGCACGTCATACCTGTCGGAGAGCGTGCGGGTTGGGACGTGCAGCCGGCTGGCCCGGATCGCGACATCGACGGCGCGCAGGTCGGTCGTGGCGATGCTCACGACTGCGCTGACCGCGTGATGCACCGCGGAAACGACCGCCGTGAACTGTGCCGGGCCCGGGGCCAGCTCGGCCGGGTCACGCAGCGGAGAGTGCCGGACGCGGGTGGGCGTCCAGTGAGAATCGGTGAACGCCAGCCGGCCGAGCCGCACGATCAGGTCGCCGGCATCCGGAATGCCGGGAGCGGTCAGGCCGCGCGTCTCCGTGGTGATGTCGTTCCACGCCGACGCCACCTCGCGCCACCGCGCGCACGCCCGTGCGGCGGTCTCACCTGCGGCGCTCAGCTGTAAGGCCACGTCCGGCATCCCGGTGAACAGGCCGGGCCGCCCGGCCAGTGACCCGAGCAGGAGCTGGCTGACGTGGCAGGTGACCGCCGCGCCGGTGGCCGTCCACCGCCATGATTCGGCTGTCATCGCCTCGGACCAGGCCGCCTGCTCTGCCGTTCCCCAGGTGGCCACGCGCAGCCGCGCCGCGCTCATCGCCACTCCCCCCGCGAGCTCGCCAGCTGTCTCCCCACCACCGGGCGGCTGCCGCAGCAGGGCAGCGTTGGCCGGGACGGCATGCAGGAGCCCGGCGTCCGCCTGGGTGGCCGGGCCGGACCGCTGCCCGGCAGTGATCGCCGCGCTGGCGGTCAGCAGCCAGTGGCATCCGCTGGCCAGCCCGTGATGCACGGCCGCCGGGACAACCACGGTCATCTCGGCGGCCAGCGATAGCCGGGTCATCAGGAACGCAAGCTGCCGCGACCAGGAGGCGACCTCCGCTGCCAGTGCCCGCGTGACCGGCGCAGACGTGATCACCGCGGACCAGTCCGACTGCTGCGACCAGGCGCCATCGGGGCTCGCGGCGAAATGCGTGCCCAACAGGTCCCGGCCAGCAGTCAGGGAGCCCGCAGCAGCGGCAAGGCGGGCCGCCAGCGGGTCCGCCAGCTCCCCGCCCGGATCGCCAGCTCCGGCAGAACCCGCGTGCAAGGTGGCGGCTGCCATCCGCAGCGCCTCCCGCGCGTCCACGGCAGCGCGCGTCCGCGGGTGCAGGCTGCGGTTCGCGATCGCCTCGGCCATGCCATACGGGGCGATGTCGCCGAGGTAACGCGACAGGGTACGGGCAAGACGGCCGGTCACCGTCGCCGCGGCGATCACGGACTCGCCGCGCAGGCCGCTGTCAGGGAACCCGGCGGCGCGGGCGAGATGATCGCGCGCCTGGCCAAGCAGGTCACCGAACGTCGCGGCGGTCATCATTCATCCCGCGCCAGCAGCCCGCAGACCCGCGCGGCCTCGGCCCCCGCCTGCCCGCATGCGTCACGGTCACCGGGACCGGCTGCCTGGCTGGCAGCCGACGACAGCCGGGTGGCGAGCAACCCGGCAAGGCCAGCCAGGCCGTCCGCAACGTCCTCAAGATCAGCTGTAACGGATCCGCCGTGCTCAGTCTCCCCGCAATATCCGGCCGTGAGCAACGGGGCAGATGCCAGGATCAGCCGGCCCTCCGCCGCAGCCGCCGACGCGAACGCGAACGCCGCGAACAACCCGCCCGCCCGCTCCTCGCACTCCCGGCAGACAGCCACCAGCAAGCCGAACCCATCCCATGCCGCCTCCAGCAGGCCAGCCAGATCCCCGGCCGCCTCGACCCGCTCCCGCATGCCGTCGATGTCCTGCATGACACTCACCTCTTTCGATGATCAGCAATCCAGATCCTGGCCGTGCTCGCCGTCGGCCGGCCGTGCCTGCGGGGAATCCGCGGAGCCCCCGCACCGGATCCACAGGCCAGGCTCGCCCGCTTGCACAATCCGGAACGGCCAGCATCCGGAATGCCTCCGCGCTCCGCGCCCTCCAGTCCGCTGCCGCTGTCGGAGCACCGGCTGTCGCCCGACCGCCCCGGCCTCCCGAAGCGAGCCGACGCCTCCCGGAGCCCCGCAAGCTTCTTTCCGCACCGAGGGCGGGCCAGCACCAGGCATCTGTCTCCCGCAACCGGGCAGCCGACGTGGCCACCACGCAGTCGGCCGCGCCCCCTCGCTGGTGGCAGCCAGCCAGCCGACGGCGAATAGACGCGATGCGCAGAATGACGGCCGGAAACACACGGGCTCATGTGAACTGAGAGGACAACTGAACTGCCCCGAACGCTGGCGAACTCCAGCGAACTCAATTCCGGGAAACGCGATAACAAGCCTGCGACTCACAGGCAAGCGCAGATCGCCAGTAGCGTGCATTTCAATCCTCCTGAGCTGGGCAGACTTACTTTTTGGCGAGGATCTTACCATTGGCTCATCGGCGCGCGTAAGGCCCTTCCACAGTGCGCGAAAGACCATGGGAAAGCGGCAGGAAGCAAGATATGTATAAACCCGGATTAACTCTGGACCGGGCGCGGTCCAGAAATGCATAATGAGCCTCACCGCTACGCGGGCAAAGAAAAGAGAACCGCCATCGCGGCAGGGGGACGACGCGCCAGCACGGCATGAGGGGACACGGAAATGACACATCCAGGCACCGGCCAGGGACACGCAGGGTCCAGGCCAGCGGGGCGGCGCTCACGCCAGCCCGCCGGGCGCGTCCGGCGGGTGGAGTTCACCCTCACCGACGAGGAGTTCGGCGAAGTGGACGCCGCCGCCGCGCGTGCCGGGCTGGCAAGAGGCGCGTACGCGGCCCAGGCGGCACTAGCTTCAGCGCGCGGCGAGGCCACCCCGGCCTCCGTTCCGCTGCGGGAGGCGCTGGCGGAGCTGATCCGTTCTGCCGGGTTGGTTCGCAGGGTCGGAGTGAATCTCAACCAGGCGGTGGCGAAGCTGAACGCCACCGGGCAGCGTTCCAGTGACCTTCTCCCCTATGCGGCGGAAAGCACCCGGAGAGCGCGCCGCCTGGACGCCGCCGCGGAGGAACTGCGGAGAAGGCTTCCGTGATCGGAAAGGTACTCCGCGGAGAGCGGCCCGCCGGGCTTATCTACTACCTGTACGGGCCGGGCAAGCATGAGGAGCACACCGACCCGCACATCGTCGCCGGGTGGCGGCACCCTGCCGAGCTTGAGCCGCCGCTATGCCCAGGCGGGCGGCGCGATTTCCGGCAGCTGAACGGCCTCCTGCAACAGACACTGGCCGCGCTCGGCACCAGAGCCCCGGCCCGGCCGGTCTGGCACTGCGTGGCACGGGCCGCTCCCGGTGACCGGATGCTCAGCGATGACGAATGGGCGCACGTGGCGGGCGAGATCATGCACCGCACCGGTCTCGCGACACGCGGTGAAGAAGACGACGCGGTCCGCTGGGTCGCCATCCGGCACGCCGAGGATCACATTCACATCGTCGCCACCCTGGCCCGCCAGGACAGCCGCCGCCCCCGCCTGTCGAACGACTACTACCGGGTACGGGAGGCATGCCTCGCCACCGAGGACAGGTTCGGGCTGCGCCGCACCGCACCCGGCGACCGGACCGCAGCATCCCGGCCCACCCGGGCAGAAACCGAGAAGACCCGCCGCCGCGGCTGGCAGGAAGCACCCCGCGTCACGCTCAGACGCGAAGTCAGCACCGCAGCCGCAGCCGCCGGCGGCGAGCAGGACTTCTTCGCCCGCCTCCAGCAAGCCGGCGTGCTGGTCCGCCCGCGGTTCAGCACCCGCAACCCCGGCGAGGTCACCGGGTACTCCGTCGCCCTGGCCGGTGACACGACCAGCGCAGGCGAGCCGGTCTGGTACGGCGGCGGGAAGCTCGCCGCCGACCTGACCCTGCCCAAGCTCCGCCACCGCTGGAGCGGCGCCCCGGACGGCAGCGCAGCCCGGGACGCTCCGTTCACCCCAGCAGAAAGGGCAGCCATCTGGGATCACGCCGCCCGCACCGCCGCCGACGCGACCGCGCAAATCCGGCAGCTCGCCACCACTGGTGACCCGGCCGCGGCCGCAGACGCCGCATGGGCAGCCGGCGACACCCTGCATATCGCGGCAGCCGCACTGGGCAGCCGGGTGATCCGCCAGGCCGCCGCCGCCTACGACCGCGCCGCCCGCGCCCCCTACGGGCGAATCCCGCGCCCCACCCCCGCGGGCCGCAACCTGCGCAGAGCCGCCCGGCTGCTCTCCGCCACCGCGCTCGTCTCCCACGACCGCGCACTGGCGCAGGTCGCGTTGGTCGCCCGCCTCGCTGCCCTCGCCGATGCCGTCGCCGAGCTCCGCCAATCCCAGCAGCATGCCGCCCAGGCCGCCGCGGCCCGCCACGCAGCGGAACAACTGCACGCTGCAGCGGAGGGAACCGGCGCGCAGTTCTTCGATTACCGCGAGCGGCCGACGGCGGCGACTCGTATGGCAGCGGAAGCTTTCCCCAGCCCGCCGCGCGCGCGCCGTTATCCACAGTCCGCGCCTGCCAGCCGCAGAACAGCCCGCCCCGTGACACCGTCACGACGTGGGCCGACACCACCCGGACGGCGCGGCCCAGCACGGTGATCGCGCCGCAACTACGGATCCTGAGGAGAAAGAGGAACAGCACATGGAGCCCGGCCAGCACACAAACCCGCTGGAAGAAGCACTCAGCCACGGCTCCCGGCGGGTCGCAGAGCTCGCATCGCTCACCGGCGCGACGGCCCAGGTCGTCCTGCAACGCAGGGCATTGCACAACGCCAGGACCGCCGCCGGCCACGAAGCCGCCACCCGGATCCTGGACGAGCAAGAACGGCTCATCCACCAGCAGGCCCGGCTCAGCTGGGCACCTGCCCACGACCCTCAATGGCTGGCCAGGGCCGACCTGCCCGAAGCTGGTCGCGCGTGGGCTAGCGCGGCAAGCTACGCCGACGCTGACCCGGCGGCCGCATCAGCCATGCGCAAATGCGAAGACCGGATACGCGTCCTGCACCCGTACGCCATGGCACGGTATGACCGGCTCCGGGCCGACGGCATGAGCCCGCTCGACGCGATGCACAACACCGTGCCCTTCTTTGGCTACTCCCCCGACGCCCGCGTTAGCGATCCCGCACCCGGTCACCCCGCCCTGGCAGCTGGCACGGCCAGCCCAGAGCAGGACGCTCGCCCAGCATCAGAGCACGCTCGTGGCAGCGCGGCGGAACCCGAGCCCGGCCCAGATGGCGACCGGAAGGCCGAATGGCGCGGTCGGCAGATCGTCGCACGGCTCCAGTCCGGCGCCCGCGCGGCAGGGCGGCCCGAACTCGGCGCCGACGAGCTGACCATGGTCCTGGAAGCGACGACCAATCTCCCTGCCGAAATGATCGACAAGCTCGCCCGGCAAGCAGCCGCCGAAGGCCGCGCCCGCAGCGAGGAATACCGGGCCGCCGGCCCAGAACGAGCCCGAGCCGCCGGCCTAGACGGCGCCATCGACCTGGCGGCAACGACCTCCGCAGACGAACAGACCACCGACCTGACAGGAGCACAACGCGATGCCGGAACGGCCGACAACTCCGCCCAGGCCCATCCAGGCGCCGACCGGTCAGCCGCGCAACTGGCAGCACTGAGCTTCCCCCGCAGCGCCACCGACGCTGTCAGGGCCGCTGCCACGGCGCGAACGCGCCGCCAAACGCAGGCTCCAGGCCGGATCCGCACGCCCGAAATTGCGAAACGTCCTGGCCAATCCGTGTGACATCCCTGATATGGAGGCAACGCCATGAACGCCTTGGCCCACAGCTACTTCTTCTGGATCTTCCTGATCTTCGGGCTGCTAGGCCTCTACGTCCTGCCCAGCGTGATCGCCGCCATCCGCGGCGTCGAAGGACTCGGCTGGATCATCGTGATGAACCTGCTCCCCACCGGCGTCGGCTGGCTAGCCGCCCTCATCGCCGCTCTCATGCTCCCCCGCCGAGAACCAACGGCACCGCCGTTGCCGTCCCCGTACGACGCACAGAGCTACCCTCCTGCGGCATACAGGCCAGCCCACCACTTGTAACCTGATTCGATTCCCAGCCAAAGCCCGCTCGCCCAGAGCAGCACTCCGGGATCGAGTCGTGCCCGAAACCGCCTATCGGGTCAGGTCACGATCTCCTCAACTCGACAGGGAGTGCCAAGCTGCACCTCATCTACACGGCTGGCGCCAGTCCGGCATCGTCAGTTCCTGAATGCCAGTACGACGCGCACGCCGATGCACACCAGCATCTAGCAAGCGACGCCTGACGCCATCCCAGTGCTGCGCTGCTCCGACTTGGCCCATCGCAGTGTGCCTCCGGTGCTCGGCTTCATCGCCGAATTGCAGCCAAACGGCAGGCAGCCGATCTCGACCCTATGTAAGATTCCTACCCATGCCATCTAGGTTGCGGATCACTGTCGCAGTGGCGCGGGTGCTGCGGGAATTCCTGGCCGACCCTTCGCGTGCCCGCTACGGCTACGACCTCATGCAAGCCACGGGCTATGCGAGCGGCAAGCTTTACCCGATTCTGGCCAGGCTTGTGGATGCCGGTTGGCTTGCCAGGGAACGCGAAGACATTGATCCCGCGCGCGCCGGCCGACCAGCACGTTTTTTCTACCGCCTTACCGACCAGGGGGCGCAGGGCGCCGAGTGCGAACTCGCCGCGCTGAGCGAGCAGCTTGCCCCGCTGCCTCCGGCGCGGTCGCATCTCTGGCCAGACGGGGTGCGCGCATGAACGGCGGTTGGGTCGGCCTCTGCGGACTGGCGCTGCTGGCCGTCTGGCTCCTGCGGGACGTTCTGACGGAGATGTGCCAGGAGGAGGCCAGGACCCGTCTCGGCCAGCTCCCGTACGCTCTCATAGGGCTGGTCGCGTTGCGCATTCCCCGCGCCGCGCGGTATGACGCCGTCGTCGAGTGGCGCGCCGAGCTGGAGTTTATCCTTGGCGATACGGAGGGAATGCCCCTGACTCGGCTCCTGCGCGGGATCCGATACGCGATAAGCCTGCTGCGAATTATGCTGCCGTTCCGCGTGCTCATCGAAATCATCGCCGAATATGCTCTTCGCAAACGCCGGACCGGGCTTCCTGATGCTGGCCGCCGCGCCAAGAGCATCATGGCGCAGGCGACGGTATGGATGAGCGGCTACCTGCGGCAGGTGTTCGCGGCCGACGGTCTCTGCGCGCTCGCGGCAGGGCTGCTGGCGCTCAGGCTGCGGTTTGACGGAAACGGCATCCTGCCGGGCAGCTACCTGGCGCTGAGCCTCGGCCTGCCTGTGATCTGGTGGTGCGTCGTCGCGCTCTCCGGAGGATATGACTCCCGCTTCATCGGGGTCGGAACGGATGAGTTCCGCCGGGTCCTAAACGCCGGCGTGACGCTGACCGCTGCCGTGGCGATCGTCGCCTACGCGACTAAGGCCGACATTGCCCGCGGCTATGTGCTCATGGCGCTGCCAGGCCTGACGTTGCTCGACCTGATCGCCAGGTTCGTGCTGCGTAAACGGCTTTACCGGCTGCGCATGATGGGGAGCTGCATGCGACGGGTACTGGTCGTCGGCGAGCCACGAATGGTCGTTGATCTTGTGAATGCGTTGAGACGGGAGACCTATCACGGGCTGTCTATCGTCGCAGCCTGCCTGACCGGCCCGCCAGGCCGCCAGGAAATCGCCGGTGTTCCCGTCGCCGGCGGCCTGCGCAACGTCGCCGAGGCTGTCGGGTTTTACAACGCCGATACGGTGGCCGTCCTCGCCTGCCCCGAGATGCGCGGCGCGCGGCTGCGGAAGCTTGCCTGGGCGCTGGAGAAGACGGGCGCAGATCTGTGCGTCGCCCCGGCCCTGCTGGACGTGGCAGGGCCGCGCACGACGATCAGGCCAGTGGTTGGGCTACCGCTCCTGCATGTTGATCACCCAGACTTCACTGGCGCGAACCAGGTCATTAAGGATACGTTCGACAAGGTCGTGGGCGTCTCGGCGCTGCTGCTGCTGGCTCCGGTGCTCATCGCCGTGGCGGTGGCCATCCGGCTCTCGGACGGGGGCCCAGCCCTGTTCAGGCAAGCCAGGATGGGCAGGGACGGTCAGCCGTTCACCGTGTACCAATTCCGCACCATGGTGCTCAATGCGGACGACCGTAGGGCACCGCCTACCATCATCCGCGACGATCCGCGGATTACCGCCCTCGGCGCCACGCTCCGCCGCTGGTCGGTGGACAAACTGCCTCTGCTGATCAACGTGGTGCGCGGGGACATGTCGCTGGTCGGCCCGCGCCCAGCATTGCCTGACGAGGCGGCCAGATACGGCGATTACATCCGGCGGTGGCTGGCAGTTAAGCCGGGCATCACCGGGCTGTGGCAGATCAACGGGCGATCGGACCTGTCCTTGGAGGAATTGGTCCGGCTAGACCTGCGCTACGTGGAGAACTGGTCGCTGGTCCTCGATCTGCAGATCCTGTGCAAGATGTGCTCGGCGGTCCTCCGGAATGGCGAAATGCTTCCTGGTCCGCCAGGCGCCACGGCCGAGGAATAACACGGCCTAGTTGTGTGATCCATACGGTCCTTGTCCGGCGTGGCTTATGCGTGCAGCGCGATAGCCCGGTCAAGAGCCAGCAGCCGGAGCCATTCTTACGACTTCGCTTTCCGGAAGTGACGGCATCCGCGAAGGTTGCATCTTGGGTCATGCCGTCGGCTAGCCGACCATGGACGCGTGCCTGACCAGGATGTCGCGCCTCGCCGACGCGCAGCGCAGCCACGCGCGCTTCTGCCGCTCGCTCTGCACCACAGGTACGCTGCCGGAAACACCGCGCAGCCAGCCCGCCGTCTGCTCGTCTGCCGGTCTGCCGTCTGCACAAGGTGCCGCCGCATGGCCGCGCTCGTCCATCTTGACAGCATTCTGGGGCAGGATGGTCGGGTGGCTACCTCGATCCCGGCGCTTGTTGAGCCGTCGGTGCTCCGGTGGGCGCGAGAGTCGATCGACCTGACACCCGTCGCTGCCTCCCGGAAGATCGGTGTCCCGGATGACCGGGTAGAAGCGTGGGAGTCGGGAGAGGCGCAGCCGACAGTCGCTCAGCTCAGGAAGGCGGCGGAGGTCTACAAGCGCTCTCTCGCGGTCTTCTTCTTGCCCGCGCCGCCGACCGGGTTCGACACCTTGCGTGATTTCCGCCGGCACGAGGGCGCAGCGGCAGGTCCGTGGTCACAAGGTCTGCATGAGGACTACCGCCGGGCGCACGTTCAACGTGAGCTAGCCCTGGAACTTTATGAGCTGGAGGATGCCGAGCCGCCGTCTGCCTGGCGGATAACGCCGCTGCCGCCCTCAGACGAGGAGCTTGCCGCCGCTGCTCGCCAGCGACTGCTCGACGCCGCGCCGCTGCCTCTGCCCGGTGGCGGCGGGACGGCGTACGAGCACCTGAACGCCTGGGTCGCGGCGCTTGAGACAGCCGGGGTGATGGTCCTTGCGGCTGCCGGCGGGCGGGTGCCAACCTCGGAGATGCGCGCGTTCTCCCTGTACTTCGATGTGCTTCCGGTGATCGTCGTGAATGGCGCGGATGCTGCCCGCGGCCGCCTGTTCTCGCTGCTGCACGAATACGCTCACCTGCTCTTGCATACCGGCGGGCTCTGCGACACCACCACCGACGCCAGCGCCACAACCCCGGACCGGCGGCTAGAAGCACGGTGTAACGCCATCGCCGCCGCGATCTTGATGCCCAGAGCCGCAGTCCTTGCCCAGCCAGAGGTCCGTGCCCGCGAGCATGCCCGGGGGAACTGGGACTACAACTCTCTGGCCGCTGCGGCAGCGCCATTTGGCGCAAGCACCGAGGCCTTCCTGCGACGGCTGCTAGACCTTGGCCGAGTAGATGCTGCGTTCTACCGTGCCTGGCGTGGGGAGGTCTTGGCGCGCTATGAAGAGGAGGAAAGCCAGCCCCGATCCTCCGGCGGCGACTGGTACCGGAACACCGCCCGGGACCTGGGCAAAGGCTACGTCCGGCTGGTGGCAGACGCGCACCGGCGCCGCGTGATCGACTCCTACACCGCGGCGAGCTACCTCAACGTCAAAGTCGGGCAGATCAGCCGCCTTGCGCAGGCAGCCGCACTAAAGGCTGCGGTGTAGTCCGTGACCTTCTATTCCTTCGACACCAGTTCCCTGCTGAACGGCCGCCGGGACCTGTTGCCTCCGGCTACTTTCCCCACGCTCTGGGCGAACGTCGAGGCGATGATCGCGGATGGGAACATACGGTGCGTCGACGTTGTACGCGACGAGCTAGCCAAGCGCGAGGACGATGTGCATCAGTGGGCCAGGGCGCAGCCGGGATTGTTCGTGCCGCTGAGCGCGGACGTGCAGACGGCGGTCCGCGATGTCCTAGCCGGACACCAGCGGCTCGTTGGCATCGGTAGCGGCCGCAGCGGCGCCGACCCATTCGTCATAGCACTAGCCCGAGCCCGCGATGGCGTGGTCGTGACCGAAGAAACGCTCAGCGGAAACATCGATAGGCCGAGGATTCCAGACGTCTGCGATGCAATGCGAGTGCCGTGGCTGAACCTGGTCAGATTCGTACAGGAGCAGGGCTGGACATTCTAATGCATTCTGGGTTGGTTAATAGCTCAGGTGCCGGCTGGTGCTGGAGCCTCCCGACGCCATGCGGCCCACCACGTAGGCGTTGATCGGTTTTGTGGGGCGCTGAGCAACCTACGAGTCCGAGATGCTCGCCCGGCGACGGTTGGTTACTTGTAGTACTCCTCAACGTCCGGCAAGTCGAGGCGGATTACGTAGACGGCGTGGCCGGGGTCGGCTAGATCGGTCAGGAAGCGGACGCGTTCGCCGGTGCGGATGGTGCGGAAGCCCTCGGTGACGATGTCGGCGTAGTCGAACGAGAAGGTCATGCTGGCTTCGTCATCGCGGACGAAGTACGTGCCGAGCCGCCCGCCTGGACCGCTGCCGGAAGGCTTGCGGTCGGTGATCCGCCCGAAACGCTGGCCGCCGCTGGCACCGCGCCCGTCCTGGACAGAAGCTCGGAGCGGCGGCAAATTCGATGAGGCGGTCATGTCAGGTCCTCCGCGCATCGGAATCCGACGGCGTTGCTTGCTCCCCGGCGGCGGTAAGACCCCTTCGAGGATGCCTGCACCGCCCGGTAGGGGTTGTCGAACGAGCCACCACAGATGACTGCCTCGTCCAGGTCTTCCAGCACGGTCGCGGTGAGTTCCCACACGTTCCCGGCCATCTCCCTGACTCCGAACGGCGATATGTTCCCGGGATGGGCGTCGACGGGGCCGGGCAAGGCGTCTTTGAGCCGTCCCCGATCGAGTTCCTCCCGCCACGCCTCGTAGGTAATCAGCAGGTGGTCACTCCAGGAATCGGCGCAGTTCACGACCGACAGATCGACCTGATCGCCCCAGGGAAACAACCGCCCGTCGGCGCCGCGGGCCGCAGCTTCCCATTCCAGCGAAGTGGGCAGCCGCTTGCCCTCGAACCGGGCGAACGCGTACGCGCTCCACCAGTTGACCGCGACCGCGGGATGGTTGTCGTAGGCCGGATCGTCGTAGTAGCCGGGCACCCGCAGCCGCTCCCGCCACGGCTCATGCGTATAGCCAGCCGGCATCGCCGGATGGTCCCACCGAGCAGAGCCGTCACGCGCAACCGCCGCCAGGAACACCTTGTACCTGCCGACAGTGACGGGGAACCGGTCCAGCCTGACCGGCCGCTCGACGCGGCGCAGCATCAGGTGGTGACTGGGCCCGACAACATAGACGTCCGCGGGCACCACGCAGTCGTCAGCGCCGGCAACATCACCAGAGCGGCGGCAGAGGAACTCGCGAACCTGCTCCGTCAGCCGCGGCCTGGCCCCAGCAGCGAGAGCAGCATCACGGCCATGCGGCGTGCGCAAGAACTCCGCCGCCAGCAGCTCCTGATAGGCCGCATGACGGAACGCCACAGCCCCGCCACCAGACCCAGCGGCATCCCGGCCGCCCGAGGCATCAGCAGGCCGGAACAGCGGCCCGAGCCGGAACTCGCCGAAGCTGACGCGCCCATTGTCGAACACCGCGATGCCAAGGTCATTCACCAGATCAACCAGGGTGAACGTCGTCACGCCGCGCAAGAACGCCAGCCCGAAGCACTCCACGACCCGGGCCAGCAGACCCGGCCGCACCACCTGCGTGACGTGCCGCCACAGCAGGTCACCCAGGTCGCCCTGACCGCCCGGCCCATCCGGTCCGGCCACACCAGCCAGGCCAGCCGAGCGGGACTCCCCCGAACGCCGCAGCTCTCCTGCCAGCTGAGTTCCCAGCAGCGAGCCGCCGAGTTCCTCGTCGCGCAGCCGCAGCACCGAGAACCTCGGCACCCGCAGCGGATCAACCCCCTGCGCGTGCAGCTGCTGGACGAGTTTCTCCGACATCAAGCTCGTGCCGTCCATCAGCCGCCGGACCTGCGGCGAGTCCTCCAGGAACGACACCCGTGACGTCATGACCACCGCCGACTCCGCCGACACCACCTCGGTCAGCTCGGCGAACAGGCCCAGGAACCCCGCCTGAGTCATCTCAGGCACAGCCTCATCGAAGCCATCCAGGGCGCACATCACCGACCCCGCCCGGGCGAAATAGCAGAATGCCGGGAACACGTACGCGGCCTCCACCGCCATGTACGGCGCGAGCGTCCTGCTGACGAAATCAGCGAACGTCTCCCCGCGGCCCTTGAGGCTCAGGTCGAAGAAGAACCTGTACCGCCGCGCGCCCGCGCTCGCCGACGAGGCGACGAGCTGCTTGAGCAGCGTCGTCTTGCCACTGCCCGGCCGGCCCACGATCAGCAGGTTCCCTCCGCTGGCCGCGACCTGCTCCAGCAGCACCGAGGCGGCCCCTGCCTCCGAGATCCGCATCTGGCCGGATCTCTCATCCGCGGTCAGCAGGTCCCCCGCGACCGGCAAAGTGGCAACGTCGAGCCGCGGATAAAGACCTGTGACATCGGCCAGATGCCGGTCAAGGTCGACGAACGCGTCCATGAAGTGGTCGTAGCTCAGCACCCGGCGGTCTTCCCGCAGCGCCTCCGGCAGCTCGCCGCCCGTGCCGTCCGCCAGGATCAGGAACCGGGTGAGCTTGGGCAGCCTCGTCTGCAGCAGCTCACCTCCGGTAGTCTCCAGGACCTTCGCGACATCGCTCGCGTCGCGGCTGAGCAGTAGCTCCACATACTCGCTGCGCAGCCCGCGCTCCCGGACGAACAGCTGGTACACGGTATGCCGCGACAGCTCGAACCGCTTGGCGGGCTTGTAGTCAAGGGTCACATACAGCCCGGCCAGGAACTCGGCCTTGGCAGCCACAGCGGGCGCGAGCCTGGGCGCGTGCCCGCTCAGCGCGCCGCTTCCCGTCGAGGTGTACCAGGCGAGCACGTCCAGCAGGCGGCGGACCGCGGTCAGCCCGTCCTCGTCAGCGACCTGGTATCCGTCGTGAGCAGACCGGTTACGCAGCCGCTGGATGTCATGCAGTGACTCGATCACGGCATGGCTGCGGATGTACGGCCGGCACCCGCTGATCAGGTCCTTGAGCGTCTTCCCGGCCGGCGTGCCCGGCACGTCGTGATGACGCCACAGCTGCTTGAGCAGCCGCTCGGTGATCTTCCCTACCCAGGCAATCGCGTTCTCCGGGTATCCGTCGCCAAGAGACTGGATCGGGCGCTCGAAGTCCAGGCCCAGGTAGCGGGCGATCCGCGCGTGATCGTCTAACTCGGTCTTCAGGCGCAGCAGGCGCGTGTCCAGTTCCCCGCTCATGACGCAGTCCCCAGGATGAACGCGAAGGTGTCGGTGAACGCGATCTTCCCGCCCGGATTGGCACGCCTGATCTCCGCCACGCCGGCCTCCAGCTGCGCGTCGTCGAAGTGTGACAGCAGCGACATGTAGCGGTTCCGGACCATCTGCAGGTACCGGTCGGTGGGGAAGATCAGCGGCAGGCTCTCGTAGGTCAGCCCCACGTCCAGGCCCGCGCTGCGCATCTCATCAGCCACGCCGGCCGGGTCGGGCTGCTGATCGGTGAAGAACTTCAGCGCCGCGGCGAACAGCGGGTAGCTGATCCGCTTGGGCAGCATGACCACGAGCATCCGCCCGCCCGGCCGCAGCAACCGGGCAAGCCCCGTTATAACAGCGGAACGGTCGTCAACATGGTGCAGCATCTCCTTCAGCAGCATCGCGTCGTAGCCGCTATGGGGCAGGGCGGCCCGGCCCGAAGCGAGGTCCTGGGCGCTCGCGGTGACCGTGATCAGCCGCTTGCTCGCGGGAACCTGGGCCAGCATCGGCGCGGATGGATCGGCGCACACGACGGCCGCGGCGTGCCGGGTGAGTCCGCGCGCGAACAGGCCCGTGCCGCAGCCGATATCGGCGACTAGGTCACCGTCAGTGATCCGCAGGCGTTGCTGAATACAGTCAGTCATCCATCCGACGAAACCAGAGCTATAGGCCCAGTTCTCGTCATAGGTGGCGGCCAGGCGGCTGTAATGTTCCTGCGCGACATTCCCGTCCACAGCTGGATCCTCCGGGCTAAGTGACACCGCAATCTCCTACCTTCCATTAGCCCGTGTTCACGGTCAATACAAAGACCAGGCATTTAACGGGGCCGTATGCGTGCTCTTCCCCTGCGAAGCGCCATGTCGTCCGGCCGGCTCCAGAAAACCTCGCCGCCTGCGGGTCGCCCCGTCCTGACACAGCCGGGCGAACGCCCGGGAGACCGCTGCCAGCCAGTCAGCCTCGCTGCGCAGGCCCAGGCCGAGCGCGGGCGCCATGCCCGTGTCACCAGCCGGGTTCAGCGCCGGGCGGCCGGCGTTCCAGGCCCGGACGGCGGCGGCCAGGACGGCTGCCTCAACCGTGGCCGCAAGCTCGCGCCCGCTGAGCCCGTCTGCGTGGGCAGCCCGCGCTGCGGCCGACGCCACCTCCGGATCCCGGTAGGGCCTCAGCATCAGCGCGGCATCACGGATCTCGATGACCCGCTGATACAGCCGGAACCTCAGGGCACGCCGGCCATCCGGGACGACGATGCTGGCAGCCTCCGGGATGGCGTTGCACAGAGCCGACCGCAGCGGCAACAGACGGCGGAGAGCGCGCCTCGTTAACGCCGGCGGATACGCGGCAGCTCCAGCGCACTCCAGGGCCGCGAAAGCGAAGGTCTCGGCCTCCGCCTGAGCCACCGCCCTGCTGGGCACGTCCCCGAGCATTAACTTGACCAGCTGCGGGCTCAGGTCGGGCACCAGCCGCCGGTCGATCGGCGAGTCCGCCGCATCGCCCAGGACAAGGTGAGAAGCCAGCGAAAGCACGATATGCGCCTGATGCAAAGGAGACGTGTGCCGCTCGTAGCAGAGATAGCACGTACTATGCGTTCGGAAAAATACCCCGGACGGAGCGCCGGGCGGCATGACGGCCGGAACCAGCTTGACGACGACACCAGCATGTCTTTCGAGGCTGGCACGGAACGCGCCCAGCTCGAACGGCACCGGGATGGCAAGGTCCCCGACCGATGCCGCGTACCGCCCCGTCCGACCCTGCCCAAGGTGGTAGTTCACCGTCCATCCCGCCAATCCGGCCACCAGCTCTGAGCGCCCAGCCAGAGCGCGGCCACCTCAGTCCTCAGCGCATCGACATCACGGTCGGACTCCGCGAGCGCCCCCAGCCCGCCTACGTCCGTCGGCTGCCATAGCCAGGTCCGGATGACCTCGGCCAGCAGCGGATTGCCCCCGTCCGCTAACCAGGCGGTGAACCGCCTGGCCGCGTCAGCCGCGTCGATCTCGGTCGCCTTGTAGTCCCTTCCGATCACGTAAACCCGCAACGGTCAGCCTCTCCCCGAACCGACCCCCCTCAGAGCCCCCGCGCGAAACTCGCGTAGCACAACCATGCGTTCAATCAGCTTGGTATGTCAACCCTGTATAGCCAACATTGGCAGATGCGGGTTGGCTAGCTAACCTGGAGGCATGACAGCCGGTCCATGGGAGAAGGAAGCGATCAGCGTCGCGCCGTCCTCCGCAGTTGTCCCGCAGTACGTCAAGATAGCGAGCGACCTGCGGGACAAGATCAAAGACGGGACGTACGGGCCCGGCGCGCTGCTGCCATCCCGCAACGAGATCACCGCCATGTACGGCGTCTCCGCCATCACCGCGCGCGACGCGCTCTCCATGATCAGCCACGAGGGCTACGCCAAGGCCGTCCGCGGCCGCGGCCACATCGTCCGCCGCAAACGGTCACGCCTAACACTGCCCAGCCGCCTCTACTCCACCGCCGGGCCAGATCCGTCAGTACCGCTGGAACTCCACCAGCTCGACGTATACCAGGAACACCCACCCGACAACATCGCCCTGCCGCTAGAGACCGGTTCCGAGACGCTGGTCTGGGTACGGCGCGCAGTCCTCATCGCCGCCGACGACCGCCAGCCCATCCAGATCCACGTCAGCTGGATCACCGGCCTCACCGCAGCGGCCGAAGCGGGGATACGCAATGTCGGTCAGCACACACTGTGGCCCGAGGCGGTTCAGGAAATCACCGGCTGCGCGATCGCCAGCGTCGTGCAGCACACCCGCGCCCGCCGCGCCAACCCGTTCGAAGCCGATGCATTCGGCATCCCAGACGCGACGATCGTGTTCGTCGCCCACGCCACAACGTACGACGCCCAGCGCCACCCCATCGAGCACTCCCGCTACACCTGGCCCACCGACGCCGTCCGCATCAGCGACTACTACACCTACGCGCCCGCCACATAACCGCTGGCCACGTCTGGGCGCGCATGGAAAATCATCGAGGACCTGTTCGCCCGCCCCACCCCCCAAAGTTTGCCCGTCCCCGGTCGCGGAAGCCTCGCGAATCGGCCATCCAATAGGCTGCCCATGTCCTCGCGGCGCAGCCTTGAGGGACTGAGGGCAACGCGGCTCGCTCGCTGCGCGTCTTACGGAGCAGTTTGGCGCAAGAACTGGAAAGCTGGCGAGGCAGGGAGCCGGGAGGGCCGGTATGGATCAGTCAATTGACGTCGATCGGATCGACGGTAAGTCGAGAACCGTCCGGGAGCTATTCGTCGGCCGGCGCTACAGCGTCGACTACTACCAGCGCGAGTACGCATGGTCGGAAGCCAACGTGCGCGAACTCGTCGAGGATCTCTCGGACCGGTTCTTCAGTAGCTGGGAGTCCTGGCATGAACGCTTCGCTGCGGCATCCTACCGCCCATACTTCCTCGGCCCCATCGTCACCAACAGCCGGGCAGGGACGCTGTACCTGGTTGACGGACAGCAGCGTCTCACCACCTTGACGCTGCTGCTCATCTACCTCCACCACCTGCAACAGGAAAAGAGCGAAGTTGACCGGGTGGACGTCCAGGAACTGATCGCCTCGACTCGCTTCGGAAAGCACAGTTTCGTTCTCGACGTTGAGGAGCGCCGACCTTGCATGCGTTCCCTGTTTGAGGGCCTGATCCCTGAGCCATCGGGCGATGACGAGTCTCTCGCCAATCTGTGGAACCGTTATCAGGATCTTGGTCAGTTCTTCCCGGAGGAACTCAAGGGTCCAGCTCTACCCTTCTTCGTCGACTGGCTCCTTGACCGCGTAATGGTGGTAGAGATCGCTACCGTTGACCAAGAGATGGCGATAGAGATCTTCGAGTCTATGAACGATCGCGGGCTGCGGCTGACAACGACCGACATGCTCAAGAGTTACCTGCTCGCCAACATCAGGGATCGAGCACTCATCGAGGCGGCGAACCGGCTATGGCGAGCACGGGTCTCCGAGCTGTGCGCCGCTGAGGGCAAGACTGAGACTGACTTCATCAAGCACTGGCTGCGAGCTAAGTATGCAGAGACTGTCCGGGATCGCCGGAAAGGTGCCGTGCCTCTGGATTTCGACGTCATAGGAACTGCGCCTCATAAATGGGTTCGCGACCGGCACGACGATATGGGACTCAGAAAAGCCGGAGATTTCACAAGTCTGGTTAACCGTGATTTTCAGCGACTGTCTGCCCGCTTCCTCCAGCTCCTGCGCGCAGCATCGACCCTTACCCCTGGATTCGAGCAGGTGTTCTACAACGCATGGAATGGCTTCACGCTACAATTCCCACTCATTCTCGCTACTGTCACCCCAGTCGACGATGACGAGACATTCCAGATCAAGACCTACATGGTAGCGGGCTTCATTGATCTGCTCGTGGCCCGGCGCATGGTCAGTTTCCGTAACTTTGGCTACAATACAGTGCAGTATACGATGTTCAATCTAATTAAGGATATCAGGGACCTCGACCCCGGCGAGCTGGCTGACATACTGGGAACTCGAGTTGCTGATCTCGAGGGTGACTTTTCGGCTGTGAGCAGCTATCGACTACATCAGCGGAACAGAAATCACGTCAAATACTTGCTCGCCCGGCTTACTGCCTGGCTCGAATATGAATGTGGGGGCACGGCGACGTTTGCAGACCTAGTTGACCGCAGCAGCAAGGATCCTTTTGAGATCGAGCATATCTGGGCGGACCACCCTGAGCTGCATCCTGAGTTTATGTCGGAGCAGGACTTCGCAGAGCAGCGAAATAGATTGGGCGGACTGCTTCTCCTGCCCAGGTCGTTGAACGCAAGCTATAGCGATAAGCCGTATGTCGAGAAGCTGCCGCACTACTTCTCGCAGAATCTCCTTGCCCGGTCGCTGAATCCACGTTGCTATGAGAACAATCCCCGTTTCCTTCAGCTGATCATGGAGCGTCGCCTGCCCTTCCATGCATTTCCTGAAGACTTGACTGTCGAGGCCATACGACAGCGTCAATCCGCGTATCAGGCGATGTGCGAGACGATCTGGGATCCCACACGGCTGGGTTTGAACGTCCCCGACCTGCCCAGGCCAGAGCTTTCCTCACAACGTCACTACGGGGTCTCATTTCGCCAACTCGTCGCGGCTGGTCTCATCTCTGCGGGAACCAAGCTCACGGGCTCTCGCTCAGGCGACGAGGCGACCGCGACAGTGACGGCTGCGGGGCGGATCCAGCTTGGCGACGGACGCGAGTTTGACAGCCCGTCAGCCGCTGCCATCGCGGCGCTGCATGTCAGGTCCTGGAACGGCTGGACCTTCTGGCGGGTCGTTACCCCCAGTGGACCGATCCGTCTGTCGCGCGTCCGCCAGGACTACCTGCAGCGAGGAGGCGCGACATCAGAGAGCAGCTGAGGCGGAAGAGCCGCGTCGCGAGCGCAATTGGAACTGTGCGCGGCCCGCGGGCTCGGGCGCGCCGCAACCAGCATTTGTGCCTCGTTACCTGGGCATCCTTGGCGTACCGCTGCTTTGGGGTCGAAGCGGCATGCGTCGTGTAAGCCCAGTGACCGAGAGGTATGGCTTTCCTCCCCAGTTGCGGGTTCTTGACGTGGCGTGCGAGCGGAGAGCTGATCTAACTTCACCGCTTGTAGCAGCAGCCCTAGGCTGCCTGTACGGCCCGACATGAAGGACGGCGTGCGTGCGGAAACTGACATTGCCCCAGCTGGAGCGGCACTTGTTCGCCGCGGCGGACATCCTGCGCGGGAAGATGGATGCCTCGGAGTTCAAGGAGTACATCTTCGGGATGCTGTTCCTGAAGCGGGCCTCGGATGAGTTCGAGGCCGAGCGGCAGAACGTCATTGCGGAGATCGAGGCCAGTGGCCGCGACCGCGCAACGGCCGAGCTGCGCGCGAACTCGCCGACGTACTACGCAGGCACCTTCTTCGTCCCGCTCGCAGCCCGCTGGGAGCACCTGCGCGACGAGCTGCACCACAACGTCGGCGACGGCCTGAACAAGGCCCTAGGCGCGTTGGAAGACCACAATCCGGCACTGGAGGGCGTGGTCCTGCACATCGACTTCACCCGTACCGTCGGCCAGTCCAGGATCCCGGACCGCAAGCTGCGCGACCTGATCACGCACTTTTCCAAGTACCGGCTGCGCAACGAGGACTTCGAGTTCCCCGACCTGCTCGGCGCGGCGTATGAGTACCTGATCGGCGAGTTCGCCGACTCGGCGGGTAAGAAGGGCGGCGAGTTCTACACCCCCCGCTCGGTGGTGCGGATGATGGTGGAACTAGTCGAGCCGCAGGCGGGCATGTCGGTGTATGACCCGTGCTCGGGGTCGGGCGGCATGCTGATCCTGTCCAAGGACTACGTGGAGGAGCACGGGGGGAACCCGCGCAACCTGCACCTGGCAGGCCAGGAGTACAACGGCAGCGTCTGGTCTATCTCGAAGATGAACCTGCTGCTGCACGGCATCCCCGACGCCGACATGCAGAACGGGGACACCCTCGCTGAGCCGATGCACGTCCGCGGCGGGCAACAGGACCGATTCGACCGCGTGCTGTCCAACCCGCCGTTCTCCCTCAACTACTCCCGCGAGGGCATGCAGCACCCCGAGCGGTTCCAGTGGGGCTGGGCGCCCGAGGGCGGCAAGAAGGCCGACCTGATGTTCGTCCAGCACATGCTCTCGGTCCTCAAGAGCGGCCGGGGCATCGCGGCGACGGTGATGCCACACGGCGTCCTGTTCCGCGGCGGCGCCGAGCGCGACATCCGCACCCGGATGCTGGACGACGACATCGTCGAGGCAGTCATCGGCCTGGCCCCCAACCTGTTCTACGGCACCGGCATCCCCGCCTGCGTCCTCGTGCTCCGGGCCCCGGGCAGCAAGCCCGCCCAACGGGCCGGCAAGATCCTCTTCATCAACGCCGACGCCGAGTTCGCTGCCGGGCGGGCGCAGAACCACCTGCTCCCCGAGCACGCCGAGAAGATCGCCGCCGCCTACCGGGAGTTCGCCGACATCCCTGGCTACGCCACCGTCGTCACCCGCCAGGAACTGACGGCCAACGACGACAACCTGAACATCCGGCGTTACGCCGATAACGCTCCCCCGCCCGAACCGCAAGACGTCCGCGCGCACCTGCACGGCGGCGTCCCGCGCGCCGAGGTGGACGCCAAGGCTGATCTCTTCGCACCTCACGGATTTTCGCCAGAACGGATTTTTCGCCTGCGCGACAACGCCTACCTGGATTTTGCCTCCGGTGTGACCCAGACAGACCTCAAGGCGCTGGTCACCACCGACGAAGGAGTCCAGTTCCGGGAGGCCGAACTCCTCGCGGCGCTGGACCGCTGGTGGGAGCAGCACGTCGGCCTCGTGGCTGAACTGTCCTCAGCGGGGTCACTCATGAATGTCCGCCGAACCCTGCTGGAAAGCTTCACCGCCGAACTCCTGCCAGTCGGCCTGCTCGACCGATTCCAGTTGTCCGGAGTGATCGTCCGCTGGTGGAACACCAACCAGTACGACCTGCGCACCCTAGTGGCGCATGGCTTCACCGGTGTCGTCGACGGCTGGCTCACCACCATCACGACAGCGCTGGAGGACAAGGACGCCAGAGCCGACCCGCTCGACCACAAGCTGATCCCAGAACTTTTGCCCTCCTACCTGGACGACCTGGCCGCGGTCGAGGCCCGCCGCGCCGAGTTCGACGCCCAGATCAAGGCAGCTACTGCCACGGGCGACGAGGACGACGGCGAACCCGGCGACGGCGAAGAGACACAGTCACCGGCTGAACTGGCCGCCCTCAAGAAAGACCTGACGGCGGTCAAGAGACAGGAGAAGACCATACAGCAGGAGTTCATCACCAAGCTCGGCAAAGCCCGCGCCGAACTCACGGCTTCCCAGGAGCGCGACCTCGTCCTCCGCCTAGCCAAGAACGATGTCGTGATCCACCTGGACGCCTACGTCACCGCCCACCGCCAGCAGATCATCGTCGCCCTGGAAAACTGGTGGGACAAGTACGCCGTGGCCCTGCACCAGATCGAAGCCGAACGCGAGGATGCTGCTACCAGGCTCGCCGGCTTCTTGAAGGATCTTGGATATGAGTAATAACGAGCTGCCCATCCCAAACTATCCAGGATGGCCGCGATCTTCGATCGCTGAGGTATCAGAATTCGTTGTCCGCGGGACAGCGCCGATCTACGTTGAGTCAAGTGACGTCCAGGCAATCGGACAGCGATGTGTCACAGACAGAGGCTTTGACAGTAGTTACGCACGCCCACACGACAGTCGGAAGATGCGGAACGTTCTGATTCCGAGAGCAGGTGACGTTCTCGTCAACTCAACTGGTACGGGAACAATTGGGCGATCATGCATTTTCGATTCTCCTGGTCGATTTATTGCCGACGGACACATAACCGTTGTCAGGCCTCGTAAGAGTCTCGCGGACGGTCGATGGATTGAGTCCTTGATCTACTCGCCCTGGGGGCAATCCTTCCTGGAAAGCCAGTGCTACTCGGGTTCGACGAATCAAGTGGAGTTGTCGGGATCAAAGTTCTCGCGAACCTTGATCCCGCTTCCAGATGTGACGGAGCAGCGGAGGATTGCAGACGTCCTGCATGCGGTGGACGAGGCGATCCGGTCGACAGAACGGATCATCGCCAAGCTCGAACTAGCCAAGCAGGGTCTCATCCACGATCTCCTCACCCGCGAATCCAATGATTGGCCCCTCTCAAGTGTTGATTCTGAGTTCGACATCAGATCGGGGATAACTCTCGGCCCACATAAAGTCGCGCGAAACCACCCAAAGCCATACTTGCGAGTAGCGAATGTCCGAAGAGGACATATTGACATGAGCGATATCGCACTTCTGGAAGCATCCTCAAGCGAGTCGGCCGACTACGCCGTCGCCCCTGATGATCTATTGGTCGTAGAGGGCCACGCAAACCCCTGGGAGATCGGCAGGTGCGCAATCGTCCAACCAGCACAGGTTGGTTTGCTCTACCAAAACCATTTGTTTCGGCTAAGGGCGCGAAGGATGCTACCAAACTTCGCACTTCTATGGCTGAATTCCCCGTCTGCACAGCGCTACTGGTGGAGGACGTGCGCGACAAGCTCGGGACTAAATACGATCAATACTCGCCAGCTAAAGAAGCTTCCCGTGCTAGTCCCTGATTTCAGCGAGCAAGCACGCATTGTCGAGTTGGCTGCGAGCCTATCGTCTCGATCTGGCGCCGAGGAACAGAAGCTCGTCAAGCTCCGCGCGCTAAAGGGTGGCTTGGTGGATGACTTGCTGACCGGCAGGGTGCGGCCGGGGGCACTGGCATGAGCGATGGGCCGGAGTATTTGCGGGTTGAGTTGCCGCTGATGGAACAGCTTAAAGGCCTGGAATGGTCTCATATCGAGGGGTCGAAGTCGAACCCTGGCGTGACGGGCCGGGGATCTTTTCGGGAGGTTTTCCTGGAGGGACGGCTTCGGGACGCGCTCAGGCGGATCAACCTGGACCCGGCGGGCCAGCCATGGCTGGACGAGGGCAGGCTGTCGCAGGCGACAGGGGCGCTGTTGCGACCGAAGGCTGTCCGGCTCATCGAGATCAACCAGGAGTTGACCGAGCGGCTGCTCCTAGGCACGACCGTGGACGGGGTGCCTGGCTGGGATCACGGGCGGGACCGGATTGTGCAGTTCATTGACTGGGAGCATCCGGACCGGAACGACTTCCTGGTGGTGAACCAGTTCCGGGTGGATGAGCCGGGTGGGCAGGGACACAAGTTCATCGCCCCCGACCTGGTGCTGTTCGTGAACGGGATTCCGCTAGTGGTCATCGAGGCGAAGTCCCCGACGGTGGTCGAGCCGATGGTGAAGGCGATCCGCCAGCTACGGCGTTATGCCAATCAGCGCGGGTCCGTGCAGCCGGAAGGTAACGAGCGGCTGTTTCACACTAGCCAGTTCGTGGTGGCTACCTGCTTTGAGACGGCGCTGGCCGGGACGTTCACGGCGGAGGCGGAACACTTCACGGAGTGGAAGACCACCGCACCGGTCCCGGAGACCGATGTCTGCGTCTCCCTGGGCGTGACTGTCTTGTCGAGCCAGGAACGGCTCGTCGCGGGGATGCTGGCGCCGGAGCGACTGCTGGACCTGGTGCGGCATTTCACGTTGTTCATGCAGGCCGAGACTCGGACTGTGAAGGTGGTGGCCCGGTATCAGCAGTACCGGGCGGTGCACCGGGCGCTGGAGCGGCTGACCACGGGAGCGACCCGGGCGCAGGACGGCGAGTGGGACCGGCGCGGTGGGATCGTCTGGCATACGCAGGGCTCGGGGAAGAGCCTGACCATGGTGTTCCTGGTCCGAGCGATGCGCACTGACCCTGCGCTGGTGCGGTTCAAGGTGGTGGTGGTGACGGACCGTACCCAACTGCAAGATCAGCTGTCCAGGACAGCGGCGCTGACCGGGGAAACGGTGCGGACGGCGAAGAAGGTCAAGGAACTCAGGGCGCTCCTGGCCACACCGGGCAAGGCGCTGGTCTTCGCGATGATCCAGAAGTACCGCAACCCGGACTCCCGCCGCATTGACGACGAGGAAACGAAGTCGCTGGGAGAGCTGGATACCTCCGAGGACGTCGTGGTTCTTGTCGATGAGGCGCACCGTTCGCAGAGCAGCGCACTGCATGCATACCTGCACAAGGCTCTACCGAATTGCGCGCGGATCGGGTTTACCGGTACCCCGATCATCATGGGCCACCGCAAATACACCTCGACGATCTTCGGCCAGTACCTGGACCAGTACAAGATCCGGGAATCCGAGGCGGACGGCGCGACGCTGCCCATTCTGTACGAGGGACGCACCGCCAGGTCCGCGGTCCGTGACGCGGCCGACATGGACGAGCTTTTCGAGGACATGTTCGTCCATCACACGCCCAAAGAGCTAGAGGCGATCAAGAAACGCTGGGCGACCAAGGACAACGTGATGGAGGCTCCGAAGCTGATCGGGGCGAAGGCGCGGAGCATGCTGCGCCACTACGTGGATACCGTTCTGCCCAATCGCTTCAAGGCCCAGGTGGTGGCGACCTCGCGGGTGGCCGCGGTGCGATACCGGGACGCACTCCTGGCGGCCCGCGACGAACTGCTCGCCGAACTGGACGGCCTGGACCCGGGCTTGTGGTCGGCCGGAGCCGCCGACCAGACGGACCGACTGCCGGGCAAGACCGCGCGGCTGGTACGGGCCTGGCCGTACCGGGACGTCATCGCCGCGCTGGACTTCGTCCCGGTAATCTCCGCCGCGCAGAATGACGTGGCGGACTGGGCGCAGTGGACCGACAATGGACAGCAGGATGCGGCGATCACCCAGTTCAGGCGTCCGCTGCCCACAGAGGGTGATGCGGACCCAGACCGCACCAGCCCGGTCGCGTTCCTGATCGTCAAGTCGATGCTGCTGACCGGGTTCGATGCCCCCGCCGAACAGGTCATGTACCTGGACCGGCACATTCAGGAAGCCGAGTTGCTGCAGGCCATCGCCCGGGTGAACCGCACCGCTCACGGTAAGAACGCCGGGTACGTCGTGGACTACTACGGGGTGGCGGAGAACCTCAAGGTGGCGCTGGCCGCGTACGCGGCCGAGGACGTCGAGGGGGCGATGACCAGCATCGCCGACCAGGTGCCGTTGCTGGCCGAGCGGCGCCAGCGGGTCCGTAACCTGTTCGAGGCGCGTGGCATTGAGCGGTTCGACACCCAGGCCGATCAGGACGCCTGCGTGGAGGCGCTGGCGGATGAGCGGTTGCGGGCGGCGTTCGAGGCGGCGTTCAAGCTGTTCACCATGAGCATGGAGATCGTGCTCCCCCGACCGGAAGCCCTGCCGTTCGTGGCGGACGCGAAGGCGTTCGGCGTGATCGCGTTCGCCGCCCGCCGCCGCTACCGCGACGAGATCGGGTTCGACGCCTCCCTGTATGGCAGCAAGGTGCGCCGGCTCATCGATGACCATGTTGAGGCGCTCGGTATCGAGCAGAAGATCCCGCCCATCTCAATCACCGCCACCGACTTCGACACCAAAGTCGCCGACCTGCATTCCGACCGGGCCAAGGCGTCGGAAATGGAACACGCGATCCGCTACCACCTACGCGAGCACTGGGACGAGGACCCCGAGCACTACAGCAGACTGTCGGAACGGCTGGAAGAGATTATCGAAGCGCTCGGCGAGCAATGGGAACAGCTCGCCCTGGCCCTCGGTGACCTGCTGCCCGAGACCCGGGCGGGCCGGCAGTCCGACGACAGCGGCCTGGACGCGGTCACCGAGACGCCGTTCTACGACCTGCTCAGACGCGAGCTAGCCGACGAAGGAAAGGCGGTGTCCAGCCCGGCCGAGGCGCTCCTGCGGGTGCTCACCGTTGACCTGGTCACCCGCATCAAGGCTGAGATCAGCCTTGTCGGGTTCTGGCACAACGCCTACGCCCAGGGCACCTTGCGCGCCTGGGTGGCGACCCGTCTCGCCGAGCCCATGCTCGATGGCGAGGATCTGTTCGACTTCGGCCGGACCACCCCTGTCTCCGACCGGCTCGTCGAGCTGGCCAAGGCGAACCACGCCCGCCTGGCGGCGAGCTGATGCCAACCGCGCTCGCCCTGCCCAACCAGATCACCATCGGTGACCTCAACTTTGCCGTCCGTGAGTCCGAGCATCGCCGCACCGTCGGCATCACCGTCGACCGCGACGGCTCCCTGCTGCTGCATGCCCCCGCCGGGATCGCCCCCGATGCCCTCGCGACCTGGGCCTGGTCCAAACGAGCCTGGGTGTTCCGCAAGCTCGCCGAAAAACACCTCCTGCTGTCTCCAGGCCCGGATAAGGAGTTCGTCACCGGGGAAGGCTTCGACTACCTCGGCCGCCACTACCGGCTCCAGCTCACCGACGAGCCGCCCGGCACCAGCGTGAAACTTGAGCGCGGCAGGCTTCGCATGTCCCGCGCCGCTGCCCGCGACAAGGCCGGTGGATCAGCGATGATCCGCTGGTACCGGCAACGTGCCCTCGCCTGGCTGCCGCGCCGGATCAGGCCCTGGGCCACCCGTATGGACATGCGCCCTGGCGATCTGGACGTCCGCGACCTCGGCTACAGGTGGGGCTCCCTCGGCAAGAACGACCGTCTCAACATCCACTGGGCCGCCATGCAGCTCCCCGTGTCCCTGCTCGACTACGTCATCGTCCACGAACTCGCCCACATCGGCCAGTCTCGGCACACCCCCGCCTTCTGGGCAACGGTCGAACGGGCCCTCCCCGATTACGACCAGCGCCGAACCCGCCTCGCCACTACCGGCACCACCCTCTGGCTGGGCTAGACCGGCTCAGGCTGGTCCAGCTTTCCTGTCGGCGTCACACAGCCGCTCGGGTTGAGATCGTAGAGGCCGCAAGGTCACCGGAATGCCGTGTGCCGGGTTACGCGCACCCAGGGAATTGCCGCAGGACTCGGTCCCGTTGCCCGGCCTGCGGTCGCGCTCTCTGCCGCACGTGGCTGGGCTGGGAAGCTGTCCATTACGAGGTGAGCCGGGCTCGTGTCAACGCGGGTGAGTTGCCCGCGGCCCACGTCGTTCCGATGACCGCGGGCCGCTGCACGTTTTGGGACTGGCGGTTTCTTGCTGACTGCGTTCGCTACAGCAGCTGTGACCTCCGAGTAGTAGATCTCCAACCGGTCAGCGACCCGGATTATCTGCCAGACCGCGCTGGCTGGGAGCAGACGTGCGATCGCGGGCAGCTCAGGAGTCGCGATGGGGCGCAGGTCACCGTCAAGAGTTGTTAATTGCCGTCCTCCGGTGGTCTGAAGGATGCGCCCGGCGGCCTCGTATGGCAGCAGGCTCGCGATGAGCGCGGCGGCACTGCGCATCGCGTTGAGGCGGCCCTCGGCGTGTCCGAGCTGGCTGGCCCAGCTGTCGAGGTGAACATCGATGACGACTCTGGCGAGCGGTTCGGTTCGGTGTTGCAAGACGCTGCCGAGCGCCAAGGGACCGTCGGCCTGCAAGATCTCTGCCGGGTCAAGGCCATCGGGCAGGATCACTGCGGTCGCCTTGTCAGTGATTCCGAGCAAGACGCTGTACGCCCTGATCGCAGCCTCCCGGCCAGCGCGGTCGCCATCGAGCGCGACGAGCACGCCTGTCTGGCCGATGTCAGCCGCGCGGCCGAGCGCCGCAGCCTGCCGGCCGGTCAAGGCCGTGCCGCAAGGTGCCACCCCGGCGTATCTGTCCGGATCCGCAGAGGTAACGGCGATGGCGTCGAACGGGCCTTCGACGATGACCGGCACGGCGCCGCGGGCAAGCCTGTCATGCGCCTCATGCAGGCCGAATAGCAGATCGCCCTTGGTGTAAGCGGAGGTCTCCGGGCTGTTCAGGTATTTGGGGACGGCTGGCCCGGTTTCCGGGTGCGCCCGGCCGATGAAACCGGCGATCATGCCGTGCTCGTCCAGGATGGCGAGCATGGCGCGGTTACGGAAGTGGTCGATGAGAGTGCCGCGGGATGATCGGCGGGCCAGCCCGGCGGCTTCGATCACTGCGTCGTCGTGGCCGAGGTTACGAAGGTGGCTGATAAGCGCAGTCCATCCCGCCGGGGCGTAGCCGATATGCCATTGCGCCACCGCCACCGGGTTCAGGCCGCGGGCCACGAGGTAGCCGGGGACCCAGCTGTGCTTGAGATGGCCTACGTAGAACCGTTCTGCGTCGAGAAGCACGCGGCCGAGGTCAGCGGCCGGCCAATCCGGGGTGGCTGCCCTTGCGACCACGGCCGCCTGGCGGGCGATAACGACCGGGATGCGCGCTGTGGTGGCACGCTTCGGCCCAGTTTCGTTACCTCTTGCCGCCTCCACCGTGAGCACCGGCGCGGGCGTCGCCTCCAGGGACGGCGTGGCGAACAGGGTGACGTCGAGGTGGGCGGCGATCACGGTCGCCGCGGCCGTGACGCGCTCCCCCGTGGCGCGGATGGCTTCCTCTGGCCGGGCGCGCTGGTCGCTGCCCGCCCAGCTGGCCACGTAAGGCCATGAATATGCGGAGGTGTCCATGCCCAGGCGGGTTGCGACGGTGAAGGCTATGGAGTCAGCCTCGACCTTGCGGACGCCCCGGCATCCGGCGGTGCTGGTCCCCGGCACAAAAGCCAGGCCGTCGTGCGCCTGAACATGACCGAGTTCGTGGAGCAGCGCCCCTGCCGCCTCAGACCCGTTCAGGCCAGACCGGATCATGATGCGCCGGCCACCCCAGTTCGTCACGCTGTCCGAGGGACCGCACGGCGCGCGCTCCACGCCGAACCCTTCGCGCCGGGCCAGCCACGTCAGCGCGTCCCAGAGCCCTGGTGGCGGCTCTTCTCCCGGCCATAACGGCAGCTCCGGGCCAGCGCCGGGAAGCCCGTCGGTCTGGCTGATGTCCCATATATAGGTGCGCCGCGCCGCCCGGCTGCGATTCCCGGTCCCGGAGGCCGGGCCGGCCTTCGCGGCCAGCGCAGGAGAGCCTCGTATGCCGGGCGATGGGCGGGGCTCGGCGATGACCTGGATGCCTGGCTCGCCCTTGCGGACTTGCCGTCCTCGTGCCTGCCAAGCCTCGTATCCGGCGACCATCGTCGCGCCGGGTCGCTGCCCCGCAATCAGCATGATGTTAGTGAAACTCCAGCCGGGGAGCCGGGCGGCCAGCCGCAGCCACGCTGCCCAGTCCTCCCCCGCGGCCAGCGCACGGACCCCCAGGGCGGCCCGTTCGCGCAGCTCGCCGACCGCACGCTGGCGGTCCTCCTCGCGCCCGGCGCGCTGATGCGCTTCCGGCCGGCCAGCAGAGGTCATTGCATGTGCCCCGCAGGCGGCTCCAGCCCGCTGACGGCCGCCAGCCACCGGAGCCGGTCATTGGCGATGCTGTAGCCCTCCGCCCGGAGCTGGCGGGCAAGCGCCGCCTGGCTCAGCGGGCCGCCCTGGAGCCTGGCCTGCGCGACGATGCGCACGGCCCGGTCAATCAGCGGGCTGTCCCGGCTGCCGGACCGGTGTGGCGGGCGCGGCACCAGGCAGGCGACCGGAAGCGACGATTGGCCGTTGTCCGGCGACACCCCGCCGGCATGGCATTCACTAGCTGCCCATGCCGCAGGCGCCGCCGGCCGGCCGTAGGTACCAGGCGACGCGCCATGGCCATTCAGCGCGCCGTTCCCGGGCATAAAGCTGGACCACCAGGCCGGCAACGCGCGGCTGGTCAGCCCATCGGCCGCCGCGGAGGCATCCGGCTCGGACCCGATCATGCTGGCAAGGACTGCCTGCGCGTGGTCTGCGGTCGTGTAGTCGAGCTGTGCCAGCGTCCGGGTCAGCGTGAGCACCTGAACCTGCCGCAGTATCTCGGCCGCCACCACCGGATCGGTGAACCGTGCCCGGGCCAGCGCCGCCTGGGCGCGTTGCTCCGCCCCGCGCACCCGGTGCGCGGCAATGACGCCCGGCTTCGCTGCTCGTTCTTCAACATCAAGAGCCTGGCGCAGGGCATACAGCCGTCGCGCCGCGCCAGTCACCCGGACCCGGCGGGTAGCCGCCTCGGCGGACAGCCTGGCGTCGGCCGACAGCTGTGCCCGCACCCGGAGCCGCTCCGCCGGATGCAGCCACCCTGTCCCGGTCAGCGTCCGCTCGGCTCCCCTGGCGGTGTGCCGCGTCTCCCGTAGCGAGAACTCAAACAGCATCGCCGCGATGACCGGCATCAGCGCGAACGCCTCGCGGGCGCCCGGGTGATCGGGAGCGTGCGTCCAGTTGAACACGCTGGAAGCCGCGACCAGGCCCCATACCGCCAGCCGGGGTGCCAGCGCCGACTCACCGCGGGCCGCGCGGCGCATCAGCAGCACCGCGCACAGCCCGGCGGCGCCGTCGAGGGAGCCCCACAGCAGGTAGGGCCACAGGCCGGGCAATCCCATGTTGCTGCGGGCGAACCCGACCAGGCCATGAGCGGAAACCGCCGCCGCCACCGCAGCGAACCCGAACAGCAGCCCGTACTGGGCTACCGCGGCAGCCGCCTCCCGCGCGCGGACCCGGCGAGCCGGGTCAGCGGTCACCGCCAGCCGCATCCCCGAGCCGACGCCCAGGACGACCACGACGACCGCCGCCGCGATCAACCACGGGCCGCCGCCGCGCATCAGGTGCCCCCCGGCACGCTACGCATCGCGCAGCCCGGGCAGCGCAGGCCCGGCGGCCAGCGCCGTGCCCCTGCCCGCAAGACGGCCCCGAGCCTGGAGCCTTCCTGTTCCGCGGGCTGTGATCCGGAGCTACAAGATCGCATCCGTGCCGCCCGACGCCTGGTGACCTGCACAGCGCCCTCCAAAGTCATAAACTCAGGGAAACGGCTTGTTCACGTCATCTCAACTTGGATTGCTTCACTCAATATAGGCCGCCAGAACACGACGTTGTCAACCTGAAGGTCCACCGAGACAAGTGATCATTAATCTGAGATGATGACCTGGTCACGCGGGGAGGTGAGCGATGCCAGATACGGCCATGTCAGGCGACCCGGCGGACCCGCCCCTGCGCACCCTCGCCGAAAAGATCAACTGGCTGATCGACAGTGCGCACCCTGCCGGGCGCGGGCCCTACTCCAACGCAGAGATAACCGCCCTGATCGAGAAGGTCACCGGCGAGCAGTTCTCCCACACCACCATCTGGAAACTGCGCAACGGCCAGGCCGCCAACCCCCAGATGCGCCTCATCGAAGCACTCGCCCGCACGTTCGGCGTGCCGCCAGCCTTCTTCTTCAGCGACTACGACGACGAGCAGGCCGGCCTGCTCCGCGAGCAGGTGGAACTGCTAGCCCTCGTGCGCGATACCGGCGTCACTAGTGCGCAGCTGCGCGCAATGCTCGAGCTGAGCCCAGGCGCCCGCCAGGCAGTCGCCGACCTCATCGAGCACACCGCCCGAACCGAAGCGCTACGACGCGCGCCCGGCAACGGCTGACGGCCCAGACTACCGCCATGCCCGGCGACTCGTCAGGCAAGCGGCGACAGCCTCCGGCCGGTAGCGCGCAAACCACCTGATTGCGCGGCCCGCGGCTTGCCAGCCGCTCGGCAGTTGAGGCGCGCAGATCAGGAATTTCTGTGCGTCCGGCGCGGTCGGCGCAGCTGGCCTGGCGGCGATGCCAGCGCCCTGGAGCTCAGGGATTCGTCAAAGTCGGTGTGACTGGGTGTAGCCGGTGGGGTGAGGAACCCGGGTTGGCTGTGGCTGCCGGGCGCGGGTCGCGCGGCACGGTTCTCGGTTACTGTCCGTGAGTGCGCTGGAGGGCGGGGCTGCGGGCTGCCCGTGACACGGGCGTTTTCGCGGTGCGGATGTGCTTGATGCGGGAGCACGGCCCGTGGTGATGATTCGGGTGCTAACCGTCTGAATCGTCACCGGAAGGGCCGTGCCCGTGGATTCATCATGGCTGATCGAGTGCGTCCGCCGCCAGTTGCGGGGTGGCGCGGCGCCGGCGCCGCTGCGGGAGGCGCTGGCGGCGCGGCTGACTGACCCGCGCAAGCGGCGCGGGATCCGGCACTCGCTGGCGTCGCTGCTGTCAGTGCTGGTGGCGGGGGTGGCGTGCGGTTATGGCGGTCCGCTGGCGATCGCGCAGGCGGCGGCGGGCTGGGACCAGGAGGTGCTGGCCGCTCACGGGTGCCGGCGCTGCCCCGCCACCGGGCTGCTCGTGGCTCCGTCGGCGTCCACGCTGGGCCGGCTGCCGAAGCTGGCGGACGCGGACGAGCTCGAGGCCGGGCTGTCAGCGTGCCTGGCCGCGGCGGCGCTAGACCCGGTGGTCCCGGCCCGGGCCGCGGAGCGCCGCGCTGCGGAAAAGGAGGAGAGGAAGAAGAAGGAGGGCGGGCGGCGCCGCAGGCCCCCGGCGGCGGCGGCGCTGCGCCAGGTCAGGGAGGACGGCTGGTTCCGCGCGGCGCCCGGGCATCCCTGGCTGGACCCGGCCGTGGCCGGCGACCCCGGCCACGTCCCGGCCCGCCCGGCGGCCGCCGTTGACGGGAAGGAACGCAAGCTGGCCAAGGCCGGCGGGAAGAAGAAAGTGCACCTGCTCGCCGCAGTCACCCACGTCCCGGGGATCGTGATCGGCCAGGACAGGGTCGCCAAGTCCGGCAAGGCGAACGAGGTCACGCATTTCCGGCCGCTGCTGGAGCCGCTGCCGCTGGAAGGGGTGCTCATCACCGCCGACGCGATGCAGACCACCAGGGGCAACGCCCTGTTCCTGCGCACGGCCAAGGACGCGCACTACCTGTGGCCGGTCCTGGGCAACCAGCCCAGCCTCTACGCCGCCCTCGATGCGCTGGACTGGGAGAACACCCCGGTCACCGCCGCCACCAGCGAGATCAGCCACGGCCGGATCGAGACCCGCACCATCTGCGTCCTGCCCGCCCCCGCCGGCACCGGCTTCCGCGACGCCAGCCAGGCCCTCCTCATCGAGCGCTACGTCACCGTGAAGAAAAACGGCCAGTGGCAGATGCGCAACTGCGAAGCCGTCCTGTACATCACCAGCCTCGGCGAAGCCGGCGCCAGCCCCGAAGACCTGCTCGCCTTCGTCCGCGGCCACTGGGCCGTCGAGCACACCCACTGGCTACGCGACGTGATCTGGAACGAGGACAAATCCCTCCTCCGCACCGGAAACGCCCCCCAGGTGATGTCCGCCCTCACCAACCTCGTCATCACCCTCTTCCGTATACAAGGAGTAACCGGGTACACGAAAGAAACCCGCCGAAATGCCCAGAACCCACACCTCGCACTCCGGCTCATGGACCTCTCACCAGGCTAAACACCACGAACGACTTTGACGAATCCCTGCCCTGGAGCTTGGTCGGACGCTCGTCACCTCGACGGTGTTCAGATACGCCACTTTCGCTCCGGATGGCAATCCGGTCAGCCTATAGCTTGAACGACGTGATGATAGCGCGGAGCCTGTCGGCTACGGCTTCCGTCCATCCAGTCATGTGCGCAGCTATCTCGATGTTATCCTCCGCTGCTATAGACCGCGCCGGATGCATTACCGAATTTCGGAATCCTTTCACTTTCATTAGCAGCTGGTTCGATGAATAATCCCAGAGATCCGGGTGGCTCGCGTACTTCGTCTGGTTGAACAACTTGACGAGCTCGCCTATTAGGCGATACTCCGCTGGGCTGGTTTCCTGGCCATCGGCGCGAGCTTGATCGTAGGTCTTCCGCATCGGCCCACGAATTGAGCCGCAGGATGACATCGTCGCCACCATGCAGGTGTCCTAGCTTCCCGGCCTGGCCCGCGAGGCGCCCTGCGGGCGCAGATCGAGGCGGTCCGCAGCTCTGGCCAGGGTGATGAGCGCCGTCCTGAAGGACGACACCGAACTGTTCAAGCGGTTCAGCGACAACGAGCCCTTCAACAAGTTGGCTGTCCGACTCGATCTTCGCCGCGACCTACGACTGGCGTGATCTGGCCGCTGACCGCTCACCGGCCGCGGCTTTCTCTCTGGTCCGCCACGATGTGATCTCCGTCGCACGCCAGTACAGCCGGTAAAGGAGCCGTTGCGGAACCGGGAAGGGGTTGCGGACCGGGCCGCCGCGAGCCAGCCAGCTAGTGATGGTCTTTGGCGGTATGCCAGTGAAGGCAGTCGCGCCGGCCATGTCGAGCCAGTAGTCGTCGCCGGGCGGTTCGGGCAGGCCGAAGAGTCGGCCCGCGGGTACAGCCCTGCCGGTGCGAATGGCTTCGGCCAGCGCGGTGGCGTGCGTCGCTAGTTCGATGGGACCGGTCCCGGCGTCGCTCATGATGCCCTCCCCGTTGCAGTTTTAGAACTGCGCTCCGTCATCGTCAAATGCGCCACAGGTCGCTTGTCCGGTTTCAGCCGGTTCGGCTAGCCGCGCATGCGACGCCGTACGGCGTGCCGCGCAGAAGCCGCCTGAGCGGGCTGGCTGCCAGGGGTGAGGCCGAGCTGCTCACGGCGAAGCTCGATCTCCTTGCACCTGACGCGGTAGTCCAGCACGATGCGCACCAAGCGCACCGCCTGACTGCACGCGACCGAGATGGTCCCTGCGCGTGCCAGCTCACCGAGGACATGCACCTGCGGCGCTCCTCGTGGGCTGGATCAATGAGAAAGCCCCGTCGCCGGCCGGCGAACGGGGCGTGGAGGGGAACCTTCCCATCCAGTAGGACGCCTGCCTTGATCATGAAAAAGGCCCGCCGACGCATCGGACGGGCTCTGCGGGCATAGATCTCCTACGTGCATCGCATGTTACACATAGCGTCAGCTGCCCGCAATCTGAGAACCGTGTTCTCCCAGTTCAAAGGCCTGGACCCTAGGCGTGCTGGCGGTGGTGGCAAGCTCGGCTGCTAAATCGACAACTAAAGTTGTCGCATGACAGGCATCCGGCAGCTTGCCTCCCAGCTTCACGAGATCGCCTGGTCTGCCGTCCAAGGACCGGCCGCGGACCCGTGGGCGGACGCTGGAGGCACGCGTCAGCAGCGCCGTGCTGGCTCGCTGCAACTGCTGGCCGTGTACAGCCAGCTGATCAAGGTGCTCCAGCGGCGGATCAACCTGACGATCAAGGATGCGCTCGACGCCGGGTCTGACTACGGCGAGATTGCTACAGCGTGTGGTGTTTCCCGACAGGCGATACGGCAGCGTTGGCTGCGGCGCACCGCAGGTTCGCGATGGTTCGAGGTATGGCTGCCATCCCCTCGGCCCGGTGACCAGGCCGGCGGTCAACCGCACGCCCACGAAGCCGCGCAGGCTGTCTTGGTCCGGCTGGCCGGCGGACCATATGACCGTGCTCGCGATATGCCGTCCCCAGGCGAGATCCTTAAATACGAAGCCGACAGCCCACCGTCGGAGTCGTCCGGCCCGATACCGCTCCTCGCGTGGTACGTCCCTAGCCAGGACGACGCGAATGTCTACGTCTTTGCGGGCGTCGAGCGGGACGCTTGGCGGATGCACACGGGTCGGCTGTTGCCGCCGGGTGGTGCCCTAGCAAAGAAACCACGCGTCTACCAGCTGGCGGCCGAGTTCGGAGTCGAGAGCAAGACCATCATGGCGAAGCTTCAGGAGATGGGCGAATTCATCCGCTCGGCTTCCTCGACTGTCGAGCACCTTGCCGCGTACAAGCTCAGGATTCAGTTCGCCGCGCAGGCGCAGCGCATGCCTCCTTCGTCAGGCTAGCTGGCACGGCTCGGCCGTTGTCGGGCTGGATTCCGGAGCGATCGCAGCCGTGGCTGGTACGCCCCGCTATGCGAGTAGGCGGCTAGGCTCTGGCACCGGGTGGCGACGTCAAGAATCTCCTGCTTGGAGGAGCCCGAGCGATGGCTTGCTGGGACAACATCGAGATCCTGCAGGCCGTCGACAAACGTCAGGAGCGCGTCGGCGGTGGGGCTGTCTGGGGTCTCAACGGTTGCCAGCTGATGGATGAGGTCGCCGGAAAGCAGCTCTTGGATGACAAGCTCGTCCGCGGATTCTTGCAGGAGCTTGAGATCCTCGCCGCCGAGGGATATCTGACCTTCAGGGCCTACGATCAGTCCGAGAACACGCGGCGATCCTGGCCCTACCAGTATCTTGAGCAGATCCGCGACTTCGCCCTGACCGTCAAGGGCCAGGACCGAGCCCGCGGCATCCGGGTGGTCCAGCCCCTTCCCAACCCGGTCGAGGACGACGCTCGCCCGATCAGCGCGCTCATCCTGCAGCAGATCGCCTACGCCATCGCTGAGGAGTACACGCCGCAGCAAGTCCTCGTTTACCTCGACGAAGCGGGTATCCCGCTCGGTCGTCTGCCGCTCCCAGAGGAGACACCCGATGTCCGCGGCGACCCGGGTGGTTTCGTCTGCGGCGGTCCTCATCGGTCTCGACCAGTGGGGTTCCGAGGGACGCCGCATCTTGCGCAGCTTCATCGGCTCATGGCTTGACGACCGCTTCATCTCGGGACCGACCGACGAACTGAGAGACGACCTAGTCGAAAAGCTCGCCCGCCGAGGCTGGTACATCGCTGACGGCAATCTGGTCATCGGTGATCCGGCAAAAGGCAAGCGAGTACGCAGCCCGATCCTGCGCGATGCTCGGCTCGCCGCTCTGCACCCCGACATCCTGGCCGTTGCCCAGCAGCTGTTCAGGGACGGGCACCGGGCAGCAGCGGTCTTCGAGGCCGCCAAGTCGGTCCACAACCGGGTCAAGAAGATGACCGGCCTGAGCGGCGACGGCGCCGGGCTGATGGGCAACGCCTTCAAAGATGATCAGCCTGCTCTGGTACTCGCCGACCTGACGACGCAGACCGGGAAAGACATCCAGGCCGGTTACCGGCTCCTGTTCATGGGCTCGCAGCAAGCAATCCGCAACCCGGCCGCCCACGAGCAGTTCGGCAAGATGGACGATGACGAGGCCTTCGAGCTGCTCGGACTGGCCAGTCACCTGATGCGCAAGCTTGATGAGGCGAGCCGGACGTAGCCTGGCAAGTCAGTCCCGAACAGCTCAGCTACCAGCGCGTGTGACGTCCCGATAACTCGGCAGCAATCGCCGGGTTGAAGACGGTAGTCGTGGTCGCGTGAACTTGCTGGTTTCGGAGGATGCGCCCGGTGTGGAGGGTGTACTGACGCGCTTCCTGTCCGACCTCGCTATGCGACGGGCTGCTGTGACGCCTGCGCGGGGCGACTACCGTCTGCCAGACTTGACACCTACGGCGACGACGAAGTGCTAGGAGAGCCAGGTCATGCACCGATTTGGTGACCCGGCACCGCTCATCGGTGTTAGCACGGGCCAGGCCGCCGCCTTGATCCTCCTGAGTGCACCGTGACTGACCAATGGAACGTGGTCGACGCATCGTCCTGGACCCTCGCCGGCGAGGAGCCGCAGGGCCTGCGACCGCACCAGTGGCTCAGTCACGAGAGCCGCGAGCGGACCTGGCTGTTCAAGCATCCTGACGAAGAGCCTGACCGTCCGCTAGGAGAGGACGTTACGGAGAAGTTGGCCAGCGAGTTGGCTAGCGTTTTCGGGATTCCGGCGGCCCGGGTGGAGCTGGCAGCTCGAGACGGCAGACGAGGTTGCCTTGTCGAGGACTTGCGGTGGAGCAAAGGATCACACGAACCGGGTCAGACTCTGCTCGCCGAGGTAGCAGAGGGTTACAACCCACAGGACCCGGAGCACCGCGGCCACAGCGTCGCCAACATCCGTCAAGCACTCGAACGCTTCACCGCGCCCCCGGCCTCACCGACGCCGGAAGAGTTCGGAGCTTTCGATGTCTTTGCCGGTTACCTGGTCTTTGACGCGCTGATCGCCAACGGCGATCGGCACGATCGCAACTGGGCTGTGCTCATCCGTCCCCCCGGCATCTCTGGGCCTGACGCGCTGTGTGGCTCGTACGACCATGCGAGCAGCCTTGGCTTCAACCTGTCCGACGAGGAACGTCTACGTCGGCTGTCCGAGGGCAGGGTCGAATCATGGGCCCGAAAAGGTGCCGCGAGGCAGTTCGAGCGTCGGCGCGGGGAGCGCCGCCAGAGCCTCGTCGAGCTCGCCTGTTCCGCCGTCGCACAGTGCGCAGCGGGCGTCCAACAGCACTGGCTCGATGCAGTGCTGTCGGTCGAGTCTGGTGTAGTGGGGGCGTTGCTAGACGCGGCACCAGGCCTGTCCGAGACGACCCGGCAGTTCACGAAAGAGGTCATCATGATCAACAGAGGGCGGCTGCTTGATGCTCTCCAGTGATCTCACGCGCGAGCAGAACGAGGCGCAGCGCGCGGAGCGGCGGTTCGCCGTGGTGTGGCGCAACACCGCGCGACGTCGCATCTGGCCGGTCGCGGTCTTGGATTACGACGGCCAAACATATCGATTTGAGTACTTGGCCACTGCATCGGATGTTGAGGACTTTCGGCCGTTCATTGGCTTCCCCGAACTTGATCGGATTTACGAAGCTGAGCGCCTGTGGCCGTTCTTCGCGCTTAGGGTGATGGACCGCCGACGCCCAGACTTCCCGCGCTACGTCGAGTGGCTCGGGCTTCCGCCTGACGCCACGCCGCTCGACATCCTGAGCCGCAGCGGAGGCGAACGTAAGGGCGACGCGGTTCAGGTCATCGAGGAACCACCAGTCGACCTCGCCGGTATCACAGAGTCAACCTTCTTGGTGCGTGGCGCCCGCTACGCGACCGACCAATACTCCAGTGCATCCGCAGCCGAGGCCCTCACGCCCGGAGACCGACTGTCGGTCGTGCCGGACCCTTCGAACCCCACCAATCCGTCTGCTCTCCTCATCGCCACCACGGCCGGACTGCCAATCGGCTGGGTTCCGGATCTTTTGATCCCTTACGTGCGCATTGTCCTTGCTAGTGACTCACGGCTGGTCGTCCTGCGCAACAACGGACCCGCGGCGCCCTGGCACCTTCGCCTCCTGGTCCGGCTGACCGGTCATGCGAAACCTGGTTACCGAGCGTTCATCGAACCTACCTGGCCGCCACGTTGACACCGCTACGAGACACTTGCCCGCTGGGACCTCGGTATGCTCAATACAGCGCACCCTGATGTGGCCGCTGAAACAAGCGGCTTCGGTACCAGCGTTGGGGATGGTTTACGGCCTGCGCGCTAGTCGAAGGGCTCTGGCCTCGCCCATACGGGTTCGAGGCCGGAGCCCGATCGAGAAGGTGCCTGGGATCGAGCGAGGCACCGCATTGTGACTATGCTGAGCGACAGCGGGAAGATCCTCGGAACTCCGCTCGCGCCTCGCGTTGCGTGAGCGATCGAATCTCGTCACGTTCTCCGTGACTCGCGCAGATTGCACCTCGGCTTGGCTGACCGTGGGGCGCGCATATCGACACGAGGAAACGGCAGTTGGATGACTTCGGACCACGCATCGTCGGCAGGGAGCTAACCGCACAGCGCCAGCACGCAGCGGATGCTCACCCGCCGTGACAGGCATGAGCCCGACTCGATGGCTGTTACCGTGCAGATTCCCATGGCCGCCAGCCCCTGAGCTGGAGCACCCGAGAGCGGACCGTAGCCCGCGCAATGAAGCCAGGGCCGACCATTTTCACTACTGTGCCGCACCTGCCACCAGGAGGGGTTTGCAGATTTGGACGAAGTAGGAGACGGGATCGTTGGGTTGTCGACTTGCGTAGACGGATCGCTGTGGCCAGGCCTGGTGGATCACGATGCTCACCACCACCCTGGCCGAAGCTGAATCCATCTCAGTCGAGCTAGCCCAGGCCCGTTCAAGCGAAAAGCGGCGACGCGAGAGACAGAAGTCGGTCAGCTAGAGATCGAACTCTCCGGTGCGCACTGCGGCTACAAACGCTCGCCACTGATCGTGGCTGAAGACTAGTCGTGGCCCGTCCGGGTTCTTGGAGTCCCGTACAGCTACGACCTCGGGAATCCCTAGGGCGACCTGGACACAGTCACCACCGCTGCCGTTGCTGTAGCTCGATTTGCGCCACACGGCACGGGAGAGGTCTACGCCCACCCCGCACCTCCTTTGATCAGGCCAGCTCGTCAGCAGCCCTCGTAAGCAGCCGTCGCGAGTCCTCCACTGCCAGTGCAGCCGCGCGCAGGTGGTCGAACATGAGTCGATATCGCGCAACCTCCGCCGGACGCTCCAAGTATAGGCTGCCGGTCGCATACTCCACATAGACGATATCGGCGTCTGCGGGCTCGGTGAAGCCCAAGATCCTGAACGGACTGTCCATCGCGGCGTGCGCTCCCGCGGTGAAGGGCAGCACCTGGAGCGTTATGTTCCTGGCTTGGCTCGCGCCAACAAGCCTCTGTAGTTGATCATGCATGACAGCGCGACTGCCCACCATCCGCCGGATAACGGCCTCGTTGAGCACTACCCAGAGTTGAGGTGCATCGGGTGATTCGAGGCGCTCCTGGCGGGCGATGCGCACCTGGACGATCTGATCTATCTCCTGGTCAGTGGCCCTGATGAGCGTGGCCCGGTGCACTGCCCTGGCGTAGTCCGGTGTCTGCAGCAGCCCGGTCACGTACTCGCCGTGGTAGCTCGATACTGATGTGGCTTCGGACTCCAGGCCGATGTAGACGCCGAACCACTCCGGCACAGCATCGCCGTACTGCTGCCACCAGCCACGCTGGCGTGACTCCTTGGCGAGCACGAGGAGCAGTTCGCGCTCAGTGCCCTCGTCAACGCCATAGACGCCCAGCAGGAACTTCACATCCCGGGGCAGAACGCTCACTCGCGCGTTCTCGATCTTGCTGATCTTGCCCGATGACCACTCCAGGCGCTCGGCCACCTGCTCGATCGTCAGCCTGGATGCTTCCCGGTACCGGCGCAGCTCAGCTGCCAGACGGCGACGCTTGACGGTTGGGCTGGACTGCGGAGCCATCCGACCTCCATAGGAAACTTTCTGATTCATCTTGAATCTTTAATCATTCAGCGTAAGGATGCATGGTAAGTGTTTCACGCATAGAGGTTCCGGCGTCAGCGATACCGGGATGTTGAGGGGATCCCGGGCCGCTGACGCCTCAAGATGGGCGGTGCCGGTACTTGAACGGTCATCCTTGCGATGCACCTGAGGTTGCTCCAATGCCAGCACCGTCAGCCAGTCATCGCGTCACCCGAAGCTGGCGGACCACATCGGAATCGGTTCCCGGTGCGCGCCATCACACAAGGACGGTGCTCGGCGACTGGGGCCTGTTAGCCGTCATAGACGATGCCGAGGTCATTGTCAGCGAGCTGCTCACGAACGCTCTTCAGGCATCGGTCGGCGACGCGTCGATGATCGGCCTGCGGCTGTCTGCAGATCACGACCATCTGCTGATCATGGTCTGGGACAGCAGCGCGCAGATGCCAGCAGCACGTCATGCCTCGCCCGCCGACGTTGACGGCCGAGGCCTCATGATCGTCGAGGCGCTGAGCGACGCATGCGGCACTGCGCCTGGTGTCAATGGCGGCAAGACAGTTTGGGTGAAGATGCTCCTTCACAGGTGATGCTGGCCCGGCAGGTGCCACAGCCCGGATGGAACGAGGTTGGTCTTCGGTTGCCGGCGGTTAGCCAAGCAGGATCATCGAGGGCATTCCGGGATGGCGGCACTATCTCGGCTTCAGCGTGCCGGGCGTACGCTGCGCTCGGGAAATGCTTCAGGTCGCGAGGCGACCGCCACGCCAGTACTTGCACGGATGGCGAGGGGATTGCGTTCCGGAAAGCCGCGCTGGGTGATCGTCACCGCCGCTGGCGGCTGGTGACCGGCGGTCTCGCCAGGTGATTGACCGTCGCCGCGGGCTGGCCCGGCTGCAGGTTCTTTCCAAGGCACTCCGTTGATGGCGCTGGCCGTCCTCGAATTTTCGGCGCCGATGTCTCCGCCAGCCGGCGTGTGTCTGCCTCGTGAATCCTGCATGCCGACCAGATCTCCCAGGTCGCGAGCCGCTGCTCCGGCCGATACTTGATGCCCGTCCCGCTGCTGTGATGCGGCTGCCTCTTTCAGCTGCTCTTCTATCTGACGGACGCGGTCCCGGGCGGCGGCGAGCCGGCCGACCTGCGGGAATGGCCTGTCTATGTCCTCACCGGCGCGGGCAGCCTCGATGCGAAGGCGGTCGATCTCGCCGGCTGTTCTCGTCTTCAGGACTTCAAGGCCGGTGAGCCGGTTCTCCAGGCGGATGACGAGCCCGGCTGGATCCGTGTCAGTGAGGTCTTTCGCCGTTAGGCGTATTTCGGATTCGGGGACTCCGTCGAGCGCGAGGGCGACCTGAGTTGTGCCGAGGACCCGGCAGGTCGCCGCAGACACATCGAAGCCGCCCAGGTGACCGAGGCTGGCCTCGATCCGCGGGTGGCCGCTGCGAGCGAGGGTTGCGATTTCCCGGTCGAGGAGCTGCAGGAGCTGGTGTCCGGCGTGGTTCCTCTTGCCGTACGGGATGCCTTCGACAGTCATGGTGAATGCGTCACCGCGAGTATCCCGGCGGCAGGCGACAGCCGTGTCGATGTCGCTGATGAGCGCGGTCAGGCTGTCGATGCGTTTCTCGGCGCTGGCTATCTTGTAGCGCAGCGCGTCCCGGTTGCGGTGGTGGGCGCGTTCGGTGCGTTCCAGGCGGGTCAGTTCCGCATCCGCTTCGGCTTTCTCCATCAGCAGCGGGTTGCCGGTCGCGAGGGCCTTGACCTCGTTGTAGGACAGGGCCGCGTCGCCGATGTCCTCGATCTCGCGGACGTCCAGCCGGCCCCGCATGACCTGGGCGATGAACCGCGCCTTGCGTTCCACGGTCTGCCACATGTACCCGTCGAACGAATGCTCGGTCACATAGCGCAGGATCTGCACCTCGTCGTTGAGGTTCCCCTGGCGGAGGATGCGGCCCTCGCGCTGGGCGACGTCGGCGGGCCGCCACGGGCAGTCGAGGTGATGCAGGGCGACGGCGCGTGCTTGCACGTTGGTCCCGACGCCCATTTTCTCGGTGGAGCCGATCAGGACGGCGACGTTCCCGGCCCGGCAGGCGGCGAACAGTTCGCCCTTGTCCCGGTCCGTCCTGGCCTCGTGCACGAAACGGATCGCCGCGCGGGGCAGCCCGCGGGCGGTGAGCTGGCTGCGTAGCTCGCTGTAGACGTTCCAGCCGTCGCCGGGCGTGCCGAGATCGCAGAACACCAGTTGCAGGCTGCCGCGGACGGGCGCGCCGTGATCACCGGCGGCCTGGTAGGTGTCGTCGCGGTGGGCTGCCCAGATGGCGGCGATCCGGCTGGCGGCGGCCTCGATCTTGCCGGGGATGGTCATGGGCTGGCCGATCAGGCGCAGGTCGAGGGCGGCTCTGCGGCCGTCGCCGGAGACCTTCAGCATGTTGTCCTCTTCCGGGCTCACCGCCCGGCTGCGGATCTTGTCGGCGCGCTCCCCCAGTTCAGCGACGTAGGCGAGCAGGGCGTCGGAGGGCTGGACGACGACGGTTTCCGGTGCCCGCTGGCCGTCGGCGTCGCGCCTGGCCAGGGCTGGGGTAGGCAGGTTGAGATCCTGGCCGGTCTTGATGTCGGCGGAGACGTGCCACATGCGGAGCATCTCCGGCACGTTGGTGAACTTGGCGAAGCGGGTCTTCTGCCGGAAGCTGTTGCCTCCTTCGGGGGCCATCTCGATCTGGGTGACGGTCTGCCCGAACGTCGCGGCCCAGGCGTCGAAGTCCTCGATGCCCGCGGCGTCCAGGAGGTCGGGCCGCAGGTAGTGCTGCATCACGAACGCCTCGGTGACGCTGTTGGCGATCGGCGTCGCGGTGGCGAAGGTGACAACCCGCCGGCCGTTGCGCTCGCGCAGGTAGCTGATCTTCATGTCGAGGTCGGAGGCACGCATGGACCCGTCGATCGCCGCGTCCGCGATGTTGGACGGGGTGCGCAGGTTCTTGTAACCGTGTGCCTCGTCGACGAACAAGTAGTCGATGCCAGTCGCCTCGAACGTGATGCCACGGTCCCGCGGGGA
>Ga0182024_10001005_pt1 | contig 73209 bp, 55 predicted proteins | sample P32metaG_FD_120480 | JGI IMG/M metagenome (GOLD analysis project Ga0182024, IMG submission 120480) | Permafrost microbial communities from Stordalen Mire, Sweden - P3-2 metaG (Illumina Assembly) | ecosystem: Environmental > Terrestrial > Soil > Wetlands > Permafrost | place: Sweden: Stordalen...
ACCATCTCCTCCAACGACAGGTAGCAGAATGCCGCGCTTTGATTAAAGTCATCGCCTCGCATACAACAAAGACGATTCAACTTGTTTCGAAGTAACTCAAACTTACTTTTTCAGCACCGTCACGAGTGCGTGCGCCACATTTGGTTAATTCTGTTCGCCCGGCGGAAGAATCGGCCTCGGCCGATCCACTCGCCATTGCACGCCGCCCGGGACTTCGCGCTCGGTTCGAATGACACGGAGCGGTCCATCGGCCAGATATTTCAAGTGCACGCGATCGAACGCGAGCCCGGCCGCGGCCAGGAGCTTCAAATAATCGCCGTGCGCGGTCTCGTCGGGGGCTTCGGTGTAGCCCGAATCCCAGGTGATGTCGGGCGAGATGCCGCCTCCTCCGCCGGCGGCTTGGACTTGCGCACCGCCCGGGCCCGCGGCTGGTCGTGCGGGATTACCCTTGAGCGACATGTAAATGCGAATACCACCGACGATGGGCTGAAACATGTTGCGCGGCTGCCAGCGCTGGCCGAAGCGTTCGTAGCGTGCATTCATACGCTCTTCGAGCGGCAGCAGGCCGGGCACAGCGCGTTCAGCCTGCACGATTCGATCCTGCAGCGCGTAAGCAGTCTTCATGCTGTAAGGATGCTCGGGATCGCGCAAATAATTCAGGCTGGTAAACCAGCCGCGAGGGATCCACCAGGCGCGGCCCGGATTGGCCTGCTCGCGAGTTTGCACCCAACCGGTGTATTCGGAAAACGGCTGCACCCACTCGTGCGACGGATAGCCGTGCGGATTCAGAAACGCGTCGGGCAGCCATTCTTCGATCAATTGCCGGCGTGTCCGAGATTCGGGGTAAACGGGATCCGTCTCGCTCTGGCCGTTCGCCACATCCGCCGCTAACGCTCCGTGATAGCCGGGGTGCAAGATGTTATCGGGCGTGATGCCGGCCAGGTCCATGGAGAGCTCGGCCCCATCTGTATTGGTGATCGGGTGCAACACTACGTTGACCTGCTTGAGCATGGCGCGCGTTTCAGGATCGGCGACCAGTTGCTCGCCTAATTTCAAAATGTGGCTGGTACTCGAAACCTCGTTGGCGTGCTGGCGGCCGGAATAAACGACGACGGCCTTCAGGGTGCTCTCCTTGGCGCGCGAACGCAGCGCCGACGGCGAAGGCAACATCACATCCGCGGCCCAAAGATTTTGGCCCAAGTAGCTGCGCCCCATCCAGTAAGCGGTGACGCCCGGATAGGTGGCCAGGCGCGCGAGCACCGCGGCATTTTCCTCGGGACCTATGGGCTCGTCCCATTGCACGATGGGCGCGCGCGTGGTCTTCGAAGCGTAATCGGCGATCATGGGACGTGGAGACGCGGGCGGCGCGATGGACCAGCTTGCGTAAATTCGCTCAGGCGCGCTTCCCACTTTCACCGTAAGCGCGAGCGGTAATTCGAACTCGACGGCCATGCGCGCGAGATGGGGATAGGCGAGGTCGTCGCGATAGATCCCGGCCGAATGCATTTGCTCGATCCAGTGAAGCTGGCCGCGCGCGCGTTCGACAACGAACAGATTGCGATCCACCTGATCCTGGCCGTCCACCTTTAACCAATCCTCATAGCGGTCCTGGTTGTAGTCGGCCAGCAACAGCCACGTCAGGCTCTCGACTCCCTGCTCGCCAGCTTTGACACGCGCCTGAATCAAGCGCGGCTGCAGGTCACCGGTGATCACGGGCAGGTTGCGCTCACGTTCCTGGCGATTGCCCTGCGCATCCGTCCAACTCAAGCGCACTACCGGATTCGCCGCCGCTTTCCCGTAGAACTCGATGTGGACGTGGCCATCCTTGCCTTCTTCAGAGGCATGCACTACAGGAATGATGCGCCCTACATAATTGATGGCCCGGCTGCTTTCGAGATTGCCGAGCATGTTGACGAAGTTCTCGGTGGAATAGAAAGTATCTTCCTGCAAAGCTTCGAGCGACGAGATGCGTTCCTTATCGAGATCGAGCGAATAATCCGGTTCGCTCATGTGAATATCGATTCGTAGCGTGTCGAAAGGCGGCGCGAACTCAAGCCGCAGATCGCCTTTGGACTGGGCCATGACGAAATGAAAAATTTTCGGCAGGGTCTCGTTCTGGTAATGATCCCAGAACACCTCGGGATCGGTCTTGATGCGCTGATCGAGCAGCAGCTTGCCGCTCTCCTCGAGCTTCACCCAGCCGGTGTCGACACGCACTTGTTCATAGCGCTGTATGACGCCGTTGTAGGGCTGCATAACGGTGGTGACGGTGAAGTCGCGCGTCAGGATTTCGCCGCCTACGGGATCGTAGGCGTGCACGCGATAGGTGGGGCTGCCGTTGGATGGTTCAAATTCGCTAAGGCTGATCTTGGCGAGCGGCAGGTTGAGCTTTGCGCGCCAGCATCTCATCCACGGGGTAGAGTTCTTGCACCCAGCGCGCCGGCGAATACATAACGCGCTCGCCGGTGGGGTCGACTTCTTTAGCGAATTCAATTTTGATGCTTGTCACGGGCTTGGATGCCAGCTCGGGCGCGATCTCGTCCATCAGCCAGCTATAGCCGGGTTTGTAGGCGGAAAGCACGACTACTTTCAGACGCTGCGGATCGGCGCCGGCGTGTTTCAGCATGTCTTCGAGCTGCGTTTGAAGTTTACGGCGCTGCTCCGGTCCTTCGCTGACGCCCGCCACGAGTTTCACGTCGCCGCCATGCCGGATACGCGACGAAACGCCTCGCACGGCCTGCAAGAGCCGCGTGCCTTCCCAGGGGATCGCGAGATCTTCGGTAAAAGTCGGCGTGGACGCGTGGAACGCCTGATCGGGCGACTGATAGTGGACGCTCGGTTCGTGTTCACAACACTGTGTGCCTGCACGCAGGCTGTTGGTCACGACCTCGAGGCCATCTGGATGCAGACGATCTTGAATCTGGCCGCGGACGAAATCGGTAAGATGGGGATCGGCCAGGTCGACGAAAAGCTCGGCCTTCACATTCCTGACGGGCGCGCCGTCGATCTCTTTCATCCAGCGATCGAGATGATAAAGCCCGATGGCAGCCTGTCCGGCGCCCGATCGCAGCGAGAAAAAGCGATGCAGATCATAGCGGATTTCTTCGAGGGAAAGGTATGGCTTGCCCGGCTCCCACAAATTCGGAAAGCGGCAGGATAGCAGATCGAGAGCAGCCGCAGCCCCGGCGTCATCGCCACGCGCCAACAACGCCCCGTGCCGCGCGAAGCTGTCATCCACGACCCGAACCTCTCCTTCTCCTGGCGCGAGATTTGTTTCGGCTTGCGCGGATGCGGTGTCCTGCGCGCGTAGTTTCGCGTTCGCTTCTTGCGACAGAGCCGATTCGCCGGCGATGACGGTTTGAGTATGGATATCGTTGAGAGCGGCTTCGGGCGCGGGAGATGCGAGTGGAAGTGTGATGCCGGTCGCTTCCATACCCATGCGCGCGGCCAGGTTGGCAAGCGCTGTCCCAGCCGCTCCGGCGGGAACGTAGAGGCGCGAGTCGAGCGACGACGGGATCGGCATCCGTGGAGTTCCATTGAAAAGGCCACGGCTGGTGTAGAGGGTGGCGAGGTCGAGGCGCTTGGGCGCGGGGGGCTCGCCGCCTGCCTGTGGTGCCGCTGCTGCCGAGGCTTCCGCGGGCGGCGTTTTCGGATTCAAGATTTCTACCGGCGAATCTCCGCCGAGCACCGTCAGCCGACGCACGGCCGTCAGCCGATTCGAAGCGAACGCGGCGCTCAATGCGGCAATGGTCACTGGCGTTTGACTTCGCAGGATCGCGCGATATATGCCGGCCGTCCCGCGTTTGTACGTCACACCTACGAGTTGCGTGCCCGAGCCGATCGCGGTAGCAATCGCCTCCAATTTGTCGCCCGGGATCTTCCACTGATAGGGCGCGCGCGCGGCATAGGCGTCGGCTGCAGCCGCGAGGCCCCGGTCATCACTGGCTGCAATCGCAAGATTGCCGCCCAGCGCAAACACGCCGCCCTCTTCGGGATCCATTTTGGGAGCGAGCGCCGCCAACTCAGCCGAGAGCTGCGCGGGAACCGCGTCCTTACCAATCCAGATTCGAGGGCCGCTGCTCGCGTTGGCGGCGGCATTGAGGACTATCGGCAGCGTCAAGCCGGTTGTGCCGAATCCCAACCGCGCGGCCAGATTTGCCGCGGCTGCATTCTCGGCGGCGGTCGGACGAGCGGGCACGACGATCTTGCCGTTCACGAAATCCGCGATCCCGTCGCCGTTGGTGTCCACCAGCATCCAACCGGTAGCGAAAGCGTCAGCGACGGAGCCAGCGGAATCGGCAGCCTGGGTGGGCGCTCTCTGGAATGCGTACGCGCACACGATGATCAGCAGCGGAATCGATCTTTTTAGCATGGTCAATCGATCTTCAACCATTATCAACCAACAAAATCGGTATCATGGCCAAGATGAGAGCACTAACTTTCAGATCCTCCGGCGAAAGATCGGCATGGCCGGGATTGGCGGCGGGAATACTCGCGGCGGCGTTCATTATTTCGGCGCCGGCCCAAACCGCGCACCACTTGACGACCCCGAAAGAGGCTCTCGGTTTCGAAGTCGGCGACGATTACCAACTCGCCACTTACACACAGCTCACAGCCTGGTGGAAAAAACTGGCAGCCGAGTCGGATCGCATGAAGCTGGTTGAGATGGGCAAGACCGAAGAGGGACGCCCGCAATGGATGGCCATCATCACCTCACCCGAAAATCAGAAGAAGCTGGAGCATTACAAGCAGATCTCGCAGAAGCTGGCGCATGCCGAAGGGCTCAGCGACGATGAGGCGCACGCGCTGGCGCACGAAGGCAAGGCCGTCATTTGGATCGATGGCGGCATCCACGCCTCCGAAGTTCTGGGCGCGCATCAATTGTTGGAGTTCGTTTGGGAGATGGTCAGCAGCAACGATCCTGAGACGTTGCGCATTTTGAACGACGATATCATCCTGGCCGTGCACTGCAATCCGGACGGGATGGAGCTGGTTTCGAACTGGTACATGCGCCAGGCCGATCCCCTGAAGCGCAGCACGCAATTCGTGCCGGTCTTATGGCAGCACTACATCGGCCACGACGACAATCGCGATTTCTACATGTCCAACATGAAGGAAACCACGAACATGAATCGCCAGCTTTTCATCGAGTGGTTCCCGCAGATCATGTACAACCACCATCAGACCGGCCCAGCCGGCGCGGTGATGTTCGCGCCTCCGTTTCGCGATCCGTTCAACTACAATTTCGATCCGCTGATCCCGCTGCAAATCGAACTGGTGGGCGCTGCCATGCACAGCCGCATGGTGGCCGAGGGCAAGCCCGGCACGGTGCAGCGGAGCGGCGCGACCTATTCAACCTGGTACAACGGTGGCCTGCGAACAGTGACATATTTCCACAATATGATCGGACTGCTCACCGAAACCATCGGCAATCCGACGCCTATGGAGCTGCCGCTTATCGCGGACCGGCAACTGCCCACTGGCGATGAGCCATTTCCCGTTCCTCCGCAGACCTGGCATTTTCGACAGTCGATTGAATATTCCATGACCGCCAATCGCGCGGTGCTGGACTTGGCGTCGAAGTATCGCGAAGATTTTCTCTACAACCTGTACCGCATGGGGCGCAACTCGATTGAGCGCGGGAGCCGGGATTCCTGGACCATCACGCCCAAGCGCATCGAGGCGCTGGAACAGGCCGCGGCGAAGGGATCCGGCGCAACCGGCACAGGCCTGCCTCCCAACTTATATGCTTCCGTTTTGCACGATCCGGCGCTGCGCGATCCGCGCGGCTACATTATTCCGTCCGATCAGCCGGACTTTCCGACGGCCACTAAGTTTATCGATGCTCTGCTCAAGAACGGCATCACTATTCTGCGCGCCACGGCGGATTTCCAAGTGGCCGGAAAACATTATCCGGCCGGTTCCTGGGTGGTAAAAAGCGCGCAGGCGTTCCGGCCGCACGTTCTCGATATGTTCGAGCCGCAGGATCATCCCAACGATTTCCGCTATCCGGGCGGTCCGCCGATTCCTCCGTATGACGTGACCGGCTACACGCTGGCTTTTCAAATGGGAGTAAAGTTCGACCGCATCCTGGATGCCTTCGATGGCCCATTCGAGAAGGTCAACGGTTTGCAAAATGCACCGCCGGAGCGAATCCTCGGCCCCGAGCAGCCCACCGGCTATCTGATCAGTCATCAGCAGAACGATGCGTTTATCGTAGTCAACCGGCTGCTGAAGAACGGCGATGAAGTGTACTGGCTGAAGAAACCAACTACGCTCGCCGGACGCAGCGTCGGCGCGGGCACGATGTTCGTTCCCGCGAAAACGCAGACGCGCGCGGTGCTGCAGAAAGCCGCGGCCGATCTGGGCGTGACAGTCGAAGGCGTGACCTCCCGCCCGTCCGGGGAAGCGTTGAAGCTCAAGCCGGTGCGGATCGGTTTGTGGGACCAATACGGCGGTTCGATGACATCCGGCTGGCTGCGCTGGATTTTCGAGCAGTTCGAGTTTCCGTTTGAGGTAGTGTATCCGCAGGCGCTGGACCAAGGTGATCTGTCCGCCCGTTTCGACGTGCTGGTGTTTCCTAGCGGCGCGATGCCCCGAGCGGATGTGGGCGAGGCACGAGGCCGCGGTGGATTCAATCGCCAACCCAGCCCCGACGAGATTCCCGAGCAATATCGCAAGATGCTGGGCAACGTGAGCATCGAAAAGACAGTGCCACAGCTCCGCAAATTCGTCGAAGCCGGCGGAACGATCGTAACCATCGGCGATTCCACTGAGCTGGCGCGTTTGTTCGGTCTGCCGATCGAAGACGGCTTAACGGAGAGGCTGGCGGATGGACGGCGACGTCCGCTGCCGCGCGAGAAATTCTACGTTCCTGGATCGGTGCTTCAGGCCAGCGTCGACAATACCGATCCGGTGGCTTACGGAATGGGCAAGGTAGTGGATGTTTTCTTCGAAAACGGTCCGGTGTTCCGGCTGGGCCCGGAAGCGGGATTAAAGGATATCAAACCGGTGCTGTGGTTTCCCAATGCAACCCCGCTGCGTAGCGGATGGGCGTGGGGGCAGGGGTATCTCGAAGGCACGGTGGCGGCTGCCGAGGCGCCTATGGGCGAAGGCAAGTTGTTCCTGTTAGGCGCGGAAGCTGCTTTCCGCGGGCAGCCGCACGGCACCTACAAACTGTTGTTCAACTCGATTTATTTCGGATCGGCGAAAGCGGCCACGCTGGGTCCGTAGAAATCGATAACAAAAGTTTGGGGCGGCGTAATGGCGCGCGCTAGCGGTGGAAGCGGCCCACTAAAACGCCCTTCCCCAGAATGTGGCCGTCGATGGCCTTCAAAACGTCGGCGCGAGTAGCGTCGGGGCCCAGGTCGAGCTTGGTGTCCAACGCGAACAGCTCGAATGTGTAATGGTGCTCGGGTCCAACGGCGGGCGCGCCCGGCCCCATGTAGCCGACGCCTCCGCGAAGATTCTTGGCTTGAATGGTTCCGTCCGACAAGGTGGCGTTGGGTGGAACGCCTTCGGGCAATTCGTGAGCCGAGCCGGGGATATTGAAGATCATCCAGTGCAGGACGTCGTCCGTTTTCTTTTGCATCGCGACGTCCGGATCGTGCAGGATCAATGCAAAGGTGACCGTGCCCGGCGGCACATTGGTCCATTCCAGCTTCGGCGAAACCGCATTGGGATCGTTCTGCGTGAATCGAGGGGGAACTATACCGCCGTCGGAGAAAGCCGAAGTTGTTAGCGTCAATCCGGGCCGGGGCGGCATCTTGCCTTTGTCTTGCGCCATCGCCGAGCCGGCCAGGGCCGCTACTAGAACTGTGCAAATTGTGAAGGTTCGCATGCGTCTCAGAATAACAGGTGTCGCGGCCAACCGGACAGTCACAGGAACGTCATCCGAGCTAGAGTAGAGCTAACGCAGGCCGATGAAACCTGGCAGGGCTAAAATGGCGTGGTTGGCAGGAGGCGCGATCGCCTTCCTCGGCACCTTGTATGCGTTCCAGGAGCCGTTTCGCGAATACCCGGGCATTGAGTACAACAATTTTCCCCTGCCGCCCGACTACCAGGAAAAAACCGAGTGGACATTCGCGCGGTTGATGTATCCGCCCACCAGCGGCCGGTTCGGCGGATATGGACGGTTTCGCGGCAGCGATTGGCGCCAGGGCAATTCGATGTGGACGCAAGATTATCCTCGGGCGGACCGGCACTTCCTGCGCGCGATGCGGCGCCTCACGCGCGTGCATACCCGATCGGTAGAGCAGCCGGTGAATCTGGACGACGGCGACGACGTTTACAACTGGCCCTGGCTGTACGCGGTTCAAGTGGGCTGGTGGAATCTCAGCGACGCGCAGGCCAAGAAGCTGCGCGACTATCTGCTACGCGGCGGATTCTTCATGTGCGACGATTTCTGGGGCGACTCGCAGTGGGAGGTGTTCCTGGCCACCATGAAGCGCGTTTTTCCGGACCGGCCTATCGTCGACATCGACGACGCCGACCAGATTTTCCACTCCGTTTACGACCTGGACGACCGCTATCAAGTGCCCGGCGCGCGTTATCTCAGCACCGGCGTGACCTACAAATGCGAAGGCTGCCCGGCGCGCTGGCGAGGGATTTACGATGACAAGGGCCGCGTGGTCGCCGCTATGACCTTCGATTCGGACTTAGGAGATTCCTGGGAGTGGGCCGACGATCCGCAGTATGATGAAAAATTCTCGGCCTTGGGGATTCGGATTGGTGTCAATTATGTAGTGTATGCGATGACCCACTAGACTTTTCGCAGGTCGGGGACCTGCGCCACTTGGTGTCAATTATGTTGTGTATGCGATGACCCATTAGCGGGGGAAGGTTCTCATGAAGAAACATGTTGCTTTTGTGGTTGCCGTTCTGATGGGGTGTGCTTGCTGCGGCACTTCGGCGCAGACTCGTCCGGCGCCGGCGAACACCTGGCCAGGGATTAGTTTGAGCCTTGAAGATCTAAAGGCTAGATATCAGCACTATTACGTCGGCAAGCGCCTCAAGCCCAAGAAGTGGCCGAACGGCGCGCGCGTGGCCGTGGCGCTGAGCTTCGACATCGACAATTCAACTCCTACGCTGGGACTCGCAATACCGGGATCGGAGCCGATGTCGCGCGGCCAATATGGCGCCGTGGATGGACTGCCGCGCATCCTCAGAGTGCTAGACAAAGAGAACGTGCCGGCGTCGTTCTTCATTCCGGCGGTGAGCGCGGCGCTGAATCCGGAGATGATTCCGGCGATCCAATCGAAGAAGCGGCACGAGATTGGGATTCACGGCTGGATTCATGAGAATCTGGCCGAGCTAAACGATGCGGCCAAAGAACAGCAGCTCTTGAATCAGTCGATCGAGCTGCTGACCAAGGCGATGGGGAAGAGACCGGTGGGCTATCGCGCGCCGTCGTGGGCCATGAGCCCGTTCACGATGAAGCAGGTGAAGGACGCTGGTTTTCTATACGACAGCAGCCTGATGTCGAGTGATGATGCGTACGAAATCTCGCTGGACGGCAATCCGACCGGCGTGGTGGAGCTGCCGATCGAGCGCATTGTGGACGACGCGCCTTACTTCGGGGCGGCCAACGGCTCGTTGCCATCGCCCGAGCTGGTGGAAAAAATCTTTCAGGACGAATTCGATGTGGCCTACGAAGAGGGCGGCCTGTACGTGCTCACGATGCATCCTCACTATACGGGGCACCGGTCGCGCGCGCTGTGGCTGGACAAGCTGATCGTCTATATGAAGTCCAAGCCGGGTGTGTGGTTCGCCACGCACCAGGATGTCGCGGCTTACGTCAAGAGCGCAGCGACAGTGGACTAACAGTGTCCATCGGATCGCAGCCTCGATTTCGACTGGCCGCCCTACCCACGCCGCTTCAGGAACTGCAGAATCTTCGGCGGGAACTAGGCGGCCAGGAGCGCAGCCCGCGCATTCTGATGAAGCGCGACGATCTGACCGGGCTGGCATTCGGCGGCAACAAAGCCCGCAAACTGGAATTCCTGGTTGGCGATGCTCTGCGGCAACGTGCGACCGTGCTGGTGACGTCGGGGGCAGCGCAATCCAATCATGCTCGCATGACAGCGGCGGCGGCGCGGGCGGCTGGCCTGAAGGTCGCGCTGGTGTTGACCAAGAATTGTGAAACGCCTGAGGTTCAGGGCAATCTCTTCTTAGACATGCTTTTCGGCGCGGAGATCCACTGGATCGACGAGAATCCGAATCCGCTGTTCGCCACCGGCGCCGAGGAAGCTGCCAAGATCGCCGAAGTGACGGCTGATCTGGAAAAACGTGGCGAGCACCCGTACCTGATTCCGATCGGCGGGTCGAGCCCGAGAGGCTCTTTCGGCTACGTGACCGGGACGCTCGAACTGGTGACCCAGCTTTTCCAAACCGGCGAGGCGCCCAGCCGTCTGTACTTTCCCAACGGATCCCGTGGGACGCAGGCCGGCCTGGCCCTCGGAGCAAAGATGTACAGTGCGCCATATCGGATTTACGGAATCGCAGTGAGCGGGGGAGAACCGGAAAAGACGCAGCGGGCGATTCGCATCGCCAGTGAAGCGGCGGAGATCCTCGGAGTTGCAAGCCAAGTTACCGCCCAGGATCTGATCAACGATGAGGGCTACATCGGGTCCGGTTACGGCATCGCGACGCCTGGCTGCGTGGAGGCGATCCGCTTGCTGGCCGGTTGCGAAGGCATTCTGCTCGACCCGGTTTATACGGGCAAGGCCATGGCTGGAATGATCGGCCATATTCGGCGGGGAGATATCGACCCGGGGGAGACAGTGGTCTTTCTGCACACCGGCGGGACGCCCGCTTTGTTTGCGCATGTGGACGATTTCAGGCTGAGTTAGGTGGGCGACCAGGGGGTCGCCTGCGGACCTGGGGGTCCGCCCCACAGGAGAGATATAGTAGATCCTATGCTTTCCCGACGGACCGTCTGTTTGGCTCCCTTGGCCCAGGTCGCTGCGCGGGCCGCCGCTCCCGCCAAGATGCAGCTCTGCATGCATATGACGACGACTGTAGCTGCGGGATTTCGCGGATCGCTCGAAGGTTGGGCTCGCGCGGGCATTAAATACTGTGAATTCACATCGTCGGCGGTGGATGCGTTCCTGAAGACCGAGGACGTCGCGGCTGCACGGCGCTTGATTGCCGATCTCGGATTGACCCCGGTTTCTTGCGGCAGCGTTGTGGGCCTTTGGGAACCGAATCCTAAGCGGGCGGCCGTGGTCGATTCTCTAAAGCAGCGCTGCGAGATGTATTCGTCGCTGGGGCTGAAGCAAATCGTCTGTCCGTGCAACACCACGCAAAAGGTCAGCGAAGACGATTACAAGATGGGGCTGGATAACATGCGCGAAGTCGGGGAGATCGTCAAGCAGTACCCTATGACCGCGATGGTGGAGTTTTCTCGCGGATCGACGTTTATCGGAACGCTGAGCACGTCGCTACAGATGACCCGGGATGCCGCCCATCCCAATGTTCGTCCGATGTTGGACTGCTATCACTTTTGGGCGGGACAGAGCAAATTTGAGGATTTGGATTTGATCCGATCCGCCGAGATCCTGCATGTGCACTTTCAGGATGTCCCAGCGGACCTGCCCCGCGAGTTGCTGGGGCAAACCACCCGCGTGATTCCCGGGGATGGTATTACGCCGCTGGCGCGCATCCTTCGCAAATTGTCAGAAAAAGGATATGCCGGCCCGCTCTCGGTAGAACTGTTCCGGCCGGAGTTTCAGAACGCGGATCCTTACGAATTGGCGAGCCGGATTCGCGCGAAAGCCGAACCGATCATGCGGGAAGCGGGCGTGTTGTAAGCGCACTCCCTCCGGACCGCGACTCAGATTAGTTCTTCGGCTTTTCCGCTTCCTGCTTGCGCGCGCCGCCCATGATATCGGGCATCGCGTAATTGCCTTCGTGGCAGGCGTATTCATAAACCGGACCGGCTGTCGCACGGAATGGATACTCCAAAGTCCATTGCTTGGTGAACGTCGAGGGATCGTCGATCGTGGCGCGGTAGAGAATGGTTTGCGGGTCGATGCGCTGGAAGCGCTCGATCACGTGCAGGTTCTCGCCCGACCCGCGAAACCGGGTCTCGTCGGTGAAATTGGTGGTGTCGACCACCAGGGTGTCGCCTTCCCAGTGTCCGATCGAATCGCCGAGCAGCTTCTTAATACTGGGCGGGTCATGCACGCCGTTCATGCGAATAATGCGAATATCGTGCACCATCTCGACCAAGATCATCACCGCTTCGGGCGTCTGGACAATCTGATAGTTGTTGTTGTAAAGCACGGGGAGCATGGGCGGGCCGGCGGTGGACCCGAATCCGATGATGCAGCGCTCCGAGAGTGGGCGTTCCTTGACGGTGTCGTAGCGATTGAAATTGCGCATCAGGCCGGAAATCCTCTTGCGCGCCTCGTCCGTCATGGGCGGTACTTTCCCCTCCGGCGGATCAACGATCAGAGAGGTTCGCTTCACGCCGTCCACGCGCGCGAGTTCCGTGCCGCGGTCCACAAACAGGACGTTATAGCCGCCCGTGCCGGAGGACCCCGCGGCCGCGATTAGCGGTCCATCTGAGGCGCCATCCTGCTTGTTCAGTTCTTCAAGGTCACTCTTCTCGTAAGCTGTCGCTTCGGCATCGGTCAGCGTCGCCTTTCCATTAAACCGGGACGGCCGCTCCATGGGCGTGATGGTTGCATTGGTCCAAACGCCCTGCAGATCGGGATGGCCATCGGGGGTGCGGGGAATCTTTCCCGATTTTGCTTTCGGGGCCGGTGGGGAGGCCTGACCCGGCGCCTGACCCGGGACCGGGGCCGCAAACAGGGCAGCCAATACGCCTACGCAGGCGAGAAATCGATAACAACTCATGGAATCTCCTGGGGTGCTTATTTATCTATTATGCTAACCCGAAGCGGCCCCGGCGCGCCAATTTGGAGGGGGCGTGCTTGACTTCGAAAGCCTTGGAATGTACTCTCAAAACGACAGAAAGCATGGTTTTATGCGCGATCTGATGCTCTCAATTGCCGCCGGTTTGCTTGCGATTGTGCCTCTGGCCGGCCAAAGCGTTCCGAGCAAGCCGAATCTGGAGGGGTTATGGAGCAACGAAACGCTCACGCCCCTCGAACGTCCGCGGGATCTGGCCGGAAAAGCGTTTTTCACCGAAGAGGAAGCCGCCGCTTACGAAAAACATATCGTCCAGAATCGCATCGACGACCCCAACGACGGCGAAGGCAATGTCGCCGATCCCAAAGTGTGGTGGGAACGAGCAGTTAAAGTTGTGCCCAACCGGCGAACGTCGCTGATCGTGGATCCGCCCGACGGCCGGGTGCCCGCGCTCACTCCGGAAGCTCAAAAACGAATGGCGGATCAACGGGCCGCGGCCAGACTGCATCCCGCCGACAAGGTAACGGATCGATCGTTGCAGGAGCGCTGCCTGCTTTCGCCCACCACCGGGCCGCCGATGCTGCCGGGTCCGTATAACAACAATTATCAGATCGTGCAAAATCGCGATTACGTCATGATCACCATCGAGATGATCCACGAAGTCCGGATCATAGCAATGGACCGGCGTACGCACCTGCCGCCGAGCATGCGCAAGTGGCTGGGCGATTCGATCGGCCATTGGGAAAACAATACGCTAGTGGTCGACACCACCAATTTCACGGACAAAACCCGCTTCCGGGGATCGGATGAGAATCTGCACCTGATCGAGCGCTTCACACGCACCGGCGACGACGCGATTCTCTATGAATTTACGGTTGACGATCCGACGGCGTTCGTCGCACCCTGGAAAGCCGAAATTCCGATGCGGCGGTCAGCTGGCCCGATGTACGAGTTCGCCTGCCATGAAGGAAATTTCGCACTGGCGCGAATGCTCAGTATCGCTCGGCAGGCCGAAGCGGCCGCTGCCTTAGGGAAATAGCATCGACTGCATCAGGAACGTGAAAAATCCCCCGTTCTGAGGCGCTTTGGTGGATTGCCGATGCGCCAGGATCATGCCCGTGGCCGAATAGGGCGAGTAGGTGCACGATCCGGGTCCGCCGTCCTCGGAATCGGGGCTGGTGAGGAACGCGTCCAATTGGACCTGGCCCTGGGAGTTGTACGCGAACCTGGGAGGATCGATGCTGGCCATCTCCGCCGCCACGCAGCCCAGGCTCACTTTTCCGCTTGAATCATCATAGGCCGCCGTAATGATGGCGAGCAGGATTCCAGGATTTTTACTGGGAGCCAAATCCATCTGCGTGATATACGTCGCGCCCGACGCCAAGAAGCGGCCGGCGCTCGCAGCGTCGCTTTGATTTGCGAACTTCACCGATCCCTGTGGAACGTAGGTCCATTGCCATACGGCCGCGTTATCCTCGGGATCGTTGGTCTTGAAGACGGCGTAAAATCTATTCGAAGGATCGCTGCCCGCCGGAGTACACGCCAGGAAGAGATACAGATTGTTGTTCGACAGTGTCAGCGCCGGTTCATAAAATTCCGCGCAGTTGCCGACCTCGGGATCGAGTGAGCTGAGATTAGTCGCAACCGGCCAGAATTGCGGATATGTATTGATACCCTGTCCCAGGTATTGGGGCGAGGCTGAAGCTAAACCCATGGGCCCCGTGGTTGCGCCTCCGGGCGTCATCGCAATTTCCCAACGCTTGGTATAAGGTTGCAGGCTGCTGCCTCCGCCGCTGCCTTGCGGCACGTTATACGTCGCGTGGATTCCGTACCACCAGGTAACACCATTCACCACTTGTGGAAGCAGGTTCATGACCTCATGCGCAGTGTAATCGGTCTTGCCAGTGACAGGATTTACGACCGGTTGCGATGTATAGAGCGCACCCTGGTAAGTCCACGATTGACCGCCATCGGTGCTATAGGCTAAATGCGTATCCACCACCTGGGTTCCCGCTACCCCAGGCGTGGCGCTCGCGACGGTGTGCGGCCAGGAGTACGCCATCCACAGAGTGCCGGTGAGAGGATCTTGCCGGATGGTGGCGTCGCCGTAACCGCCAAATGCCCCGGTGGTGCTGTAGGGATCGTTAGCAATGTTGATTGCCGTACAAGCGGTCGAGGTCAAGGTACAACTGTTGCCGGGGGTTTCGAAAGCGGGCGTATCGCCGGCTACCGCGATGGTGACATTGCCAAGAGTCGTCACGCCGTTCATCTGGATCTGGAGCGGGACCGCGTCACCGGTGGGAGTGGCGGCCGCAACCTGAACCGCCACTTGATACTCGCCGGCATATTGCGGCGAGAGCACTGAATAAACCAAAGTCGCTGGAACGTCGCCGATTAATACGGTTGGCGCGGCCAGGGTGTTCACGATCGCGCCGCCGGTATTGGCGCCATCGGGCACGCTCGAGTCCGACGCGCCCAACCCCGTGCACCAGATGATGAGATAGCTGCCGATCTGAATGGGATGGGTGTTGATAAAATTGATCGCGCCGATTGGGGCTGCGAGAGCTCCATCGGCATTGTCGGTGGCAATCGCCTGGCCGCCTCCGTTCGCGCTCGTAGTGAAAATTCCCGGCAGCGCCGGCAGCGCTTGCACGTTCTGCGGAGCCGACGATCCCTCACTGGTAGTGACAACCACAGTGGCGCCCATCAGCACTTCCCAGGGCACCTGGGCGTTGATCTGATTTGCAGAGACTGAATAGAGAGGAGCTGGAACGCCATTGAAGGTCACCGACGTGACGTTGCCCAGCGTGGTGGGAAGCGGAATAGAAGTAGCGGAGACCGGTTGGCTGGCGAGATTCACGCCGAAGATGGAAACAATGGACCCTGGCGCAACGCCGCCGATCGCATAGCTGGCGGCATTCACAATGCCTCCGGGATTAACCGCGGGTATCTGCGCACGCGCCGCAAAAGCGAGCGCGAGTATGATTACTTCCTTCCGAATATCAAAAACCACTTGGTGCCCGGATACAAGTCGGCATGTTCTTCCACCAGCTTGAAACCGGCATCCGACATCCAATGCAAGATCTCGTCGCGCCCGATCAATAATTCCGGCTGATTCTTGTGCCCGGTATTGGGATCGTCCTTGTTCATCTCGATGATCGCGATCCGTCCGGTGGGCTTCATGTACGTGCCCAAGGCCTTCAGGTACGCGGCGCGATGCTCTATGTGGTGCAGCACGTCATTGATGAAAGCGAGATCTACGTTTCGCAACGGAAGCTTGGGATCGTCGAACTCGCCTAAAACCGTTTGAACATTGTGAATGTTCTCTTCGGCGTCACGCTTGTTGATGTAATCCAGCAGGCCCTGCTGGATGTCCACGGCGTACACCTTCCCGCCCGGAGCCACGGCCTTCGCCAGGGGTCTCGAGAAAAAGCCGGATCCGGCGCCGATGTCCGCCACAATCATTCCCGGCTTCAGAGAGAGGTCGGCCAATACCTGGTCGAGCTTCTGGCTTTCTGCCCGGCGCGGTGACTCTAAAGTTTTTTCCCACTCTTCAGATTTGCGCGGCGCCAGTTGCGCCCAGGATTCGGTCACGCCTCCGGCCAACATCGCGCCCAGCAGGCACCACGCACACGAATGAATTTTCCAGACCATCGAAAACCTCCCAAACATGGGATTTATTGGCGAAATCAGCTGATCATGACTTTGCGGGGGAACTGCGAATTGTCCTCCAGGAACGTCTTCTTCCTCTTCAATTCCTCTAAGGTAGGCTGAACCCGGCCCTCAGCGTCGGTGACGCGCGAGACCAGCGTATGTTCACCCGGAGTGGCGCCGTCCCAGCGATAGTTGAAAAGTTTCCAGGAATACTGCGTGTTGGTGGAAGCGAGCGCGGCCTTCTGCCACGGCCCGTCGTCTATTTTTACTTCCACCGATTTCAGCGGCGTCCCGTCGTTCAACACGAAGCCGAGAACGTCGTACGAACCGCCCTTTTTGCGCACGCGCGCGATTACCGATTTCAAGTGCTGCTTGGTGATCTCAGTCTCCACCCACTGCGTGCCTGGATCGGTGTCCTCGCCAGTGCCGCCCTCTCCAACCACGGAGCGATACCAGCGCGCCTGATAGTTGCCGAGATAGCGGTCTTCCTGCAGATGTATTTCCGCGAGCCACTTCACGTTACAGACGCCATACCAGCCCGGCATGATCAGCCGCAGCGGCTTTCCCTGCGCGAGCGTCAATGGATCGCCGTTCAAAGAATAGGCCAGCAGCGGCGTAGGTTTCATTGCGTTTTCGAGCGTGATGCTGCGGCCGAACTGTTGATCCACCTTGAACGTCTGGGTCCGGAACACCACGTCCTGCGGCCCGCGATCCGCGCCGAAGAACACCACTTCGCGCGCCTTGGAGTTCACGCCTACGTGCTTCAAAACGTCGCTCAACTTTACGCCCTTGAACATTCCGCAGGAACACAGCCCTTCGACAGACCGCGGGCTATTGCCCGAACATTCGTAACCGGCAGCCACCTCGGTTGCGTGCATCCCTTTCAGATCGTCCAGCGAGAGCTCTATCGGCTTATTCACCAAGCCCGACAACTTCAGCTTGAATGTCGCCGGATCGATCTCCGGCCGGTTCATGTGCTGCAAACCGTAGAATTGATCCTTCGGTGTAAACGGCCCGTCGATCTTGCGGATATCGAGCACGCGTGTGGGTGCGTTCGGATTGGCGCCCGGATTGAAATTTTTCGGAATGTCGGTGAACGGCACGTCGCCCTCGTCCTGGGCCAGCGCCGGCATCGCCCAATCGGGTATCAGCGCGAGTACGCTGGTTGCCGCCAATCCCCTTCTAAACGTTTCCCGGCGAGTCATCTGTTCGGACATCAATTTCCTCCTGGTCAATTCGACCACTGACTTTATCACAACTGTAACCCAAAAAACGAGGACGCATGATTATGCTGTGGACGGCTGCACCTCGCGCAGGCGGCGTTCCAGAAAGCGGCGCTCACTATTGTTGGAGGCCAGCGCGAGCGCTTTCCTATAGGCCTGGGCCGCTTCCGCCAGAGAGCCCAAGCGGCGCAGCAGATCGGCGCGCGCCGAATGCAGCAGATGGTAATCGTCCAGATCGCCGTCCGCGGCGAGCCCGTCGATTAATGCCAGCGCCGGCCGGACGCCGACGGCCATTGCTACAGCCACCGCGCGGTTTAACGACACGATGGGCGAAGGCTGCAGGCGCTCCAGCAGGTCGTATAGCCTCAGAATTTGCGGCCAGTCCGTGTCTTCGGCTCTCGCTGCCTGGCAATGCAGCGCCGCGATGGCCGATTGCACGCCAAACGGTCCAGGCGTTCCTTGCAATGCCTCCTCGACCAGCGGCAGCGCTTCGGCGATCTGCGCCTGATTCCAGCGTCTGCGATCCTGTTCTTCCAGAACAACCAGGTCGCCGGCTGCATCGAGACGGGCATCGCGCCGCGCATCGTGCAGCAGCATGAGCGCGATCAGACCGGTCACTTCGACCGGCGGCTGAGGCGAGGTTAGCGCTCTCACAAGCCGCCCGAGGCGGATGGCTTCCTGGCAAAGATCCGTCCTGACATGCGGACCGCCGCGAGTGCTGGCATAGCCTTCGTTGAAGATCAGATAAATCACCGTCAGCACGGCGTCGAGCCGCTCCGGCATTTCGTTGGTACCCGGAACCGCATATGGAATTCCGGCGTCGCGAATCTTACGCTGGGCCCGCACCAGACGCTGCGCCATAGTTGGGGTCGGCACCAGAAACGCCCGCGCGATTTCGTCTGTTTCGAGACCGCCCAAGGTGCGCAACGTCAATGCGATCTGCGCTTCCTGGGCCAAAGCTGGATGGCAACAGGTGAAGATCAGGCGAAGACGATCGTCAGGGATTTCTGTGGCGTCGTAATCCGGCTCATCCGACACTGACTGGCTCAAGGCCGAGGCGGCGTAGGATTCGATTTTTTCCCTGTGCAGCGCCAGACGGCGGATACGATCGATGGCCTTGTGCCGGGCAGTCTGGATGATCCAGGCGCGGGGGAACTCCGGGACACCGGCGGTGCGCCACTGGTCAACAGCCGCGGCAAACGCTTCCTGCGCCGCCTCTTCGGCCAGCTCGAAGTCGCCCACCAGTCCGATCAGCGCCGCGACGATCCGGCCCCAATCGGAGCGATAGAGCGCCTCAACAGCATCATCGGCCTCGGGCATGCGTCCATCCTCGTGTATGCATTGATGGTAGAAAATTATCAGGTGGGTTGTCGATTTCGGCGCCCGCCGTTCGATTTAACGATGGAGGCACGCGCATGCAATACATGCTGCTGATTTATCTGGACGAGACCGCCTTGAGCGAGGCAGAGCGCGAGAAGTGTTACTCCGAATCCGCGCAGTTGGCTCAACAACTGAGTGCTCGCGGTCAATATCTGGCGGCCTCGCCGCTGCACCCGACCTCAACCGCGACCAGTCTTCGGGTTCGCGATGGCAAGCAGGTCGTCACGGACGGTCCGTTCGCCGAGACGCGCGAGCAACTGGGCGGTTACTACCTGATCGACGTTCCGGATCTGGATCAGGCGATCGCCATTGCGGCCAAGATTCCGGCGGGCAAATGGGGGACTGTGGAAATCCGGCCGGTGGTGGAAATTGCGGGACTGCCGGAGGATAAAATTTCCCGGGCTGTCGATTTCGCTGCATCCCGTTCGACTGATTAGTAGAGGGGCGGAAAACAATGCGATTCATGATGATCGTCAAGGCCAGCAAGGACTCCGAGGCCGGCAAGATGCCCAGCGAGGAACTGCTGAACGCGATGGGAAAGTATAACGAAGAACTGCTGAAGGCTGGAGCCCTGCTCGAAATTCAAGGACTACACGCGAGCTCGAAAGGCGCGCGCATCAAATTTTCCGGTGGCAAGCGGACCGTGATCGATGGTCCATTCGCCGAAACGAAAGATTTGGTCGGCGGCTACTGGATCATCCAGGTCAAATCGAAGGAAGAGGCGATCGAATGGGCTAAGCGCGCCCCGGCGCCGCACGGCGAGCATGCGGACGGCGAGATCGAACTCCGCCAAATCTTCGAAATGGAGGACTTCGGTCCAAGCGAGGCAGTAGATCGAGCGCGCGAACTCGGGAGCGAACTGGCGAGCAAGAAATAGTAATCTTAAATGCGCGCCGCGAACGAAGCTTCAGTGCAAAATGAAAAAGGAGATTGTCTAGATGAGTAAAGTACGCGTACTGGTCGGAACACGCAAAGGCGCCTTTGTTCTGACATCGGATGGCAAGCGCGAACAGTGGGATATTAGCGGTCCGCATTTTCCCGGCTGGGAGATTTATCACTTGAAAGGTTCGCCGGCCGATCCGGATCGTATTTATTTATCGCAGTCGAGCGGTTGGCACGGGCAGTTGGTCCAGCGTTCCAACGACGGCGGCCAGACCTGGGAGACGGTGGGCAATAAGTTCGTCTACGACGGCGTTCCCGGCACTCATCAGTGGTACGACGGAAAGCCCCACCCCTGGGAGTTCAAGCGGGTCTGGCATATGGAACCGTCGCTGAAGGATCCTGACACGGTCTACGCCGGTGTGGAGGACGCCGCCCTGTTTCGCTCGACCGATGGCGGAAAAGAATGGCAGGAACTCCCCGGCTTGCGCGAACACGGTACAGGTCCGCAGTGGCAGCCCGGAGCCGGCGGAATGTGCCTGCACACCATCGTTCAAGATCCGAGTGATGCCAATCGGATGTACATCGCCATCTCGGCAGCGGGCGCGTTCCGCACCGACGACGGAGGCGTTACCTGGCGGCCGATTAATAAAGGACTGTACTCGCAATATATCCCCGAACCGACAGCCGAGGTGGGTCATTGCGTTCACCGCATCGCGATGCACCCGTCGCGTCCCGGCACGCTGTTCATGCAGAAGCACTGGGATGTCATGCGGACGGACAATGCGGGCGATTCCTGGCAGGAGGTCAGCGGTAATCTGCCTACCGACTTCGGATTCGTGATCGACGTGCACGCCAACGAACCGGAGACAATTTATGTGGTCCCGATCACGAGCGACTCGTATCACTATCCGCCGGAGGGCAAGCTGCGCGTATACCGCAGTCGTACGGGAGGCAATGAATGGGAACCGCTCACCAAGGGTCTTCCGCAGAGCGACTGCTACGTCAACGTCCTGCGCGACGCGATGGCGGTGGATTCGCTGGATAAGTGCGGCGTGTATTTCGGCACCACCGGAGGGCAGGTCTATGCATCGGCGGATGCGGGAGACAGTTGGAATCCTATTGTGCGGGACCTGCCGGGCGTGCTGTCGGTGGAGGTCCAGACGCTGGCATGATCCGGGTTATGCTGCCTCAGCATCTCCGAACGCTGGCGCGCGTCGGGAGCGAAGTGACGGTCGACGTCGCGGGCCCAGTGACGCAGCGCTCGGTGGTCGACGCGCTGGTGGCTGTGTATCCGATGCTGGGCGGCACCATCCGCGATTATGCGACCGGCGAGCGTCGGCCGTTTTTGCGATTCTTCGCCTGTTCCGAGGATCTCTCGCATGAGCCGCCAGACGCCCCCTTGCCCGATGCGGTGGTGTCGGGAACTGAACCTTTTATCATCCTGGGAGCCATTGCCGGCGGTTAGCCGATAGAGCGCTCTCAATCACTAACGTTCGAAAATGTTCCACAGCAGAATACTATGCAACTGAATCCTTATCTTCATTTCAACGGCCAATGCGAGGCTGCTTTCAAGTTTTATGAGAAGTGTCTCGACGGCAAAATTGAAGCGATGATCGCCCATACCGGTACGCCGGCCGAACAACATGTACCGCCCGAGTGGCGCGATAAGATCATGCATGCGCGTTTAGTCGTCGGCGGCGAGGTCTTGATGGGCATGGACGCTACGCCTGACCGCTATACAGCCCCAAAAGGCTTTTCTGTCTCGCTCCAGCTCAAGGACGCGGCAGAAGCGGAACGAATATTTAATGCGCTGTCGGAAAACGGTAAGGTGAGCATGCCCCTGCAGCAGACCTTTTGGGCCGCTCGTTTCGGAATGCTGGTCGATCGATTCGGCATTCCATGGATGATTAACGGCGAGCAGCTGGCTGCCTGAGCGAGACATCTGTTAGAATAGCCGGAGCTTACAAAATGAGAACCACGTCTCTCGTTCTCTGGGTGGCTTTCGGTCTGCCGTTGGCTACGGCGCCGCTTTCAGCGCACCATTCGTTCGCCGCCGAATATGACGGCAAAAAGCCAATCCATCTCGAGGGTGTGGTCACCAGGATCGATTGGGAAAATCCGCACGTTTATATCTACCTCGACGTCAAGGATGAAGCCGGCCACGTCGTGAATTGGGCATTGGAAGGGCATCCTCCCAACACTCTTCGACGCACGGGATGGACCAAGGGTGCGCTGAAAGTTGGCGACGCGATTTCCGTCACAGGCTGGCGCTCCAAAGACGATTCGGATAGGATCGCAGGCCGGGAAGTGACGCTGCCAGACGGGAAGAAGCTCTTTCTTGGCCCGCCCTCGGAGTAGGAACGTAACGATGCCACGGCTTTCTGTGATGGTTGTTCTGGGATGCCTGCCGATGGCCGCTCAGGTTTCGCCGTCCGGAAAAATCCCTCGCGCGCCAGATGGCAAGCCCGACCTCTCTGGAATTTGGCAGGCTATCGGCGTGAGCCTGTTTGGCGAGACCGGCGAGGTGCGCCCGGGCGAAGGACGCGCCAGTTCATACGGGCCGCGCGAGTCAGCTCCATATCAGGCTTGGGCCGTGAGTAAGGTCAATGAGCTCGCCGCCGACAATCGCACCGATCCGAACGTCCATTGCAAGCTGGCTGGAGTGCCGCGGATAACGGGAATCCCGGTGCCGTTCGAGATCGTACAGACCGTTAACAAGACGGTCATTCTATACGAGTCCAATCATGCTTTCCGCATCATCCCAACCGACGGCAAGGGACATCCGCCGGATTTGGATCCCACTTACATGGGCGACTCGGTGGGCCGGTGGGACGGCGACACGTTCGTCGTAGACGTAACCGGATTCAACGACAAAACCTGGCTTCCCGGCGCCGGACATTTTCATAGCGACCAACTGCATGTGACCGAGCGGTTCAAGCGCAACGCAGACGATACGATTTCCTACGAGGCCACCATGGACGACCCGAAGGTTCTGGCCAAGCCGTGGATCTATCGCCTGATTCTTCGGCATCCGCCACGCGACGAACGCATCATGGAAGCGGATTGCTCGGAGAACAACCAGGATCTGGAGCACATCGTAAAGGACAAGTAAGGGCGCTAGCGATCGCGCTGCACGGCCCAATCGTATTGGGCTATTGCAAAATCGATCACGTCGGGAACATCTTCTCGCAGAAGATAGCGGCTCTCAACCAATTTCCGGGCGGCGAGCGCTACTTTTCCGACGTATTGATCGCGGCTGGTGTAGCGCTCTTCAATAGACAGCCGTGAATCCCCCTTCGCCTCCCGTTCAGCGCGGGTGCGGGCGAACGGAAAAAACGAACCTGCTTCTCCAGCGAATTGATCGGTTGCGCCGGTTCCGGCGGCACGGTAATTCCATCCGCTATAAGTGGCAATCGGCACCTCCACCGAAGGCAGCCGGATGCCCGCCCGCGCATTGCCATTTTCGTCGACGGCCGGGACGAGCGAGACGAATGGCTTGCCGATATGGGGCGGTTCAAAATCGACGATGCCTTCTCGCCATTTGGGACCGAAATCCAACCGGTACGTGATAAGCGCCGGCGGGGGAAAAAGCACGCCCGGGATTTTCGGCCAACCGGCTTTTTCGCGCGTGGTAAGAGTGCCGTCGGAAATGCGTGGAAGCTGGCTGGGCGGGGGCGCGGCGCCTTCCGTGACCCATGCATCCAGCGCTTGAAGAAGCGCGCGCACCACCAGGTTTCGATTAATCGGATTCAGCGGCGCGGCAAGATTCGCCGCCTTTTCAGCCGGGAACGGGCCGAAGAAATGCGGACCGGATGCGATGACGTAGATTCGCGTGCCCGCAGGCGGCTCAAGGTCGCGCTGGCCCGCCGGATCGGTGTGAACCAATGATCCGCTTCGATTGAAATACTCGGAATTGCTCAAAATGTGAAAGATCTTGGGCGCGACGTGCCGGGCTTCCGCTTTGGCGAGCAGCGCGTCCGTTTGTCCCGTCTCCGGGTCTGTTTCCGGACCGTCTGTAAAGGGAAACATGTCCACTGGATAAAGAAAATTGAAGAACTCCTCGGCGTCGCGCGATGCCTGGCCAAACCGGTTATTGAAGGAGCCTCGCCCGGCCCCGCCAACTTCATCGATAACGCCGTCAAAAACCGGCCGGCCCCGTTCATCTTCATTGAACCCTTCATACAGAAAATGACGCAGAAGACGGCCGCTTTGTGAAACGCCCCAGCCATATGCGACGCGCACCCCCGCAAAGGATTGCCGGTGTCTGAATACTTTAAGAAGCTGATCAGATCGCGTGTACCGGCCAAGCCTGTTCCCACTACTCGAGGATCGCGAGCACGGTACACGACGTCATAAATCCGCCCCGGTTCAAAGCCGCCGTCGAGCGCCACCATCGAGTCGTCGATGAAATGCCATTTCTCGCGGGGAATGCGCTGCGGCGGAGCGATGGTCGCGTCGCGCACGGTCATGAACGCATCTGCGCTTTTCGCATCGGCGACCGGGTAGGACTTGTGGGCGCGATCCGCCAGCGGGGCAGTGTCTGACCTCGCATCTAGAATGAAATTACCGCGCACCAGGCCGGTGATCGGAGCGCCGTGATCGGTCGCAATCGGCATGCTCATACGCATGCGGCCGTCGGGAACGTCCCATTGCCAGCCCATCCACAGCAGCGAATAACCTTGGCGCATCAGGAAGCCGTCGCCAAAGTCAGCTTCGGTCGCGGGATCCTGGCTGGGTCCACCCTTCTGAAAAGTTCGCAGCATTCCCTTGGAGCCGCGGTTCCCGACTTCGTATAGCAGCCGCCCATTGCCTCGACTTACATCCGCTGGTTTGAGAAGATAGAAATCCGCCGAAAACTCCACCTCGCCATGCGAGTTTCGAGGCGCGAGATCGAGATCGACGATCCCTGCGTTTTGCGGGAGCGTCGGGTTAAGGGCGAACTCGATAGTGCCCGACAGTTTTTCGTACGCGCCAACGGCGCCAAAAGATTTTCCATTGAGAACCGGCTCGCGATGGTCGATGCGAATTTGCACGACGCGCGCATGCACGACCGCGGGCAAAAACGCGATCAGGCAGGAAAGGCGCCGCACGGAGACTCGCATGGATTTGTTGTAACGCACGCGGGCGCCCGTAGCAAGCTCAAACCCGGAGCACCTTCAAACCCGGAGCAGGTTCAAAATCGCTACACTCAGGTGATGGCCACCATGGCGCATGGCGGCGCATGGCTGCGGGCTGCTAGCGGCTTCCAACTCTGGTTCTTCACGTTTACGCTCGTTCTAATCTTTCCCTTCCTCGATAACGTGCTCTACTTTCGTCTCCGGTCCACCTTGCAGATCTACGTCTGGAATATTCTGGCGGAATGGTCGCTGGTGGCGTGGTGCGCGTGGGTGATCCGGGGAGCCGGCCTAACCCTGGCAGACTTCGGAGTGCAGCTCGGAGACCCGTTACGTCTCCTGATTGTATCGGGCCTGGCGCTGGCTACTATTACGGCGTTGACGATTGCCAGCCGAATGCAGACGCGCAAGGTGAGCCCGAAAGAGTTGAGGAAAGCAACCGCCCACGTGCGCAAGCTTCTTCCGGCGACGCGATATGAGCGGGCCGTCTTTATCGCAGTGGCGTTGACCGCGGGCTTGTGCGAGGAATTTCTGTATCGCGGCTGGCTGCTCAACGTAATCGCCGCCGCAACCGGCTCCGTCTTTGTCGCTCTGCTTGTATCGTCTATTGTGTTTGGATTGGCCCACTTTTATCAGGGTCCCCAGGGAATGCTCGGGGCGGGCGTGCTTGGCATCGTATTCGGCACGCTGTTCATCGTCTCCGGCAGCCTGTTCCCCGTTCAGGCGCTGCACGCATTGATAGACCTGAATAACGGGCTCGCTCTGGGAAAAATCTCCAGCCAGCCGGACGGAACCTAGGCAGGCGGTGGCTGAAGGCGTTCGCGCTCGTCGACGAGCTGAAGAAAAGAAACTGCTTCGGGATAGCCGGGGCGAAGTTTCAGCGCTTGGTTGAAATCCTCCCGCGCGCGCGCCAGGTTAGGTTTATATAACAAATGATAAACGCCCACGAACAAATGAGCCCGTGGATCCAGGGGCCGCGCCTGCACAATGCGTTCGGCGATTTCGGTGGCTTCGTCGTACATTTCGAGCTGGTGATATTCCGCGGCGAGAAAATCCAGCCGGGAGTCGTCGCTCGGATCGGCCGAGATCTCTTCTTTCAGGATCTGGATGTACCAATGATTCTTGCGTCTCCGCGCATCGCGGTCCGAAGAGAAACTATGATCGATGCGTATGCCGGTCTTAATCAAGCGCCCGCCTCCGGACAGAATGGAGGCGTCTATGATTTCGTGGACGCGGCCGCGGTATCGATAGTTGGGCCGGTTGGGAAAGAGCCGGACCACATAGTCGGTGAAAGAGCTTTTGAAATCCGACGCGTGGTTGTGCCGCTCCAGAAAATATCCATCGTGCGCCCCCACAGCGATGACCTTTTCGATCTTCGGCGCGCTGTCAGGCGTAAGGGTCTCATCGGCGTCGAGCACTAAGATCCATTGGCCCCGGGCGCGCTCGATGGCGCAATTGCGAGCGGCCGCGAAATCGACCCTGGTGAAATCGAAGGGGATCACGTCCGCCCCGTAGTGCGTCGCGATGTTGGGTGTCGCATCGGTCGAACCCGTGTCGACGATAACGAAATCGTTGGTTAAACTTCGCACCGAATCGAGACATCGCGCAAGATTGCAGGCTTCGTTCTTCACGATCATGCAGAGACTGAGCGTGGCCGGCAAACGTGGAATACCTGTTCTTCGGCGCGTTCTAAAGACGCGAAGTCGCTCTCTCTTTCATGATTGCCGCCAATGCGCGCATACGCTCGGCATCCGCCGGTGTCTTCGCCGAGGCCGCGTCCTTGTCGAGACTCGCTCCCATAGCTTTGAGGTCGGCGGCTCCTTTACCGTCGGCTGCTGCGACCGCGGCGTTCAGCGCAGTAATCCGTTCAGGCGAAAGCGCGTTGCTGCGCGCAAGCTGATCGATATACGCGCGGGCAACCACGAAGTTCGACGGCCAGGTAATTTTCGGCTGGTTCTGGACATTCAGCTCGTCAAAATGTACCTGATTAGCAGCGTCGATCTCGTTTTGCGTGACAAATTTGCTGGGCGCGAGCTTGAATACGTCAACACCCCGTGCGATCTCCGAACCATAGATGTACCCGTTGTACCAGTAAGCGGACCAGTAACCGCCCATACTGCGTTTTGTCTCATCCAGAGGTCCGCGATCGAAATAAGCTATTTCGATAGGATGCGCGGTATCGGTGAAATCCATCACCGAGACGCCACCCTGGTACCAGGCCTGTACAAAGATGTCACGACCCGGGATGGGGATCAGCGATCCGTTGTGGGCCACGCAATTCTCGAGTTCGGTCTGCGCGGCCGGCATTTTATAGTACGAAGCGAGTTTCAGCTTTCCCTGCGAGAGATCGAAGATGGCATCGGCGCCCCAGGTCATCGGATCGGTCACGCGGCAACGAGGCTGCCCGCCGCCTCCCCACTCGTCCGTGAACAATACCTTCGTGCCGGCATTGTTAAACGTAGCGGAATGCCAAAAGGAGTAGTTCGGATCGCTAACGGCGTCAATGCGGACTGGATGGAGCGGGTCGTGTATGTCCAGCAGAATTCCATTACCGGAGCACGCCCCCGCAGCCAGTCCGATCGCCGCATAGACCGTGATGTCGTGACACTTGTCGGTGCCCTCAGTGGTCTGCGTGCCTTGGCCGTGGTTGCCGCGCTTCCAGAGGCCATTGATGGCTCCGGTTTGCGCATCGGTAAAGATGCGAGGACTCGATACGATCTTGGCCAGCTCGGGGTGCGCCAGCGGCACCTTGATGATATCGATGCTGAATTTGGAGGTGTTGGGATCGACCGACGGATCGTCCCCTGCGGAGCATCCCGCCAGTTCGTCGGTCTGCCGGACGTTTCCGGTGCCGGAGATATAAATGTAGACATTGTCCTTGTCTTTGGGGTCGATCACGAGCGTATGCGTGTGGGAGCCGCGGCAGCTCTGCACGGCGGCAACTTGTTTGGGATTCGAGAGGTTGCTGATATCGAAAATGCGCACGCCGCGGAACCGGTCCGGGTTGGGAGGTGGAAGTGGTGGCATCTTGTGCTCGGGCGCTACGCCGGGGACGACGGGCGCCGGAGGGGGCGGCGGCGGCGGAACATAGCCGGCCGGGAGGGGCACGCCCTGAGTGCCACAGTCGAGGCGTCCGTTGAGTGCCTCCGCCGACATGAAGAGGAGATGGCCGTACACCGAAACATCTCCCTGACCGCCGGGGCACATCAGTGACGCCTGCAGCTTGACCTGCGCCGGGTTATCGATGTCGTAAAAATTAATCCCGTTATAGTTGCCTACGAAAACATGGTTGCCGCTGAAGGCCAGATCCGAGTTGGTGGAACCGTATTGAAGCGCGGGAGGCCGTTTAGGCTCACCCGGCTCGGGCTGCTCGGGCGGCTGCGCGGGAGCAACGTTCGGAACGTAACTGCCAGGGGCGAAGCCGGGTGGCTTGGGAATGGAGGCGACCTTCACCAATCCGAACACCGCCTCGCCGGCGTCGTATAATCCCGCCTTGAGTCCGACCCGAGGATCGGAGGATGACGCGCGAGGATTGGACGGAGCCGAAAGACGTCCTGAAGCAGGTTCGCTGCTTTGACCCGCGCAGAGCACGGGGAAAAAAGCCGCCAGCGCCAGCGAGAGAGCCGGGAGACGCCGCGAAAGCCGTGAAGCTCGTTCTTCGATCATTTTTTCTCCTTGAGGAGCATGCCTCGCATGATGTTAATCTCGGCGCGCTGTGTGTTATCCACGTCGGTGGCGAAGTCGAACAGGACGGCATCCTGGCCGGCTCCCGGCGTGTTGAAGAGATCCTGCACCATAACCAGGGCGCCCGTGTGGTGCTGAATCATGCCGGTCAGAAATAGGTGGTCGAATGCCGGACCGGTGGCCTGTTGAAGCGCCTTCATCTGCTGGGGAGTCAGCATGCCCGGCATCAGTGGCATCGCGTCCATTTTCATATGGCCCATATGGTCCATTCCCTTCATGTCACCCATATGATCCATGTGGCTGTGCTCCATGGACACCGGCTGGCCGCGGTCTTCAAGCCACTGCTTCATGTATTTCATCTCGTCCGTCTGCGAGATGCTGATGCGCTTACCCAATGCTTGCAGGTCTTTATTGCGGCTGCGGGTGCGAAGCAGATCGGTCATCTCGACCGCCTGCGAATGATGCATGATCATCCCTTGCATGAACTTGACATCGGCTACTGCAGGCGCTCGGACGGGGATGGCGGCAGTCTCCGGTGAAAGGATCTTGCTGCTTTGCCCGGGTGCACCAGGTTGTACAATGGGCGCGCTGCCGGGCGTCGGAGGTTGCTGGCCCCAGGCTGTTACGGCGCTGCCGAAAAGCACCACGACGAAAGGAAGCCAAACGAAAAGTCCCATAGCCTTAGAACCTCGCCGACCTATCATCATAATTGTCTCCCCGACTGAACACAAAGGCTCCGGCATTCACCGCCTATTCACGATCGGCTGATTTGATTTGCTGGGCTGCTTGGCCTGGAAACGATGCCTGGGAAACGCACCTGCTGTCTCGGGAACGTGGGAAAGGCAGAATCACTGCCATCGAAGCAGCACGTTCAGAAGATTACAATAAAGATGCAGATCAGTCAAGAGGGTCGGATACTTTTGTCGGATGCCTTCGAGGCAGCGTGATGTTGTCTCTTTTGCAACCTATAAGTTTCGACCGCCTGCTTCAAGCGTTCACCGAGTTGAAACCACCCTTCCAGATTAGAGGGCTTAGCGATATAATCCGCGGCGCCACTCGATCTCGTGCGCTCGATCACCGATGGATCCACCATTCCACTGATTACGATCACGGGCACGTGCTTCAACGCTTCCGATTGCTTTAAGCGGGCGATCACTTCTTCCGAACACAAACCAAGTTAAGCAGGTCGATCAGCCTGGACACTGGCCGCTCGAGACGGCCGGGCTGGCTGGCCGCCGAGGCCTCGCATTAACGCCGCCCAAGCCGCTCTAATGCGTCAACCGCCAGGCGGGCCGTTTCCGGGTCGTTGCTTTTCGATGCTTCCCGCAACTGCTCGACCGCTTGCTCCAGATTGCCCTGGGCAGCGAGAACAGATGCCAGATCCAAGCGGACTCGTACGAAATCAGGACGCAGGCCGATGGCTTCACGGTACTCGGTCGCTGCTTCCGCTAATTGCCGCTTTTGCATTAGCAACCGGCCGCGTAGGACGTGCGCTTCCGCCAGGTTCGGGTCGGCCTTCAAGGCGGCTTCGGCCATTTCCTGGGAACGCTCCAGGTCGCCTGCGCTAGACAGCGCCACACCGTACTCATACAGGTATGGCGCGAAATTGGGCCGGTAGAAATTCGCCTTTTCAAAATTGTACAGAGATTCGGGAAATTGACCCTTTTCGGCCAGCGCCCGCCCAGACAGATCCCACGCCGCGGCATCGTACGGATCGATGCGGAGGGCTTCTCGCAAGGCGGCTTGAGCTGCGTCCGATTGCCCTGCGGCAGCTCGAATAGCCGCCATTGTCGTGTAGGCGCCGGGCAAATCCGAATCAAGTTTGACGGACTTTTCCATCTGTTCCAACGCTTCGGTGAGCCGCCCTGATCCGAAGGCCAAGGTGGCGAGCTGATACCAGGAAGCGGCTTCAGACGGAGCGAGCTGAATAGCCTCACGCAGCACTTCACCGGCGCGAGTAACGTCTCCGGACACCCGCAATGCTTGAGCCAGCGCTTGCAATGCCCGCACAGATTGCGGTTTCAACCGGACTGCGCGTTCATAGGCTGTGGCTGCCTTGCGCGGCTCTCCGCTGCTAAGCCAGCTGGTGCCGAGTTGGATGTACCACTCGGCTTCGGGCGGTTCTTGCGAGGCCAGCAGCCGGTCCAATTCGATGACGCCGGCCCGCAAATTGTTCTTCATCGACACTTGCGCCAAGGCTAAATAAAGGGCATCGGGACCACTCGGGGATAAAGCCGGAGGGTCATAAGGGACCACCTCGCCGTGGTACTCTTCGGCCTCCGTGAGATGGCGTTCGGCAAGTTCGGCAACCGGGTCGCGCGATGTCGGCCGCCGCTGGATCAGGTGGTCGGTCATGACCACGTGGACGACATCCTCCGTCCGTCGCTTCGGCATATGGCACGTAACGCAATCGTCGGCGGTTGGATGCGCACCTTTGGAGACGAGCTGATTAAAGGCGGTAGTGTGGCATTGGCGGCACACTTGAGAGTAACGGCGGACGGCTCCGTCGCCGCTCGGACTGCGATGCGGGTCGTGGCACGTGTCGCAGGTGAGGGCTCCCTTACTTTCGCGAAAACAGCGGGATTTGCGAAGCCGGTAGGCGGAACTGCCGACGATTTCAAACTTGTCGTCGTGCCCGGTGCCGGGGGCATGATCAAAGGATAGTTCGAAGGCGGCGAGAGTTTCGCCAGGGACAAAGGAAAACGGCGCGCGGTTGAAGCGCCGGATGAGAGCAGGAAAGGCTGTGCTGGTGGTCTCCAGGTGGCATTGGGAACACAGATCCAGTCGCTGCTTGGGGCTGAGCCGGGCGGGATTCACGATGCTGGCGCGAATCTGCGCGGCAGTAGCGCCCGGGCTGCCGGCGATGGCGACGTGACGACCTCCGGGGCCGTGACAGCGCTGGCAGTCGATGCCTTTGGGTAGTTCGCCGCTGAAAACGGGTTCGGCTCCGGGGTCTCTATTGGCGGGAACTTGGGGATAGGCGTTGTGGCAGAAAACGCACTCGTAAGAGACTAGCCGCCGAGTGGCGGGACGGCGCGAATCGAAGCCGGGACTCATTCCCCATGCGCCACCTTTTTCCGTATACCAGCCCAGCGGCAATTCGATGAGCGTGCCGCGCGTTGTCTTGTGAAGATAGGAACGGGCGTGGTTGCCGGAACCTAACACGTAGTCAATTGTGAGTTCTTCAACGTTCGTTTCTTTACCGTCGAAACCGATTTGCCAGCGGCGTTGGTAATAAGCGGCGCCACGCTGTTCCATGGAGTAATGAGTGTCTGAAAGTGAGTGATAAAACTGATTGTCGCTGGTATAAGCCTCCACGGTACTGGCCGCCGAGGGACGAAAGAACGACCGTCCCATTCCGGTCTGTAGATAGTTGCGGGCGATTTCGGCGTGGCAGCCGGCGCATGCGCCCGGGTCCACGTAACGATTCGTGGGAGGGGCCGGGGCGGCGGTTAAAGCGCTACCCGCCAGGGCCACCAGCCACGATCCAATGACTCGCCGCGAAATTCTGGCGTGCGTGAAACCGGTCAGAATCTCAGAATATCACTCGAAGTCCGAACCGGAAGTTACGCTGATCGAGCAGGCGTCCTAAAGGATTCGTAGTCGTGATCGCGCCGAACCCATTCAGACTCTTGATTGACCCATCCGGATTGAACCCGACGTTCGAGATGTTCAAGTTGCCAGAAGCTGGGTTGGAAAAATGGGGCGTATTCGAAAGATTGAACGCCTCGGCACGGGCCTGCAGGCTGATTCGCTCCGTCACCCGGAAGTTCCGGAAGATGCTCATATCCAGATTGTTGTTGCCGGGGCCGCGCAGCTGATCGAAACCCGCGGTTCCGAAAACGGGTCCCGTGACCGGCGCATACGCTGCTGCATTGACGTACGATAGTCCGTTCAGACCGCTACCGTAGATACGGGCAGCACTGGGATTGATGAGGTTCGCTGGCTGCGAATTACCGGGGCAATTGCACGAAGCGCCGCTGGCGATGACCGAGAACGGAATCCCGGAATAATGGTTATAGATTCCATTGAGCGTCCAGCCGCCGAGGATTGCAGCCCCGACACCATGACTTGCCATCGCTTGATTCTTGCCGAAGGGCAGGTCATAGGTTCCGCTCAAAATGATATGGTGCGTCCGGTCCAATGTGCTCGTGTAGTAATTCCGGTTAATGTACTGCGGAACCAGAATGCAGAGAGTCGTAGTCGAGCAGCTGGAGTAAGTCTCTGCAATGTCCTTCGAATAGGTATAAGCACCCTGGAAGATTAGCCCTTTGGAGAGCCGCTTGTTCAGCAGCGTCTGGAGGGAGTTGTACTTGTCCGCTCCCGTCGGCAGCAGGCTGGTAATGCTAGTGGAGTAATCGGGCACAAAGGCCAAAGGCTGGCTGGCGGTGCCGCCGCCGGGCAGGCCGTAATTTAAGTCCACACTATTCTGCAACTTTACGGCGTGTGTTCCGACGTAACCCGCGGAAGCGAACATATTGAAGGGGAGCTCTCTTTGAAGCGTGAAATTGTACGACTGGAAATATCCCCGGTCGAAATTTTTCTTGCTGTTCAACGCCGTGATGTTTCCAGTATTGGGGAGGATCGGAAAAACGCTGTTCGTGTTTGGCGCCGCCAGAATCTGCGGAAGACCCGTCTTTAGTTGTCCCACATAAGTATAAGGGTTTTGGGCTACTTCGTCGAGTTCCACCTCACCCGGATAGGACTGCATTTGTACAATCCCCATCTGCTCCTGATAGGGCGACAACGAATATCCGGTGCGGATGACGAATTTTTCTGACGGCCGATAGGCGATGCCAATACTGGGTGCGAATAATTTGTGCGAAACGTTGATGCCACAATCGGTTGGAATGCCACTCGCGCCGCAGACCGACACTGTGGCCTGTTGCATGTTCAGGAAGTAAAGACCATTGCCAGTGGAGCCCAGACCACTGGGAGCTACCGAGGAAGGGTTGTTCATCACCGCATCTCTGGTGGGGACCGGATAAAACTCCCAACGCACGCCGTAGTTTACGGTCAGTTTAGGGCTCACGTGCCATTGATCGCGGACATAAGCAGCGTACTCCCAAGTCTTCATCGTCAGATAAGGCTGCAGGACCTGGAGCCAGTTCTGGCCTTCATTGAAGTCACCCAGCACGAAATCGGCTAACTGGTTGTAAGCGTTCGCGCCGGCACCGCCATTCAGAATTGTAGCGGAGCCGGTAAAGTAAAACACGTTATTCCGGTCTTCAATGTGCTTGGGGTGTTCGTAGCTGGCATCTACGCCGAAACGAATGGTGTGCGTCCCCTTTATCTTGGTCGCATTCGCTACGTACTCATACTCGGGCTGAATATAGTCGAGCGCCGGATAGGAAGCGCCCATCGTGACAAAGCTACCGTTGAAGTTGAAGTTTGGAACGCCGCCGGTCCAGGGCAGAGGACCGTTGTTGGTGCCCGGAATCCCGAGCGTGTCTAAGCCATATCGGGTATTGGCCAAGTTGGGGTATAGCAACTGGTGCGAGCTCGTCTTACCCCATGTCGCGTCGATCACGAAACTGGGACTTACGATGTAGCTGCCGGAGGCCGAAATCGCCAGCCCCGCGCCGTGCTGCAGGTAGTTACCGGCGCCCGCGTTGGCGAACGCGGAACTGCCACCCAGCGTGTCGCCGTAAATCGGCTCCTGAAAATTGTAATAGGGTTGGTAACCGTAGCGCGCGGACAATCGCAGCTTGCTGTTCACGACATAGTCGTACTTGGTATCGATTTTGTGCAGGTTATAGACATTGTGGTCGTTGATGTAGAAATTGTTGGCGATGGCCGCCGGGCCGCCAACATTGGTTGCCGGTATGTTGGGAATGATCTTCAGCGTAACCGGGTCGAATCGGCTCAAGGGAATGATGTTTCCGGCAAAGGGCGTTTTACCCGTTCCGTTGGCATTGCCCGTGGTGGGGTCGTAAATAGGAGTGGGAGAGGCACTGAAATTCCCGCCTAGCTCGACAGACGGAGGAAGCGAGAGCACACCGGAGTTGGCGTAGTGCGAGAAGTCTCCTTCATAGCTGCCGAAGTAAAAGAGCTTGTTCTTGATAATGTGCCCGCCCACGAATCCGCCCAGGTCGTTGTCGACGAGATGAGGAGGTTTGTTCACGCCTGACGCGTTGCCGAAGAAACTATTGGCCGAGAAGGCGGAATCCATGTTGTATTCGTAAGCTGCGCCATGAGTCGAGTTCGTGCCGCTCTTCAGAATGACGTTGACGGTTGCGCCTCCGGCAACTCCCTGTTCGGCATCGTTCGCATTCGTGGCGACGTTGACATCCTGGATGGCCTCAATGGAGGGTACGTAGGACTGATAACTCCTGGACCACGGATTAATTCCATCGACCCCTTCGATACGCACGGTGGGCGCGGTTGTCCCCGATCCGTTAAATGCAAAATTCTCGCCTTTCGAAGGATTGTTGGTGCCGCCGGCAAGCTGACCGCCGGGCGGAACTACACCCGGAACCAATTCCAGGAGTCCCTCGTAAGTGCGATTAGGCTGCGGTAGCCCTTGGAGAGCTTGGGTAGAAATCTCAGCGTGGACATCGGCGCGGTCGGTCTGGAGTGCAGCGGCTTCAGCCGTGACCTCGACCTTCTCTGAGGTAGCGCCGACGGAGAGTTGGGCATCGACGCGGACCACATTATTTTGGTTCACCAGGACGTTGTTGGCCACAAAGGCGCGAAAACCTTCCTTGGTGACTTCGATGGCGTACGTGCCTGGCGTGACGGTAGAAATTGTGTACTCGCCCACATTATTGGTGAGCGCGGTGCGAGTTTCGTTCGTTTGCGTCAGCGTGGCCTTGACGGTTGCGCCGACGATGGATCCACCAGTGGCGTCGGTGACGTTGCCAACCAGCGAGCCGAAAACTACTTGAGCGTTGGCTGGTGGGTAGGAGACCGCGAGAGTCAGGGCGAGCGTTAACACGGCCCACAACGGGAGTCGGCAATTACGGGCACCGGCAGCCTGCCACCCCTTATGCTGAATCGAGAGTCCGTACATGGGATCCCCTTTATCGCTAAAATTGGGTACCTAGACTGGGTTTGAGCCAGTACTGAACGATTATACATTGATCGTTCAATAGTGCAAATAGTTTTTTTGTTCATTTAACTCGCCCGACGCACTAAAGTGAAATAGCTATCGAATAAGACCGATAATCACTTAACTGGAGAAGCGCAAGAAAAAGCTTATGGCAGCTTGAACGTAATCATGTTCGGTCCCGCCGCGACCGCGACATACTGCTTGCCGCGAAACGTATAACTGATGGCGGGCGCCCGAATCGGTGCGCCGGTTTGGAAGTGCCAGAGTATCTTTCCCGTACGCGCGTCAAGGGCCATCATGTAGCCGTCGGAATCCCCGGTGAAAATCAGGCCGCCGGCGGTTGCCAGCAGACCAGAGGGATTGCTCATCAGTTCGTGTTTCCACCTGAGCGTCCCGGTCGCAGGATCGACCGCGTTTACCGATCCAGTGCTCGGCTCCTTTGGCACGCCAACCGCATCGCCAGCCTGATACTGTTTTCCTTCGACGTACTCCTGCTTCTGAACGTTAAACATCTGGCAACCGTCCGTTGATCCGAAATAGTAAAGTCCGGTCTGCGGGCTAAAGGCCGTAGCTGACCAGTTGTGGCCGCCGCCGAGCCCCGGACACACCAGGTTACCTTCCGGAGTCGGCTCCTTATTGGCGATCAGGATGGGCCGTCCGTCCGACCCGATTCCGTCGGCCCAGTTCACTTTGGTGTAGGCCTTCGCTGTAATGTACTTTCCATTGGTGCGGTCGAGCAGATAGAAAAACCCGTTGCGATTGGCTTGTGCCAGAGCCTTGATTTTCTTGCCGTCGACCGTTGCGTCCACCAGCACCGGGTCGGCCACGGCGTCCCAATCGTGGACGTCGTGAGGAGTGAACTGGAAGTACCATTTCAACTTGCCTGTGTCGGCATCGATCGCGACTACGGCGCAGGTGTAAAGATTATCTCCAGGCCGCACATCGCCGTCCATGTCTGGACCAGGGTTGCCGATGCCCCAGTAGATCAAATTCAACTCGGGATCGTAGGTGCCGGTTATCCAGGTCGAGCCTCCGCCGGTCTTGAACGAACTGCCGCCCCAGGTTTCGATGCCCTGCTCTCCCGCGGTGGGTACGGTGTAAAAACGCCAGCGGCGCTTCCCGGTGGCGGCGTCATACGCATCGATATAGCCGCGAATTCCCCACTCGGCGCCGGCGGTGCCGACCACCACCATGTCCTTGACCACCAGAGGAGCCGCGGTGTTGGAATAACCTTTCTTATAATCGTCAATAGTGGTTTCCCACAGGACTTTCCCGCTTTTTGCCTCGAGCGCCACCAGCGTCGATTGAATATTCACTTTGAATAGCCGGTCGCCGAGAATGGCGAAGCCTCGATTGACCGTACCGCAGCAAAGCCCCAGGCCCGATGGAACATACTCGGAATAGCTCCAGACCTTCTTTCCCGTCAGCAGATCGACGGCCCAGGCGTTGTTTGACGATCCGGTGATGTACATCATATCGCCCGCTACCAGTGGCGTAGTCTCGTTGTTGCCCGGAATGGTCGGAAGGATCCACGCAGGGGCGAGTTGCGCCACATTGCTGGTCGTAATCTGCGTTAACGGGCTGTAGCGCCATCCGAAATAATTCTTTCCATAGGAGAGCCAGGAATTGGGATCCTGCTGCGCCTTCGTCAAGGCCTCCGACGTCACTTGAGCTTGCGCGGCCAGGGATACCGCCGCCAAAACCCACCAGATTCTTCTCATTGTGAATTCGCCTCGCTTCGAGTCTTAACGATATAGGCCACCACGTCATCGAGCTCCGCGTCACTGAAAATCTTGCCATAGTTATCCGGCATCGTCGATCGCATTTCACGCGTGACGGAAGTCACTTCATCGCGTAGGAAGGTCCGCTCGTTACCGGATTCATCCACGAGCCGGGTGGAGAAGTTATCCAGCCAGCGCTCCAAGCCGGAGATTTTCTGGTTGTCGCGAGTAACCACCGTGATGATCGCATATCCCGGCGTTATATCAGCGTTCGGATCCACAATGGCTTTCTTCAGGTTTTCGGCGTTGCTGCGGCGGCTGCCGCGAGCCAGGTCGGGACCAAGCCGGCTTCCTCGCGTTCCAATCTGATGGCAGCGGCCGCAGTCTCCCTTGCCCCAAAACAGGGCTTCTCCGGCGGCTGGGTTTCCGTTAAGCACCGGCGCGACGGCGGATAGTTTTCGGACGAATGCCACTAGTCTCCAAATCTGATCGGCCCCCAAAGACTTGAAGGATGGCATCTCGGTTCCTCTAACGCCGTCCGTTATTACCCGGAATAGATCTTCGTCGCGTCGGCCCGCTTTGAAAACACCCCGCGTCAGATCCGGTGGCCGCATTCCCTCAGCTTGCCCTTGCGCGCCCTCTCCGTTTTTTCCGTGGCAGGGAGCACAGGAAACAATAAACAATTTCTGTCCGTCGGCGGCCGCCTGGGCGTTGCCGGCGAAAGGATTCACGACGGCCTGTGCACAGCACAGCGCGGGCGCGAGGAACAAAGCAACCCAAGCTGATTTCGGCCCATATTCATGTCTCATAAATTTTCAGTTAGGTAGTTCGAGATCTCCAAGGAGTAGTTAGGTTATTAAAACCTATTATCTTCATGGTGGCCTTCGATGCGCAACATAACGACGCCATGTGAGGGAACCTCGGCGGTGAATTCGGGCGAGACCGGGGTGTCGGAATGCGCCCATAAGTCGCGGATTTTCTTAAATTGGCCCAGCCCCAAGTCGGCCGGACGAAGAGTCATTTTATAAGCCGACTGGCCGCGGTTGAATAGCGCAACCGCGTACTGGCCGCCCGCGAGCGGACGCGACCATACCTCCAGATCGCCGTTCTTTGAAACCCGCTTGCCCTGTTTGCCGAGTGTGCCTTGATCGATAGCGATCACTTCCTTGTTGGTCAGGATTTCGAGAATCTCCGGCGGTATGTTCCGCAGATCGTTGCCGGCGATTAACGGCGCGGCCAGCATGCTCCAAAGACTCATGTGCGCCCGGTATTCAACGGTTGTCATACCGCCGTTACCGATCTCCAGCATGTCCGGATCATTCCAATGGCCCGGCCCGGCGGCATCTTCGAGGCCGTTTTGCTGATCGAAGCCGATGTTCGACATTGATTCCCAGTTATCGCGGATGTCGCCGGTGGTGCGCCACAGATTGCCGCCCACCTTGGCGCCCCAATCCTGCACCTTCATCGCGCCGTATTCACACAGACTGAACACGATGGGACGTCCCGAAGAGAGCAGCGCTTGCCCCATTTTGGCGTACACCGCCGGCATCGACGCCGATTGGTACACCGCGCCGGCGCTGCACCAGTCGTACTTCAGATAATCGACTCCCCAACCGGCATAAGTCTTCGCATCCTGCTCCTCGTGCTGGAAGCTGCCCTGGTATCCGGCGCAGGTCTTCGGTCCGGGCGATGAATAGATTCCGAATTTCAGCCCTTTGCCGTGGACATAGGCGATCATCCCTTTCATATCCGGGAAACGGTCATTTGGGCGAATGTTGCCATCCGCGTCGCGATCGGCTTCCCAGGTGTCGTCGATGTTGAGATAAACGTAGCCGGCATCGCGCATACCGGAGCGCACCATCGCGTCGGCTGTTTCGCGGACGAGTTGATCGGAAACCTGGTTGCGGAATTTGTTCCAACTGTTCCAGCCCATCGGTGGGCTCTTCGCGAGACCGTTCGGCTTTACTTCCGGCGGAGCTCCTAGCGAAATTTTGAGCCGCATCGGGGGAGGGTCTTCGCTCGAAACGCGTTTGGCGATCAGATCAGGTTGGATGCCACGCCCACCCCGGCCGGCGCCGCGTCCACCGAAAGCCGGCAGGTGCAGCACCAGGCCATCAGCAGTAAGCGTTGCGGTGTACTGCTGGCGGCGTTCTTCACCGAAATTGTCGGTGACCACAACGAAGCTGAGCTGGTTTCCGTCTAGTTTACCGTCGACGATTGGTTGATTGCCTTGGCGTTCATTCCATAGGTACCCCGTGAAGGCATTGCCCGTGGCCTTGATCCAGACGGAAGTTTCTCGCACCGGCCCGTTGGGTAGGCGCTGCTCGGCAACCCAGTGGCCGGTAAGATCGGCGGCATTGATCGACAACGCCAGCAGGGCGCCGCCCAGAGTCATCAACAAGGATTTCACGGCTCCTCCAGCTCGGAGAAAAGAATATCACGAAGCCGGTCAGGGATAGATCTCCACGCGCCCGAGGAAGCATTCGGCCAACCCACATAAAAGGCGAGATGGGTCAGCACCTCCGATGCTTCTGCTTTCGTCAGGCCGTTATCCATTGCCCGATTGAGGTGATAAGTAATCTGCACGGCTTGGCCTGAAGCGATTAGGGAGCTAACCGTGACAAGGCTCCGATCCCGAGGCGCCAAGGCAGGACGCAGCCACAGTTCACCGAAAAGCAGGTCGGTGGTGTACTGCACGACGCCTGGAGCCGCGTGGCCGAGCCCAGTACCGCCGCACTCTGCGGGTTCGCCCCGGTCTTCGTAGGCTTTGTGGCGTATCGGCGGCGAGCCGCTAACGCTTGGCCGGGATAGGGTGTGCCTCCACCGGGCGGTCGCGGTACAGGCGAGGCCGTGTACCAGGTACATACCGCCATCGGCTCGCCCCAGAGCTCTTTCACACTTAGACGCCCAGTAGACTAGGTCGCGATGACCTTGATCTCGCCGATAAAGAGCCATTGCTGGAAAGTCACCGTGACCCGCACCAGCGATGCGATGACCGGCGTCCGGTTCGTCGCCTTGACCCAACGAACCGCGTAGAGCAGCGCTGTGTCTAAATCCAGGTTCTGATTAGGGCTGTCAAACACGAACCAGGAAAAGCCGCCATCGCTGGAGTACTCTGTGACAACGCTTTGCGGGAAATAGATCCCCGACATGGCTGATCCCGCGAAGAGCGTCCGCACGCCGGTAAATCTCTTGGGGCCACCAAGGTCGACGGTCACCGTAACAGCTCCCATTGGGTTGCCTGAGAACCCCACCCAATCAGTTCTGAGCGACTGCCCGAATCCGCCGCCCGTACCGTTGGTAAGCTTCGACGGGACAGTGTCCGGATAGCTCCGCGAAGGAGAGACGCTGTACGAGACAGAAGCGCCCGTGGAAGAAGATCTAATGGAAGCGCCGGAAGAATATTGCGCGAGAAGTGTGTCAGCTTCGACAGGAGTGTAAGTGGCTTCCGAAGACATGTCCCACCCATACATGAACTGGATGATCTGCGACACGTATGCTGCTTCGGCCGCTATTTGTCGGCGAATCCGAGAGATTGGCGCCGGCTGCCAGCCGTTCGCACTTTCCGTTCCAGCACCTGCGGCCTGGAAGGTTTCTGCAGTTGTCCAGAGCTGAAGGGTTCCGGACGCGATAGCAATCTCAAGCGCGGCTCGCATATCGGAATAGTAATGTCTGAGTTCAGAGACGGCTGGAGCACCGGCTTGGGACCCCGCGCCATCCTGAGGGGCGACGATATCAACCTTCGACCCCTTTGCCAGCATCGCAAGATACGCTCCGGCTTCCCTCGACGATAACCCCGGCATACGTACCGATCCCGCCTTCTTGAAGACTGGGGCTGCGATAATCCGAGCGCGCGCACTGAGCGCTTTCATGTTCGCCACATATGTCTTAAGCTCGCTGGTGCCGTAATAGGCGGGTCCGTAGAATTTCACCCAATTGAGCCATAGTTCTTGACTGAAATACCAATTTCCGCCTCCAGAATTGAAGCTGGGATGCGCCCCATACCGCGCGAGGATTTCCTGCGCCACAAGGATGTCATATTTGTGCAAAGCCTCGAACTCGTCTCCGTTGGACCAATCTCCGTATGTCTGGAGCGATCCGATAAATACCTGCATCCCCAACTGATCGGCCGCGGTCAAAAGCATTCCCAGTTCGTCCGGCCGAGATGGCAAAGCCGGAAAAATGTCGCTCGGATAGATCAAGGTCTTAGGATTCACCGTAAAACCCGTGCCGTCCCCGGAGCTCGGCATGAGAGTTCCGTCTCCAGGAAGAATGAGTATCTTGTGGCCCAGCGCCGCCTCGTCGGCCAGTTCCCTTTGCCACATCTCAACCGTCGTGAAGTTGCGATCAAACTTGATGAAGGATCCCGTGAAGGAAGGGTCTCTTACCTGCGCCTGCACGCCCGGCAGAAATGCGGGCAACGTCGTGAGGGCCAACAATCCGATTGTGATTCTAGTTTTCAAGGGCAAGATCCTAACTTGTTTATCGGGTTGTACGGAGGAATTCGTGAGCTTAATGTTGTTGCGGGCCCACGTGGATTCGAACTCAACTCCGCTTGGCGCCGTACGTGATTAGATCTCTGGATCAATTCCCACCGTATGCTTTCGAAGCCACCTCTCAAGTTCGCTGAACCGTAGCGTTCCAGTTTCGTACAGGCCAACCAGGAATGAGAAGGCCTCGACGCCGTCGAAGTCCAGCCGATGTACATTGACTTTCAGGAAGGCTGCCGTCACGGTTACCGCGACACGCTTGTTGCCATCAACGAAGGGATGATTCTGGGACAGGCTCTCCCAAAGTGCTGCGCCCTCTTGAATGATATCGCGTAGTAGCCAATCTGCTAGAGAGCACTGCTGAGCACTGGCTCCCCGTCGTGGACGCTTTTAGAACTTTCTGTGTAAATCCAAGTCCAGAAGGCAGCGCACTTCTCTCCGAAGTAAGGAATCTCACGTTTCTGGGTCTCATTGGCCAAGGCTCCGGCCAGGGCGATTGCGGGAGGGTATCAAGATGAGGGCTGCGCTATATGCCCGCGTCTCGACCCAGCACAAAGGCCAGGAAACGGCCAATCAGCTATTGCAGCTCCGAGAATGCTGCCAAGCCCAGAATTGGTCGGTCCTTCAAGAATACGAAGACCACGAGTCGGGAGGGAAATCCGAACGCACTGCATTTCAGCAAATGTTGCGCGATGCGGCGGCAAGAAGGTTTGACGTCCTTTTTTTCTGGTCCCTGGACCGACTGACCAGAGAGGGGACCTTGGCCACTCTAAAGTATTTGGAACTGTTGGAGAGTTACGGCGTTCGTTGGCGAAGCCTCACCGAACCGTGGATTGATAGCGCCGGCCCGTTTCGCGATGTGATCATCAGTCTGTTGGCCAGTCTCGCCAAACAAGAGCGAGTTCGGATCTCAGAACGAGTTCGTGCAGGGCTGACGCGGGCGAAGCAGTATGGAACTCGCAGCGGAAGGTCCATTGCCAGGCCGCGAGCGGTGTTCCATCGAGATCGGGTCCTTGAGCTTCGAAGGCAAAGACTCTCTTGGCGCAAGATCGCGAAAATAATCGGCGTAAGCCCGACGACTATCCGCCGGGCCTGTCAGGGCCCACTTGACGGGCGATAGCCGTAACAAAACCCTTCTGCAAGTTTTTGCCAAGGACTCCCCGATCGTCGCACCCAGTCGAATTCCCTACTTTCACCGAACCGCGCCGAAAAACAGTTTTAGTCCTTTTTGACACGCTTTCATAGGTTGCATTCGGCAGCGGATGACTCCCCGTCTGAGCTTGTGCGCCGAAAGGAAATCGTTTTGAAACAGCTCGCGGCGGCCGGCCCGTTTGGAGCCAGAAACACTGGCCAGCCCAACGTGGCCCGCAGATAGGTAACCAAGAAGAGAGGCGGCTATCCAGCCGATGGATCGCAACATCTGCAACGCCCCCTGGGGACGAAGTTGGGAGGCGCCACCGGTGTGAGCAGCACCGACAGCGCCCCGCCTAAAAGCTCGGCCTGTTGTTGGGACCCGCGGCGGATACGTTCCCCTGATAGTGGGCATTATCGGGATTCATCCACACCGTACCTCTAGGGCCACGAAGTAAGCAAGACGGAGTCGAGCACCAGCTATGCTCGGACTTCGTCAAAGAAAACATCAGCTCCTCGCTCGGCGAGCGGACCCATGCGTTGGCGAGCCGAGTCAAGATGATCGCGGATGCGGCGCCGAATCACATTTTCTGGAACGTCTTTCATCTCCTCGCGAATGCGTGACGCCTCGCGAATAAGCTCCGGCGTTAGGAAACGCATGAGTCGCGGCTCAAGTACGAGCGGCAAGCCTCGAACTGAAGCCCTTGGAACTCGAACGCGGACTGGGCCGAGAGTAAGATATTGAGCCAGAAAGCCGAGACTCAGAACCGGCGCGTCGGGAAGGCTGATGCCAAAATCCTTTTTTACGATATCTGAAATCGCCAACGCCGATCGAATCGAATGTTAACCACCAGGCGCTGTATCCCAGAGGGGATGGTTTCTCCTGCATGCGGAGGTGGCTTACTCCAACGTAGTTCTCAGCGTCATGCTTGCTCAACCGAATCACAACGTTCGGATCGATATTGCCCGATTGTTCTCGACGTTTCGCGTGGATTTTGTGCCATGCTTCTTCGACAGCATGACGAACGTCATCAGGAGCCTTCAATGCTTCGGTCTCAAGATCGCGCCTGCGAATCCCGAATCGTTCCTCTAAGTACTCGACGATATCATCGACCGGGCGCCTTGGTCCTCTAAATCTTTCAGTCCAAGATGGAAAGGCACCCGGAGACCGACCCATCTGCAAGACGCTTCTAGCAAAAACGGGAATTTTCCGTTCCAGCCGCCACTACGGCAACAAGCAAGGGCATTTTCAACGTGGTGATCCAGTTCCTCGATCACTCCACTAGCGACGAAGAACGTCAGGCCGGCATCTCTGGCGATTCCAATCATTTGTTGAAACTGGCCGGTGCCATCTTCGATAAGTTCTTCAGCAAGCAAGGGAAGAACAGCCGATGCATCCAGCCAAATCTCACCGCGCGAAAACATTTTTCTCACTGCACTCTGTACGTCGGGAGTTTGGCGGAGGAATGCCATAACGGAGTATGCATCTGCGAGGTCATGAAGATACAGCGTGACTGCCTCTGCTGTGCTCGTGAGAATTTTCCTAACGAGCGATTCCAACCACGAAGGGTTAGCTTCGGCATTGCCCTTCTGGGCTGGCTGAGATCTCAGATCCGCGAGTACAACATCCGCGAAATGATCTGTTCCAAAGGAAGTAAGATGTCCAAGGAGAACCGCAGAAGCAAAGGATTCAGCTCTATCGTAGAGGCAACGTTCGAGTATGCGCCGGACACGGGCCATGGTTGAATCGATGTCGGGCTCAGCATCTCCGGCTGCCGGAGCGGATTTTTTAATGACGGTCCGAATTTCGTCGAGGAGCGCGACCTCGCTTAATTGCGAGATCGGAACGTTTTATCCGTTACGATGAACGCCTGCCCTCAACATCGGACTCGTTAAATGGTTGGTATACCCTTAATGAGTTAGATCGTAGACGAAGTAGTTCATCGCGATTCGGTCGGCCAGTGACGACCACTTCTCCAGATACCTGCGCAGCTAGTCGCTCGCCGTGGTTGGATTGCCTGGTTCCGCATCGCTCCCGATCGCAAACTGATGACCGCCATAGCCACCACCGCGATCGCCGCGAAGATCGTTAGTGCGCTTTAGGCCGCGCCTGAGAGAGACCTGTTATCCGGCCTTATCGGTAGGTATTCCAGATTGTCATTTTGGCCCGCGACAAAACATGACCTTGCCGATGACAAGAGTTGAGGAAATGCCGAAGCTGAGCAGAAACTTCGCGCGACCTTGTACTCTTAGAAACCTGCCAATCGGGTTTCGGCGTCGCCGAAGTTTGTGAGTTCCACACCCATCCGATCCATGATGCCCAGGTATAGGCTGCACAACTTGCGGTTGTCATCGCCCAACTCGAAATAGTCGAGCGCCCGGCCAGTTTTCAGCTTGCCAGCTAGGCCGCCGATGGTGACCACCGGCACCTTCTGGTTGTCGTGCTTCGTCCCGGACCACATGTTCGACAGGAATAGCAGACAGCTATTGTCCAACACGGTGCTCTCGCCTTCCGGCATGGCGTTCAGACGTTCGGCCAGATAGGCCAGCTGGCTCACGTGGAAGCGTACGATCTTTTGATAGTCCTCCTCGGTGTCGTAATGCGAGGCGCCGTGATGCTGCTTGCTCACGCCAAGGAAGGGATAGTAGAGCGCGGACAGGTCCCTGGCCAGGAGCAGGGAGGCGACGCGCGTCTTGTCGGTCTGAAACCCGAGGGCCATGATGTCGCACATCAGGCGAATGTGATCGCGGATATCTTCAGGCAGGCCGTCGTGCGGACGCTCCATCGCAAACAGTGGTCGCCCCGCGTTGCGCGCCCGCTCCGCCGCCTTATCCTTATCCGTTCGCATCCGCTCGATACCTCGTTCAACCTCGCGGACACTGGCGAGATATTCGTCCAGCTTGAGTTTGTCAGCGGAGCTGACCTGGGCGCTCAGCACGAGGGCATGGTCCTTCACCCGATCCAACACGCTCGTGTTGCGCAGCCTGCTGCTATTCTCAAACAGGCTGTCGAAGGCTAACGAGGGATACATTTCGTTGGGCACCGGCGAGTCGCTGCTCTGCCACGAAATATGCGAGCTGTAGGCGTTTGAAAAGTTCGTTTCGTGGAACCCGGTCATGGCGCGCTCACAGGCCAACACCATGCTGGGCTGCGGCGTCTCCTGTCCGATCCGGTTGGCCAGCACCTGGTCCACCGTGATGCCGCCGTGGATGATCGAACCTTTGCTAACCGGCACTCCCGACAACATGTTCCCGGTCATCGGCGGATGAATCCCCTGTCCCGTGGCCGCCTTGTTGAACAGACCGTCAATGACGTTGATCTTCGCCTTGAGGGGTTCCAACGGCGCCAGTGATTCGCTCAGTTCCATCCCGGTGCCCGTCCCTTTCGCCCACCAATGGCCGGGACTGATGCCCGTGCCCATGAACAGCACGGCAAAGCGTTGGGGCGGCTCGGAGGTGGTGGCCGCCGAGGCGGAACTGACGCCAAAACCCGCGACCGACTCCAACCATGGCAAGGCCATTGTCACGCCGGCGCCGCGGAGAAAGATCCTCCGGGATAACGCACTTTCGCGCTTTCGACGCGCCTCATGCTGCGTGTTCGTCATAGTTCACCTCTCCTTGGCCGTCAGTTGCCCGCGGCCCTGCCTGTTGAGAAACTGGCGGCTCGTAACGATGCTTTCAAGTACGGTTTCAAAACAGCAGCCATTGTCGCCAAGCTGGCTGTCTATCTCCTGAATCAGAAGGTCGTCGGACAGCGTCAAGCTCCGTCCCAGGGCGAAGGCCAACAGTTTGCCGATAAAGCTGCGCCTGAAATCTTCTTGGCGGTGGCCGTGAATGTACTGCCGGATTCCCTGCACTCCCTCTCCTTCGATGCCCCCCGGAAAGCTGGCCCGAGCATCGACGGTACGCCCGCCAAGATCGTGGGTTCGGCTCCTGCCGACCGGATCGAACCCTTCGAACGCCAGTCCGAACGAGTCGAATCGCGCGTGGCAGGCGGCGCAGCTCGGGTTGGCCCGGTGCCGCTCCATCATTTGCCGCAACGGCAGATCCATCTTTGCCTCATCAGCCGGCAACTCGGGCACCACCGGGGGCGGCGGCGGGATTTGCTCGCCCAGTACGTTCTTCGCCACCCAGTAGCCGCGCTTCACCGGGCTGGTTCGCAAGCCTGGCGCGTTCTTTGTCAGAAACACGGCCATGGGCAACAGGCCGCCCCGGCCGTAGCGGCCGGCGTCGGGGACGTGAACCCACACGCTTTCATCGCCCCCTACCGGCGGCATGCCGTAGTGACGGGCCAGAATAGGATTCACAAACGTGTCGGGAGCGTAAAGGAAGTCGAGGATCGGACGGTTGTGACGAAACGCGTCCAAGAGGAAGCGAACCGGCTCCTCGAACATCGCCTCTTTCAATTCGTCGTCGAAGGGTGGAAAGCGCTCGCGGTCCACGGTTCCGATCTGCTCGAAATCGCGAAAGTTCAGCCAGTTGCCCCCAAATTCGACCGCCAGCGCCCGGACGCGCGGGTCCTGCAGCATCCGTCGCGCCTGGGCTTTGATGACCTCCGGCTGGTGTAGGTCGCCTACTGCGGCGTGCTGGAACAGTTGCTCGTCGGGCATGCTCGACCAGAGGAAATAACTGAGCCGGCTGGCCAGATCGAGATCCGATAGCGGCTGAATTCCACCGCGGGCTTCGACCAAGTCGACCCGGTACAAGAACTTCGGCGACGTCAAGACCAGAGCGATCACCTCGCGGATCGCCGCCTCATGGTCCAGGCCATAGCGCTGGCGGACCTCGCGATAGAAGGACAGCAAATCTGCGCGATCCGCCGGCGACAATGGCCGCCGATACGCCCGGGCAGCGAAATCGAACATCGACTCCAGGTGACTGGGCTCAGCATCGCGACGGGCTTGATCGACCCAGCGGATGCTCTTGTTGGCCTCGTCGAAGAAGTCTTTGATCGCTTGGATCGCCTCGGCGCTGCCGGCCTTGGCCATTTCCAGGTAATCGGCTTCGAGTTTCCTGATTTTCGCTTCCGAGATGATCTCCTTCACCTCGATCTCATGAACCTGCGGCTCGCCGTCTTTGAAGTCGTCTCGCGTTCCCCGTGTTCCCAACTTGGCGAATTCGACGTAGGTGCGGATATTAATGGAAGCGACGAAATCCATCTCCCGCCACATCCGGTCCAAGGCCGCCTGCTGCTTCTCGTCCAGCAACAACTCATACAGCGGCTTATCGTCGCGGAAGTAGCCCATGACATTGTGAAAGCCCGCGCTCAGATAGCGGCCTTTGTCTTCGCCAGTCTGGAAATAGTTTCGGCCGCGCGATTCTCTGTAGAACATGTCGGGAAAGACGCTGCAGAATCGGCCCCACGCTGCTTCGTAGCGGGCGCGTTGACCGGCTGGAACAAATAGGTCCGGATCGCCGGCCTCATTCTCGACCAGGATCGTCTTGCCTGGACCGAACGGGTTATCCCATTCTGGTTCGACTACATCGCGTTGACTGAACGGCGGCTCGCCCTCGACCTGCAACTGCCTGGGATCGAACTTTCGGCGATGCGTCGCGTATTGGGTATTTTTCCAAATCAGTAACGGCTGCCAAGCGGCGCCGATGGGTCCCGCCGTAATGTTGATAAACCGCGGCTCTACCTTCTTGCGCACGCTGGCAATGTAGGATCGCATCTCCTCACAGCCGGCTCGCGCGACGTTTGGCTGATCCGCCTGCGGCCCGGGCAACGCTCGCCACATACTTTGCAGCTTCACCAACGGACCGACCTCTTCGGCGCTCTCCAGAGTCGACCAGACGGTCTCCAGATACTTGGCGCTGACGCGGTATTGACGCGCGAGGTCGGCCAGCGTGGCGTTGGGCTGCCCAAGTTCCGCCCGATGCCGGAAGCGCCAGGCGGTTTGAAAATAATCGGCGTAGTCGACGTTCTGCGCGTGATAGAAATCGATGATCTGATGCACGGCGAACTTGTCGCGATCGGTTTCGACCAGCATAGGATGCGGCGCAAAGCCAAATCCCTTCTCCTTCAAATACATGTGGTCGGCCACATCGCGCGCCGCGGCCAGATATTTGTTGAGGAGAGTGGGCGACATCATCAGCGTTTCGCCGGAGTTGTCAAAGCCCGCGGTGTTGGCCGGATCGACGGGAAACTCGCGGGCAGGCAGGATGTCAACGCCCGTTAGATCGCGGATCGTGTAGTTGTACTCGGCATTGCTGAGCCGCCGCGCCAGCACGACGCCTGGATCGCCGGCATTGCGGCGCCTCTCGCGTTCGCGGACGGCATGGAACCAATCGACCACGACGCGCCGCTCTTGCGGCGTCGGATGCCGCACGCCCTTAGGCGGCATCTCCTCCGCTTCGAGACGCTCTAGCATTCGGACCCAACGGCGTTCGTCCTGTGTTAAGGCAGCCATCGTCGTGAATGCGCTTAGATCCATCTGCGCCGCAGGCCGTTGCTGCCCATGACAGCCGATACAATAGGTCTCAAGGAACGGTCGGACGGTTTTAGTAAACTGGCCTTCCAGGTCCGCGCGTCCGTCCTCTTGGCCCCGCACGACGCCGAGAACTGCCGTTGCCGCCAGGACTAAGAGAAAGCCCGCCCAGCGTGCGGTCAATTCGATCGGATCAGTCTGCCTCCCCATGGCCCGCTTCCAGACTAGATTGTCGGACAGCGGCGACGTGGCGTCAACTCGAAGTTGGGGAAATCAGACTGATATGAGCCATTATGGGAACCGATTGCGGTCGCCGGAACCCCTCGGAAACCGACTGGACTCTAAGACGCGAGCGTGGAAGTTGCGGGCCAGACGGGCTCCAGCACGCGCACCGGCGAAGGGGGCATTACACACTTTCGGAATCGCCGCGAAGCTCCACAGCGTCTAATTGTCGAGGCGGTTAAGATGCTCACCATAAGAAACGTGTTTGCTTTGCTGATTGTCTGCTTACTTGCCGACGCAGCGCGCGCGCAGGATCAAGCGACCGGCTCCGGTGTGCCAGTACGCATCGTTGTGACGGTGGAAGGGAAGAAGGATGCTGCCCCGCCCAACGTCACTCAAGAGGACGTTATGGTTTATCTGGATAACCAACGAATGCGGGTCACTGACTGGACGTCAGTTCTGAACGATCGAACCGGCCTGCAACTCTGGCTCCTCATTGACGACGGCACGGACACGGCGCTGGGTACTCAATTGGAGGATCTCCGCAGATTCGTGCTTGAGCAACCGCCCACCACGCAAGTCGGCATCGGATACTTGCGCAACGGAATGGTGCAGGTGGAACAGAAGCCTACCGCAGACCACGCTCTGGCAGCCAAAGCGATCCGGCTTCCTCTGGGCCAGCCAGGGGTCTCCGCCAGCCCGTACCTGGCTCTCATCGACCTCATTCAGAAATGGCCGAGCACCGACCACGCTCGGGAAGTGCTGATGATCACAAGCGGCATAGATCCTGATTACGGACCCGGTCCCTCGAACCCATACCTCGACCGCGCCATCGAAGCGGCCGAGCGGGCGGGCGTTGTTGTACATTCCATCTATTTCAGCAGTGCCGGACATTTCGGCCACAGCCTCTGGCAGATCAATTGGGGACAAAACTACCTTTCGCAACTTGCCGAAGAAACGGGAGGTGAATTGTTTTGGCTGGGGACTTCCAACCCCGTGTCCTTCGCTCCCTATCTGAACGAGCTGAATCAGCATTTTCGTAGCCAGCACGTGCTCACGTTCTTGGCTCAAGGGAATTCCGGCTATAGGCGGTTAAAACTCAAAACCGAAGTTCCGTACGTTACGTTGGTGGGGCCTTCGAAGGTTTACGTACCCGGCGGCAAGTAGCGCGAATCAAGGACCTGTTGGCCTTTTCACGAACCCCAAGGGTACGGACGAGAACGTTGTCGGTCTGGACTGTGTCGTCCTGAAATGCCCTCCACTTATACGGGCATTGTTCTTAATCCGACGCGGTCGTTGCGGTCCCGCTTTCCGTCCTTTTTCCGATATCGAGGCCGGGGCACTCTCAAGAACGCTTCGTCGTTAGGAGTTTCGAATCTTCGAGCCAGTACTCCTCCCCAACCGGCAACCACCCTCTGGGCAACCTGCACTTTGCGTTTCGATTGTGAACCAAGACAAACTCTTCTCCGGGCTCCGTCCCTTACCCTGCGATAGATGGGGTCTTCCTCAACCCCCTTAAGTGCCGCCCTAAAAAACATTCCTGGAGGCAATTGTCTCTCCTACTATTGACCATAACAAATGGTATGTGGCGCGATTTAAAGCGGACTGGCGTCGCCTCAGGGGCCGCAACGTTAATTCGTAATACCGGAACCTATACGGAGCGCGGGCCGCCGGACAATTTACTTCCTGCGGGGATTCGAGCACAGTCGGTTTGTGATTTTTGGGCGGGCGACCTCCTCGCGGCGCCATGTGCCAAAACCTTCCAACGAATACGACCATCTCTAACAAGGAATACAAAGGTCGAAATGGCGCGCTCGGAAGTGTGTCTAAAACAGAAGGTTTTGGCACATTGCCGAGGCTGCGCGGGAGATCGCGGGCCCAAGATCAGAAACCGAACGCATCTGAAGTCGCTGCGGGAAATGAATTGGCCCGACCGGCACCACCCGCGTAGCTTCCGTATTACGTGTTAACAGGGCCTACTAAGAGACCTGGTGCAGGTGGTCAACACCGAAGCTAGCCAGGCGATTACTCAAGATACATCGCGGCAGGCGTCGCAGATTGTTCGCTCTGTTCTTGTGTAAGCAAGTCGCACAATTTCGCTTGCTGGAGCCGTCGCGCTGCCATATAATGCTGTGTTACTCAGCCCAAGGCTCTAGAATAGAAGCTATGGGCTTACGTAGAGATGGGCTGCATTGCGCAATTCCGCCAGGAGAATACGAATGAAATCATCTTGGAGCCGCCGAAATCTGTTGAAAGGCGCTGGGGCAGGTTGGCTGTTAGAGACAATTCTGCCTCGGCGAGTATACGCAGAGTATCTCGCCGCCGGGCACGGCGAACTGTACCGTGAAATCGGTATCCGCCCATTCATCAATGCCGCCGGGACCTATACGGTCTTGAGTGGCGCGGTGATTCCGGACCGGGTTCGAGAGACCATCGCTGAGGCCTCCCGCTACTTCGTCCCGCTGGTTCCGCTGCAAAACGCGGTTGGCGAACGCATCGCCAAATTGATCGGCGTCGAAGCCGCGATGGTGACGTCGGGCGCCACCGCTTCCATCCTACTAGCAACTGCCGCGTGCGTGACCGGCAAGGATCCGGAAAATGTCCGGCGTATTCCCGACCTCACCGGCATGAAGAGCGAAGTCATTATCCCAAAGGCGCAGAGCAATGGATACAATCACGCGGCGCGGAGCGTGGGCGTCCGGATCGTAGAAGTGGAGAACGTAGACCAGCTTCGGTCGGCCATCAGTTCGAAGACCGCCATGCTTTACTGGACCAACATCATGGAGTGGAAGGGCACGATCAAACGCCACGAATTCGTGAAGGCAGGCAGGACTGCGGGCGTCCCACTATTCAATGACGCGGCCGCGGAACTTCCCCCGGCCGAGAACCTCGCTGGGTTAGTGCGTGAGGGCTTTGATCTGGTGGGCTTCTCCGGAGGCAAGGGACTCAGAGGACTGCAGTCGACCGGATTGCTGCTCGGGCGGAAAGATTTGATCGAGGCTGCCCAGTTCAACAACAACCCCCATGACGACGCCGTCGGCCGTACCTGCAAAGTGGGCAAGGAGGAACTCATGGGGACGCTCGCGGCCGTCGACGTTTTTGTCAATCGCGATCATGAGGCAGATCTGCGGACCTGGCGCGGTTACATGGAATCGATCGCCAGGGACTTGAACGGCATCGACGGCGTGCAGACCAAAATCTATGTCCCCGTTCCTGGCGGTGGACCGGGAGGCGGCCACCCCATACCGTATCTCCGTGTGCAATGGGATGAAGGCAAACTGAAGCTGAACTATCGCGATGGTTCGCGAGCGCTAAAGGACGGAGAACCTTCCATCGAAGTCAATACCAGCCAGGAAGGCCTGGATCTGGCCTCGTACAACCTATTTCCGGGCGAGGAGCGCATCGTCGGCCAACGGCTTCGGAAACTTCTCAAGAGTGCCTCCAGGCAGGCGGCCACCACGGGGGCGCGCGGTTGACTTCGATTCTAGCGGCCCTCCCTTTGACGCTGGTTTGAAGCCGTTCCTTCTAAACAGCTGATGACAGAGTACAGCCGGAGCAGGATGACCCGCGAATAATTCCGCGAGACGCTTGGGCCCGAAAATCGACCGCCTGAGAAGCGCGCCGGCAAGCCCGTACGGCTGGTCATCTTGAAGCCGCGCCGGACATACTTCACAGTTGGCTCGTGCGCCGAGATGTTTCATCAGATCCCATTCTTCCCTGGCCGCCGCGGCCTCATCATCGCCGACAAGTGCAAGCCCGGCGCGCTCGAGGCAGTCGACTATCTGCTCCAGTTCCAACGTGGGTTAACTCCGTTCGACCATTTCGGTATCAAGCTCGCTCTGCCGGCGCTGGTCAAGGACCGAGCAGGAGCTCAAGGGGGCGAATGAATCGACTCTTCTTTTTTGCGCCCGAATTTCGTCCCATGCCTTTCATTCACCCAATCTGACGCAACTGTGCCCAACCCGACCTCGGCAACAACCACCGCAGCAGTCGTGAAATCGACGATGGGAATGGTACCCAGGCGGCGGATTAAATCCGCATTCGGCAGCGGTCGTCCAGGCTGGCAAGCTGATCGTCCAGTGGCGTCGGCATCTAGGCCGCGAAATTGAAGAGGCGCATGGCGTTGCCTCCCCGGATGCGGGCTCGCTCCGGTTCCGGAACAAAATCGAACATCTCATCGATTAATGCCAGTTGCTGTTCAAAAGCCTGCATGTTGGATCCGTAGCTGCCCCAGATCAGGCGCTCCGGACCGTACGCATCATAAAGACGCCGAATGAGCGGCTTAAGATCGCGGTAGGGATACGGCTGCTTGGAAGCTACATTCAAGCTCGATACCTTCATCCGCACGTTCGGCAGTTTCGCTAATTTGATGACCTCTTCGTATTCGCCGGGAGTGCCTTTCGCGGGGAACGCCAAGTGGTCGATGAGGACCGGCATGGCAGAGAACTCGGCCGCGAGCACGGCTATTTCGGGAGCGTAGTATGGGATGGTTTGCATCTGCGCCAGCAATCCCAAATCTCCCGCGGCCCGCCACGTGTTTTTCATTCCTGACGAGCGCAGATCGCGATCACGCATCGGGCCTGTGGTGGTCGGCGGCGTACCACCTGCGTGGAGTTCATGAATCCGAATGCCTACGATCCGACCGGGATGCGCGTCCACCAAGGCTTTCATCCGTTCTGGTGTCCGCGAATCGATGGGGTCGAACAAACAAGTCCCTTTGAAGAAACCGGGGGAAGGCTCTTGCGCGAAGCAGTATTCGAGATAGCGGTGATCATCCTGGTAGACTTCAGACTGCACGATGACCGTATGGTCGATGTGCGCCTGGCGAACGAACGCCACATAAGCTTCGATAGTCATCGGCTTGGGCCGGTAAGTCGCCTGAGGATGAAAGGGAAAGCGTTGCAGGTCCGCCGCGAACATATGCGTGCTATTCTCCACTAAGTACCCGGGCGGCCGAGCGCCTTGCGCTTGGTGAACGGCTAGGGAGCCGAATGCCCCTGCGACAAAAGCTCGTCTCGAAACTTTCATGTAGCGTAATTTATAATACGGCGCAGTCTAAAGTCAATGTAGGGCTGCCAGCCTAGCGAGGTATTTGACTTATCTACCATTTCGACCATACGGTAAGGACGATGTCGCCAACAACGCCGTGGTCGGGGCCAAGCCGCCTCCCACATTTAGCGCCCGAGCACATACTGACCTGTGGATCTGCTCGCCGATTAACGCGATGAGCGTCGGCTACGATGGTCTCTCTTGTTCTTTGTCTCCGAGCGGGCAAACCTCAGAATTCGAGCCGCAAGCCAAAGTGGATCTGACGCGATCCTTCTCCTAGCTCTTCCTGGAAGGTGCTGGTTATCTGTCCTACGGTTCCAGGGGAGCTGATATTCGCGGCCGGATTCGAGAAGTTCGGATGATTGAAGACATTGGTGGCGATCAGGCGGAATTGCGCCCGAATGTGTTCGTTGATGCGGAAATCCTTCATGGCCGAGAAATCGAAGTTTATGCAGTCGGGGCCCAGTAAGGTGTTCACGCCGGCATTGCCGAAGCGCCCGACGTCGGCGGGATTCTTGCACACAGGATTACTGGCGGGGCAACCTGGGACAGCGAAAGCAGCGGGATTAAACCAGTCGCTGAGGGTGGCTCCGCCGGGAGGAGTTACCGGCACTCCGAGGACGACATCGGGGCGGGCGTTGAAGTTGGTGCTGGAAGCCGGGCCAAAGTTATTGGTATTGGATGTGTCGAAGCCGGAGAAGGTCGGTGTGAAGAACTGGCCGGAGAATAATTCCGCAACCCACGACATTTTCCAGCCGCCCAAAACCGCGTCGACAAAGCGATTGCTCCCGGAGAGAAACTTCTGTCCCTTGCCAACTGGCAACGCGTAGATACTGTTGATGTAAACTTGGTTACGCCGCGTTAATATGTTGTTACCTCGTTCGGCGCGAAGGTCGTAAGCGTTCTGGATCACCGGACCGGTAAAATTGGCGGTGTAATTCTGAGCGTCCGTGAGATCCTTCGCCCACGTCCAGCCGGTGTTGAAGGTTAGGCCCTTGCCGTACGTTTGCGAAGCCGAAACCTGCAGCGCATTGTACTCCTGGGTGCCTCCATTGTTGTACCACGTGACCGTATTGAAATCGGGATATACGTAGCGACTCGGAGTAAATGGAATCGTGCTGGGCTGCGGCTGGTTGATATTCGCTGCATAAACTAGATCCACGCTGCGGGCTCCGATATAGGCTACGCGGATCCCAATCTCCCCAATCTGATGTTCCACAGTCAGGTTGAACTGCTGCGAATAAGGCGTTTTCAGATTTGGGTTGATGCCACTTACACTCTCCGAGGGAGCACCGCCACCGGCCACAAATGGGTTCGGGAAGCTGAACAGAGGAGCATGGTTCACAATGGCGTTCGTGAATAACTCCTGACCGGCGAATGGCCCGCCAGTCATGCTGCTCGCTGCCGAGCCATAGACGACATCGTTGTAAATGCCGTAGCCGCCGCGGACCACCGTCTTATCGTCATGGAACGGCTTGTAGGCGAAGCCGAACCGTGGAAAAAAGTTGAACTTATGGAAGTCGAGCAGCGAACCGTTCGGATAGCCGGCCTGCGAGGCCGTTTCGATCGGAATGTTCTTCGGAAAGAGTGGGTTCACCTCGGCCATACTCCCGTTCGGCACGACGATCGATCCGGTAGCGCGATCGAAGCTATAAATCGCACCGTTCTTGTCATAATAGGGACCCTGCAGCTCCCATCGAACACCGTAGTTCAGGGTGAAATTGCGAGTCACTTTGAACTGGTCCTGCGCATAAAGGCTCCACCAAGTCCCGCGGAGATAGCTCTCGGGTGTGGGCACAGTTCTCGATGTAGTTTGCGGGATACCCAGCAGAAAATCCGCGTATCCGAAGCCGGTATAGGCGCCGGTGAAATTGTAAGTGCCGTAAATATCGTCAGGGAGCGCCACGCGGCTAAGCTGATCGCGGATGGCATCGAATCCGAACTTCAAAAAGTGCGACCCCCGGTTCATGCTCAAGTTGTCGGTCCATTGGAAATTCGTGTTCAGATTTAAGACTCTATTGCTGCTCTGGCCCGTAGTTGTTATGCCCGTAATGTTGAAGGAGGGCGGATCGTTAGGAGACATGCTGCCTGCTTGGATCCCCTCGATGCCAACTTGCTGCAGGATGGAGGCGCCGTTCAATACAGGAACGGTATTATCGCGCATGCGGGTCATCCCGGTGCGGAATTCGTTGATAAGCGACGGGCTGAAGATGTGGCTCCATGACGCCACTCCGCTGCGCGTCCCGCGAAGCTCATTGTACGACCCCGACGGAGGGAGAATGTCATTCTGACCGATTACTGGAAGCTGGCGATAGCTGCCGCGCCCGAAGATCAAATCCTTTGGGCTGACGTTATAGTCGACCCGGTCGTCGGTGTCATCGTAGTGCGTGTAACCGGTTTGGCCGGGCCTTTGACCGCGCCAGTTACCAGATTGCAAAGTGGAAGCGCCATAATTCGGCAGCGGAAAAAAGAAATTTTGAATAGCTTGTGAAACCGGACTGATGCGGCTGGCAGGTATCTGATTATTGGGAAATGGCAGCCCGGAGAGCGGATCGACAAGCTGTGCCGAAACGCCAGTGCTGAAATCGCCGCTCCGCCATGGGGCCAGCGGTGTATTGGCCGCGATGACGCTGTCCGCGGCCTCGCGAGATCCTTCATAGTCCCCAAAGAAGAAAATCTTGTTTTTCCGGATTGGCCCTCCGATACTCGCTCCAAAATTGTTGTAAACCCGAAACGGCACCGTCGCGGAGAAAAAATTGCGCGCGTTCAAATCGTCTCCGTTGTAATCGTAGAAAGCCCCACCATGAAACTGGTTGCTTCCGGATTTGGTCACGACGGTAAAGTTAGCCGCCCTGGCGAACTCGGCTTGCGTGCCGGCAAGCTCGATATTCACCTGCTGGATACCCTCGAGACTAGGCTGAACAGGGCCGCCCCCTATCCCGTCAAGATATGCCATTACCATGATTCCATCCATCGTTGGAGCAGTATCCAGGATGCGCATGCCGTTAACAGAGGGATTACTTTGTCCGGCGACCTTGCTGACGCCCGGATTACTGTAAACGTATCCGTAAATTCCAGTATCGCCCGCTGTACGCGCAACCAGAGGTAGTTGCTCCAGGTCGACGGAGGTCTTCGGATACGACAACGTAGCCGTGTCGACATCGATCACGGGGGCAGCGCCCGTTACGTTCACTGTTTCGGTCCCCTGACCCAAGGTGAGTCGCGCATCAACGCTAAGCACTTGGTTTGCATTCAACGCCAGGCCCGCTTGTTCAAAAGTGTGAAATCCCGGCGCCTCAATCCGGACGCGGTACGTGCCGCCGACGTTCAGATTCGGCACATCGAAAACTCCTGCACTGGTCGATTCGACTCGCCGCTCGATACCGGTTGCTTCACTGGTCACGGTGATTTTCGCGCCGGGCACGACAGACCCGCTCTGATCGGTGACCGTTCCTGTGATCGATCCGGACGTGCTTTGTCCGGCGGCGGGTAAAACATAAACAAGCGATAGGGCTCCCAGAACGAGCCAACCTAGCTTCTTCTGCGTCATTACGAGAACATGCCTCCCCTTTTTTAAAGCCGAGTAACCTGCAACAAGGCCGAGTAACCTGCCAGTAAAGCCGAGTAACCTGGCAGTAGGGCCGAGTTAGCCTGCCGGTAGAGTCGAGTAACCTGCAGGCACGTACCGTCACGCACATTGCAGTGGACCCGATCGACCCTAGAGTATATAGGACTTGAGGGTATGGCGCAAGAAGTTTTTCAGAAGTTTTTCAGAAGTTTTTCAGAGAAGTTATCTCAAGACGGCTAATCGGGACTGGCTAAATCGGAACTGAGTTCTGAGGCAGGAGGGCCGCAGTTGTCGGCTCCTCGCATGGAATTGTCATGGAACACTCGGCTGCCGGCGTGCAGCGCGTTTTGGAAATTCTGCAGGCAGAACTGCCGCAGGCCTTGGGGCAGACCGGTGCACCTACCTTGGCTTCCATCGACCGGAGTTTGGTGAGGACCCAGTTCCGCTGATTTTGGCGGACGCGGGGTGTTCAAAACCGAAGGAAACGGTCTTCAGCCGGACCTTTTCCTTCGAATGATTAGATGAGTTCGGTCATCTTCTCCTCGGCAGTCGGGAACTCTTTGCCGAGCGGTGCTTTGAGTATTTCATCGGCAATGGTGAGGTAAACATCGCCGATGGAGTTGTGCGACTTGGTGTGGGTACCGCCCTTGATCCCGCCGCCAGCTACCAGCGCAGCCAGACCGTTGCACTTGTGAGGATTGGCCTCGGCGTGCTCGTGCACGTAGACGCAAGTGGTGTGATCCAGCAGATTTCCATCGCCTTCGGGAGTTGCCTTCATCTTCTGTAAGAAGTAGGAAAACTCCTCGACGTGCCAGCGCGTGATATCGCGCAGAATGCGCTGCTGCTCGGGCGAGCCAGCGTTATTGTGCGTGTAATCATGATGCCGGTTGCCGGACAGTCCCAGCCACGGGAAACGCGTCAGGCTCTGGCATTTGGTCAACATGTAGGATGCCACGCGGGTCTGTCCGGTGGCGTAGGCCTGAACCAGGAGGTCGGATTGGATTTTGGCGATCTTCGGATAATCCGTGAGATCGGTGATGTCCTCGGGCTCCTTTATGTTCTTGCCATAGTCGGGCGGAAGGCTGGCGACGGCGCGTTCCAGATCTCGTACCGAACTCAGGTGCTCGTCGAGACGCTGGCGATCTTCCGCGCCCAAGGAGGGTTTCAGCTTAGCCACGTCCTGTTGAACCAGGTCGAGCACACTATTCTTGCGCTTGATCCAGGTTTGATCCTTCACTCCAAACAGCCGGTCGAAGAGATTCTGCGGAATCATTTCGGGAGGCAATGCGCGGTCGTAACCGGCCCAGCTCATGTTGCGGTGAACATTCTCGCCATGAGATTCCTGTGCCACGCCGATCTGGAGAGAATGAAATCGCGACTTGGCGCCGATCTTGGCCGCGAGGATCTGGTCGATCGAAGGACCGCTCGCGCCTCGCCCCGTATAGGCGGTGCCGGTCATCAGTCCGCACAGAGCGCTGAAGTGCCCGTTTCCCTGCCCGTTGAGTCTCGCGGCAACATTGTCGATCCCACTGATGACGTGCACGTAGTCCCGCACCGGCAGGAGGGGGGTGAGGCATGGCGACAGCTCGTAATCCTTGCCTGTCGTCTCCGGAATCCAGTAGCGTTCCGGAATGCCGTTCCCGTTGAACCAGATGAGAAACCGGGATTCGATCGGGATCGTGCTCTTCTCTTTTTCCGGTGCGGCATAGGCCGTTCCGTTGAAGTTGAACATCGCCGCCAGGGGCGGTAAACCAACCCTCACCAGCGCTCCGGTAACACTCACTCCCTTTAAGAATCTCCGTCTATCGAGTCGCATTTCCATCTCCTCTCATTCCGGTCTTTAAACTTGTGCTGTTCGGACCGCCGCTCGCTATTCGTGTTCGAACGGCTCCGCCTTGATTATCCTCCCGGCCGGCCAAAAATTGTGGCGCCTTCACCAGCCCGGTTAACAATTCCGTGAAGTGAAATCCGGAGTCCTGGAAAGCAGTGAAAAGCTGATGAATCGTTTCTTCATCCGCAGAAGTCTCCATGCGGCCATAGGCGTACCGGAAGATCTGGCGGACGATGCACTCCTGGCATACCCGGCTCTTCGACAGAATGGCCCCCAATTGCCGGGCCGCCGAGAAGGAAGAGTCCGGAATACCGGCAACTTCGCCTCTGGTGTCTAGATCAAGATCGACCTTCTTGTCGTCTTTGCGGTTGCCCGTGGGGCTTTCGATTAGGATGGTCTCATGCTCCCTCAGCCGGCCGACGGCATCAAAACTTTCGAGCCCGAAACCGATCGGGTCCATCAGCCGATGGCACGAAGCGCACAGCGGATTTCCCACGTGCTCCGTCATCCGCTGCCGCCGGGTGGACGGATTGGCGGCGCTGGCCTCGGGAAGGTTGGTATCCACGTTCGGAGGCGGCGGGGGCACATGTTGGCATAGCAATTGCTCCCGTATGAAGATTCCGCGTTGGGTCGGGGAGGTCTCGGTCGGTCCAGCATTGGCGGCCAGGAAAGAAGCCTCTCCCAGAAGTCCCGCGCGGGGCGATCCTGCCGGGAAGTGCGCCAACTCGAACTGCCCTGCCGGTGGTGGAAGCTTGTAGAGCGATGCCAAGTCGCTGGACAGGTACGCGTAATCCGCTGTCAGGACGTCCATGAAGTTTTGGTCGTCCCACACCAGGTGATCCAGCAGGCGACGCGTTTCTTCCACCATGTTCCCCGCCATCTCCAACGAGAATTCCGGGAAACGGCGCGCTTCCTTGGAGGAATTCAGTACCCGGTCGAATCTCAGCCACTGATCGAAAAATTCATCCAAGGCCTGGTGAGCTTTGGGATCGTCGAGCAGGCGCCGCGTAGCGCTTTCACGCCCCGCCGCGGTTCGCAATTCGCCCCTCGCGGCAGCCTCCATCAGGGCCTTGTTGGGCATGGTGTCTTGCAACAGGTAAGACAGCCGGCTCGCGATATCGTAATCCACAGACCGGCCGTCCGGCCCGCCTTCCACATGGAACAAAAAATTGGGCGATTGCAGCATCGCTTCCACCACGATTCTGGCCCCCTCCAGGAACTTACCGGTGGCACCAGCCTGCGCGGTGAAAGCAGCGGCATAGCGTTTAAACTCATCGTCCCGAAGAGGCCGGCGGAAGGCGCGCGACCCGAAGGTACGGACAAACTGATCCCGGCACTTGATATCCCCGGCGCCGGTCGGCTTACACGGAACCAAGCCATTGATGTCGCCGGCACGGAACGCATTCAGCGCCAGTTTCTCGGCCGACGTGCTGTAAGCGTCCACCAGCAACGGAGGCATGCTCTGGTAGCGTAGCTGATTCTTGAAGCCGTCAACGTAATCCTCGGGCGGGAAGTGCAGAGCCGGCCGGCTATAATCGCCGAGCAGATCCCGGACCGTGTTGTCATATTGGCTGTGCGTCAGGCGTCGAAACATCTGAGCCTGCTTCACGGTTCCAGTCGATTCGCCCAAACGGCGCCGCTCGGCTTCCAGCGTCGCATCGGAGGTCGTCGCCAGATAGTGGATCCATTGAACCAGGATTTTTTCTTCGTCCGAACCAGGCTTGATCCGTTCCCCGCCGGTGTGTTTGATCCGATTCGTCGGCTTCTTGAACAACAGGGAATTGGTCACATCGGCCCGATCTACAAGCGGCGCCAGGGAGAGTCCAAACAGCTCGATCTGCGCCAGGCTAGCGCCCTTTTCGGGAAAGTGCACCCGCGTGCCCGAAGCGACTCCAGCGGTGGTATGGCACAGGCGGCAGCCTGCCGCCTCCATAATTGGATACAGCTTGGCCGCAAAGAAGGCAGGATCGGGAGCTGGGGCCTGCGCCCACGCGGTTGAGGAGAGGCACATTAACCCGGCGATCAAAATACGTCTGCGAAATACTAGCCGGTTCATCGTTCTTTTTCCGTTTCCGCGGGATTTGGTTTGGGCTTGCCATTGTTCGGCTTCGGAGGCCTCGGGATCGCATCCGGCCTCCGGCCCCAGGATACGAAGGTGGCCGGGTTTTCCTTGCGGAACGCTTCCACTGCGGCAGGGGTCACCTTTGTGTCGGTCAGGTACAGGAGCTTCAGGTTCGGGAGTGCCTCCAGACTCTTCAGCGTACCGTCCCCGGCCGACGTGTACGACAGATCGAGCGTCGTCAGCTTCGCGATGGCCGCCAATTCCGGAGCCGCGGTATCATCCAACGCCGTGCAATTCCACAAGCTGAGCCGTTCGATCGGAAGGTTCTTCAGGACCCTCAAGCCAGCTGGCGTAATCTTTGCGCCACTGATGTCCAGCCGCCGCAATTTGGTTAGCTTGGCCAGCTTGGCGACGCCGAAATCGGTGAGCTGAATGCCGCCGGTGACGTGACAGTTTCCCGCACCCACCGCGACACCCGTTCTTCCCAGACTCACTCCTACTCCCAGGTTCAAATCCTCCAAACCCGATAGCAGCGAAATCGTGTCCAGATCCAGATCGGTGAGCAAAGGCGTCCAGCAGGCCCCGCCATTACGGTGCTGGATCCCGTTAAAGCTCAACTTCTTGAGTTTCGGAAGCAACTTGAGAAAATTGAGATTGATCCCGGTGATCCTGGTTCCACCAAGATCCAATTCTTCGAGGTCGCTGAGCGCGGGCAGGCTCTCAAGACCCACGTCGCCGACCATCGTTTGGCTGAGGTTGAGCGATTTCAAACCGGTCAGCGTCGCGATGTAGGGCATCCCGACATCGGTAATGTCAGTTCCGCGCAGCACCAGCTTGCGCAAGTGTTTATTCGCCCGAAGGTAAGAAGCCGCGGCATCAGTAATCGCTTCGGTCGTATCCAGCGTCAGTTCCTCCAGTTGTTGCAACCGCTGGAGCCGCTCGATACCGGCATCCGACACATACGTGAAAGAGAGATCCAGGCGCTTCAGCCCTTTGATTTCGACTACTGGTTCGATATCGTTATCCGAAGCCCAGGTGCGCGCGAGCGACACTTCAACGATATTGCCATCCGGACCGCGAACTACCTGACCGCCCAGCGCTTCAATCGAGCGTGCGCTATTCGCCTGAGGCAATTCGGCGGCGCGGGCATTCCAGCCAGGCGCCGTCATCACTGCAACGGCAACGACGAGAAGATTCTTACGGTGGCTCAAGTTCTTCGCTCCCGCTTCGTTGAATCCTTGTTCCAGTTAATATCGCATCCCGGAAGAGCCTTCTTCAGGCTCTCGTAGCCCTGTTCCGAGAACTCCGTGTGATACAGATCCACGTAATGCAACTTGCCCATACCGCTCAGCACCTTCACCGAAACATCGGTTAGGGCGACATGGTCTAGATGCAGCTCGGTCATCGCTGTGAGCGCCGTAAGCTTGGCAAAACCGGCGTCGTCGACCACGGTATACTCCAGGCTCAGCGACTCCAGTTTCGACAGTGTTCCGACCCAAGCGAGCGCGTCATCCGTAACGCTCGTTTGGTTCAGACCCAGCCACTTCAAATTGGTGAGGCCGTTCAAAGCTTTCAGGCCGGACTCGGTAAAACGGCAAAAGCTGAGGTCCAGGTCCTCTAGTTGAGTCATACCGGCCAGACTCTTTAATCCGCCGTCCCGAATGTCGTCGCCCGCCAGGCTGAGATGCTTCAGGTTCTTTAGGGCAGCCAAGCCAGGCATGCCTTTATCCGTTACATCCGTGTATCGGATCGACAGACGCTCCAGCACCGTTAGCTTTCCGATATGCTCCAAACTTTCATTCTTCAAGGGGGCGTTCTCGATCGTAAGCTCGCGCAGATTGGTCAGACCTTCGATCGCCGCCAGGCCGGAGCCTTCTACTTGTGTACTGCTCAGATTCAGACTTTCCAGATTCACTAACGGCTTCAACTGGGAGAGGGCGCTATCGGAAAGCAGCGTGTAGCTGAGATCCAGCTTCTTCAGCGAGAGAATCGACGAAAGGTGGGCCATGCCCACGTCGCTGATTTCGGTATTTCTCATACTCAGCTCGGTGAGGCGCGGCAGCTTCGTAAAGATCTCGATCTCGCGGTCGGTGATGGAAGTGGACTTCATTGAAACGCCGGTTACATGCCCGTCGTGCATGTCGACGGTTCCACCGATCGAGCGCAGCCATCCCGCGATCTCCGGCTCATCTTTTGACGCAACCGACTCCGCACTCGTAGTCCGCTTCACTTCACCCATGGAGGTAGCCTGGAACATTACATCCAGCTTGGGAAGACTGGCGACCAGCTCGTGAACTCCGGAGGCGGTCGCGCGGCTGTAGCGCAGATCAACTGCGCGAAGCTCCTTCAGATTTGCCAGCTTAGCCAGACCGGCGTTGGTCACTTTGGTTCGATACAGGCTCAGTTCTTCAAGTCCGGTCATTCCGGCGATGGCATCCAGCCCGGCGTCCGTCACGTTCGAAGCCTGAAGATTCAGCCGCCGCAGTTTCGTCAGCCCCGCTAACGCCGAGAGCCCTGCATCGGAAATCCCGACATCCGCCAGATCCAGTCCCGTCAAATTGGTAAGCTCGGAAAGATTCTTGAGTCCCGCATCGGTAACAGAGGTCCCGCGCAGGTATAACGTCGTCAGCCCCGTCATCCCCTTCAGACTGGCCATGCCAGCGTCATTGAAGGTCCGGTCGTAATTCAAATCGAGGTGCTTGAGGGAGAACGCCGCCAGAGCGGCGCCCGCGACGCGAGTCTGGCGTATGCGCAGATCCTTAAGCTGTGGCAGCGGCTGGATGGTCTTGACAACCGTGTCGTCAAACGGGATGTAAGTCTGAACCGGCCGGCTCAGCACAAATGTCTCAAGCTCCGGCGAGCCGGAGAAAAGCATCAGGGTAGCCGCGACCAGCGAGACGGGCTGATCGTACCAGAGACGCCCGTTGATGTAGACCTCTTTGACATGCTTGAGCGGCGGTAGCCGCCGCATCTCATCTTCGAGCGCAAAAGCCCACTGCGTGATACCGGTGAAATTCAGAGTGTGGACGTAGAAGTCGGATGTCGGCAGTTCGGCGAGGTCGGAGATGGACTTCTGCTCCCCTTCGAGCACAACACTGCCCCCCATCCGAATCATCCATTCAGCCACCATCCGGTCAGGCGAGAGACCTTGTCCCCACGTCTGGACTGTCGTCAGTAAGAGGGACAGCGCAATTAGACACAAAAAACCACCCGCCCGGCCCACTCGCGGAACCCTGGGCTTATCAACCAACCCGTCGACTCTCCACATCGGCCTAGCTCCTATCTCTGGCGCTGATCATACTCGCCGCGGGGACCTTAGTTCCCACGCTATATGTTACTCACAATCCAGCCTCGTCGCAAAGGGCATAGTTACCGATAACGGGCTTGGGACTAGGGCGAAAAAGCGATACAATCCCCGATGGAGGCGCGTCACGAATGAACATCACAATTCCGGCGTTGGCCGGTCTGCTTGCTCTCGGTGGCGCTTGGTATTCCACGGATGCCGAGTCGCCGGCATCGGTATGGGACGGCGTATACACGCAGGATCAAGCCAAGCGCGGCGAGGCGCTGTATAAAGAGGAGTGCGCGACGTGCCATGGCGATGCGTTAGAAGGCAACGGGCAGACTGAGCGTGCCCAGAGCCTGCGACGAATGCTCCCGCCCCTTTCCGGTGACGTCTTTATGGGCAATTGGAATGGACGGCCCCTCTCGGATTTGTTCGACAAGATCAGAAAGACGATGCCCAGGGATGAGCCCGGAAAGATCCCGCTGAAGCAGAACGCGGATATTCTCGCCTATATGCTAAAGTTCAATGGGTTTCCAGTCGGAAAGGCGGAACTCCCCGCAGATCCGAGTGAGTTAACGGATACACTCTTCGAAGCAGTCAAGCCCAAATAGCTTAAGGCAGCGCAAAAACGTACAACGCCTGGCCGCTTTGCGGGGATTTGATATCCGGAGCGATCGCTGCCGGGACTTTACGTGGGCTGCGGCCGCCCAGTCCGTTCATCACGGCGATGTATTGCTTCCCGTCCACGCTGTAAGTCACCGGGAAATCCTGCACCAAGGTTCCCAGGCGCTCGCGTCGAAGATTCTTCTTCGGGCCCGCCCAACTTGCTTGAACCACCGAGCGAAGCGCTTCTTGCCTGGGCGTGTTCCGGCTTAATTTTCGACGGGACCTTGTGCCTCTTCCAGTCGACCTTATACGCGATCTCGCTTACCAGGCCCGCCGATCCACAACGCGTTCTTGGTAGCTACGGGAGCGTTGGATGCGGGTCCGGCCCTTAGAACATTTTCACCACTCTGGCTTTGTGCGTGGGTATCTCTTCGTTCGCCGCGGGCGCCGGAGAGCCGCTGCTTGGTACGGCCGCGAATCCGGCTGTCGAGGCCGCGCCAATAAAATCTCTGCGTTTCATATTCATGCGCCTCCTTCTCGCGGCTCACACTTTCAGGTAAGGCTTGAGCGCCGCAAAATTATATTCAATCTCGGCGATCGCGTCCGGCGACAGTTGGTGATCAGCCTGTCGGGAAACGGTGGTCTTGAAGATCCCGCGCTTCTTGAGAATATACGGCCGGACCCCGGGAATTCGGTCGTCCAGGTTCAACATGAGCAGCAGCTTGCTGAACATTTCCCGCTGTTCCTCGAATTTGTTCTGCTGATGTAAATTCCACAACTGCGCGAAAATGTCCGCGTACGGCGTGCCGCCGATAATGGTTCCGTCCGACCCGAGGCGCATCTCGTAGAGGAGCCCCGCGCCGCGATTCGCGCAAAACACTCGTTTGATCGGGTCCGGGCGCTGCTTGATTAGGGCCTTCATACGCGGGATCACGGGATCCAGCTCTTCCTTGACGTACCCGAAGTTAGGCAGCTCTCGCGCGAGTTCGACAATGAATTCGACGGTCGGCGCAACGTCGGGCGCGCCGCCCGAGGTTTGAATGAACACCGGCCGCCGGGTGGTCTTACACAACGCCCGATAGTATTGACGGTAATCTTCGAGAGACCGGGCCTCCGTGGGCGGGATTGCGATCACCGCGTCCGGCGCAAGTCCCTCGGCGTGCCGGGCGTAGTCGAGCATGTCGTCGGTGTTGCGTCCTTGAACGCCCAACATGAGCGCCGCCTTCTTGCCCTTGGAAGCTTTCGCCAAGACCTCCATTCCACGCATCCGCTCATCTTTGGTCAGTTTCGATAGTTCGCTGGCATGTTGCGGCCAAACCAGCCCATGGACGCCGCAGCGTTCCAGAAAATCGACTTCGCCCGACAAGTCTTCGAAATCGACTGCCTTGGCCGTCGTATACGGCGTCGACAGGATCATGAAGGCGCCCCTGAGCGGACGCGAATCCGTAGCCGCCGCTGATGTAACCTGCGAGAAAACCGCCGCCGATCCGGCACTCGCCAGCCAATCCCGACGCGTATAAGTGTTCGTCATGAGCGCCTCCTCCCCGAGGTTTACTATTACGGTGACGGATATTATCATACACGGCGAGTAATTACCAGGAGGAGGGCTGCCTAGCCCGTAGACTCTGAGTGAGCCCCCAAAGAACCGCCACCAACGCGCCTTTCACCGCTGTCTGTGGCTGTTCGAACGTGGGCCTCTTGAGCCACCCGAGTCAGTTCAATCCGGGCCGCCACTCGGTCGTGCACTTGGTTTTACTGTCAAAGGAAAGTGAAACCCGTGAATCCAACTGCCCACGCGCATATTCCGTAAGCATTCTCCTTTCTTTCGTTCATTTTTTGAAAGCCGGTGCTGATGCAGAGCGCGAGCTTCGAATTGTCAGAATTACATCGAGGAAGGCATCAAGCTCCTGCAATTAGCCCGCCCGCTCACGAGCTGTTCGAGAATCAGCCGGCCAACGAAAAACGAAAGCTACTGGATTTTGTACTCTCGAACTCTGTCTGGAAGAACGGCAAACTGCTGGCCGAATATCGGCAACCCTTTGATGTGTTGGCGGTTGCGGCCGCTTCGGACCAGCGGACGAGATCCGCGCAGCCGACGCGTGCGGTCGGAAATGAGCACTGGCTCCCCGGCATGGATTCGAACCACGAACTTGACAGGTTTTTTTGAATCTGCAACTTACTGATTCTACAAGGTAGTAGAAGTCGCCAAAAGCCTCAAAAGCAGGGTCGCGGTACAAAATCGGTACAAAAACTCTCGACCACTCCAAACAAGCTGGCTAGTCATCTTTTCGTGGGCTATAAAGTTCAAAATCTATCGGCTTCCTCCTGCCCTGAAGATTGAGAAGTCTCTCGAAACCGCCGATCACGTATCTGCGCCAATACACTAAAGGTCGCGAACGCACCGAGCTCAGCGACGAGATACATAGGGGTCTCGACCTGGAGGAATGAATCACATGCCCGACATGCCCGACGACCCCTCAAAACTCGATTTCGTCGAAGTGAAAAATCAACTGCAAATTCTGGAGCACATTGCCCAGAAGGGGCCGCTCAGCCCCGGCGATGCAACCCTGCTGCGCCAGCTCGAAGCGCGAGAGAATGACCTCGTCCAGGAGAAGCTTTCGCAATCTTTCAGCCCGCCGCGCTCAGGCGAGGACGTCGACAATATTGAGGATTGGAAAAAGGCATGTGAATACGCTGCCTTCCGGTCCAAGGCCGAGGGCCTGGCCCATCGTCACCTCCAAAATGAAGCCGAGCTGGTGGAAAAGCGCACCGAGGATATAGATAAATTCGGCGAGTCCGAGCAATTGGATGACATCCATGCGCGCGAACAGAACCTGCAAGCGCGCCACTACGACGAAGAGCGCGGTCGCTATGCCCGGCAATTCCTGCGATCCATGGAGCGAACCGAGCAGATGGACGGCCCGGAAAAGCAGAAGGGCCACGAACCCGACTTGAACGAAGCCGCTAGCGCGGCGGCCGCCTGACCGTTGGTAGTTATTTGTAGTGTTGTCGAAGAGAAAGGAGTTCTCTTCCATGACACTGATCCAGCGGATGAGACAAGAACTCATCCGTCGAAACTATGCCGCGACAACGATTCACTCGTACATCAAAGCAGTAGAACATTTTGAGTGTTTCGTCCAGACCCCGCTCGACCAACTCGGGCCCGATGACTTACGGAGCTACCACGCCTACCTGCTCGGGGACAGAAAGCTTGCCGTCAACACGGTGGTCCTGAACGTTTGCGCCCTCCGTTTTCCGTACATCAAGGTCCTTAAGCGCCGGGACATGAAGGAGGATTTGCCGTATCCGAAGGAGCGCAAGTACTTGCCGGTCATACTCAGCCCCGGCGAAGTGGCCCAGCTGATTGCCGGAGCTCGCAATCTGTACCACCGCACGCTGCTGATGACTCTCTACTCGACGGGCCTGCGCCGGGCCGAGTTGTGCCGGCTAAAGATCGGCGACATCGACAGCAAGCGCATGATGCTTCGCGTCGTCCAGGGCAAGGGCGGCATCGACCGGGAAGTCCCATTGAGCAAGACCTTGCTGCCAACGCTTCGCGAATACTACCGCTGGATGAGGCCCCAGACTTACTTGTTTCCGGGTACGGTAAACGGCTGGCGGGCAGACAAACCCATCAGCGAGAAGATCGTCTGGCAGGCCGTTCGTGAGGCCTGCGTCCGTACGGGTATTAAAAAGCGAGTGTCGCCGCATACTCTACGGCACTGCTTTGCAACTCACCTTCTGGAATCGGGAGCTGATTTAAGAACGATCCAGATGATACTCGGTCATTCGGATCTGGAGGCGACGACGGTCTATCTCCACCTCTCGCGCCGGCATCTTCAGGCAACCGCGAACCCGCTGGAAAAGATCAGCGTGTCGAGTCCGACGCGAATGGCACTTTCGCGGAAAAAGCGTAAACCGGAATGACACGGCCCACCGTCGAGGTGGCCGACTTACTGCGCTCACAGGGTGATCGTTTCCTGGAACAGAATCCGTGGCTCAGCTTTCAACAACTGACAGTGTTGCGTGCAATTGCCCGTTGCCGCACTGCGGCACTGGGCGGCCACATCGATACCTGTTCCAAGTGCGGTCAGCAGGCCATCTCCTATAATTCCTGTCGAAACCGGCACTGTCCGAAGTGCCAAGCGCAAGCCAGGCAGCGCTGGCTGGAAGCCCGTGAAAAGGAACTTCTCGGAGTTAAGTACTTCCACGTGGTCTTCACGCTGCCGCACGAGCTGAACGCTCTCTGCCGGCGCAATGCCCGGATTCTATATGACCTTCTTTTCAGCGCCAGCGCCGCCGCAATGCTGGAGTTGGCAACCAACCCGAAATGGTTGGGCGCTCGGATTGGTTTCATCAGCATTTTGCATACTTGGGGACAGAACCTGCTGTTGCATCCCCATGTTCACTGCTTGGTTCCGGCGGGCGGATTCTCAATCGATCACAAGCGCTGGATTCGCCCGAAGTACGCCTTCTTTCTGCCCGTGGACGCACTGAGTGCGGTTTTCCGTGCCAAGTTCGCCGAGGGATTACGCAACGCGTACCGGGATGGCAAACTCCATTTTCCTAGTTCCCTGAGCGAACTGAGAAAACCGAAAAGATTTGCCGCCTTTGTCGATGCCCTATTCAAGCAAAAGTGGGTTGTGTACGCCAAACCGGCATTCGGTAGCCCGCGTCAGGTTTTGAGGTATCTCGGCCGTTACACGCATCGAGTCGCCATTAGCAATCACCGCTTACTCGCCTTTGACGGGGAACGCGTCACGTTCCGCTGGAGAGATTATGCGCACGGAAACAAACAGCGCAAGATGACGCTCACCGCGACGGAGTTTCTGCGCCGCTATGTGGAGCACATACTTCCTCGGGGCTTTGTTCGCATCCGGCACTTCGGATTCCTCACTAACAACCGGAGGTCCGTGCTGCTGACGCTGGCTCGCGAACTTCTAGCCATCCCGCCTCCGTCTCCGGAGGTGAGTTCCACGGACACGTCCAGCATCAACACCTGGCGCTGTCCTCATTGCAACGGGGAGATGCGAATTGGCCCCAACCTGTCTGCCTTGCAGATGGCTTACCGGTGCAGGCCCATCGACAGTTCCTAGATCGCGCCACATCTGACGACCACGCTGCGCGCCATCATGCGTGCACGCCGATGTGTGTTTGCACGTGGCCCGAACGGAGCCCTAGCCCTTCCAGCACTCACCTGCGAGCTCTTACCGTAGTTCTTACAGTGCCGGTACGAACATCGGCAAAGAACTTTCTAACAACTTCCGTCGCACCCAGCGGCACTCATGACTCGCTTCAGCATCACCAAGCCACGCTAGGGGCTCCATAGCACGGACCGCCGCGCTAGCGGCTTCCTTCAAGTCGTCCCTATCGAAACTGCCTCGGCCCGAACGCCACGTCTTCGCACACCTGTCCCGTCCGAGGCAGTCCCGATAGGGCGCTAACGACTTGTCGGAATAACCGCAGTCTCGGCCGTGCGGTTACGATCGGTTGCGCGGGCTGGTTGGAGCCTCGCAATCAGGCTCGGGTGAGAAGCTCCAGCACGTGGCCGTTGGGATCTTTGAAATAGACGCCCCGGCCGCCGTTCCAAGTATTGGTTTTCATGTCATCTTGCGAGTAGGGACCGCTGCCGTAAGGGATTCCGGCCTCCTTTATATGGCATCGACGCTTTTGATGAATCCAAGAATAGCGTCCGCCAATTTGTCCGGTGCCTCCATTGCCGCGTAGTGACCTACGCCCTCAAGGATCACTGAGCGCACTTCGCTCGCCACAGCCCGCGACATCGTGCCGGACGTAAAGGGACCACCGCCCGCTCCAACTCCGAGCACCGGTGCCTTCAGTCCAAGTGTCTCGGCCAGCGCCTTGATCTCAGTACCTTCCTTCAACATCGATTGATACAGGCCAATGGCTCCACGCCAACCGTCCGGGCGCGAGTACGTGCGGACAAATTCGTTGATATCGGCATCCGTGATTTTCCCCGGATTCGCGTTCATAGACGGGAAGGCATACTTTCCCAGAAACTCACGTTCACGTCCGGCAAGGAGCATTTCAGGTATGCCGGGCGCGGCGAGAACGCCAATGTGCCAAGCTCCGCCGTGAGTGACATCGGCCAGCATTTCGAGCCCGAAACCCGGCAGGCCCATCTCGATTGCAGTGAAGCTAAGCACGTCCTCTGGTTGAGTCGTGGCGAGCCGAAACACGGTTGCTCCGGTAATGTCCTGTCCTGTGAGATGGACCGGCCCTACGTTGAGGTGAGCGATGAGGAGATGAAGGTCTTCCGCTGAAGTCTTGCTGTCATAGTCGCCGGGCCCATTGTCAGAGTCACCAAAGCCACGCAAATCGACCGCAAAAACCCGGTGACTTGCTGCCAGCAGTGGAATCAGCTCTCGAAACGTCCACCACGTTTCGGGAAATCCATGCACCAGCAGAACAGGAGAACCATGGTTTCCCGCGGAGACGTAATGCAACCTTGTTCCGTTGAGTTCGACTTCATGATGCGTAATCTCCGGGAAAGTGGAACCCTTCGGCGCGACTTGCATAAGCTCCTCCTGATATCTAGAAACCCGTTAGCGTACGACGGCTTCGATTCCCTTTGGCGCCTTGGAAACCTTGGAGACAGCCGGCTTCTTGAGTCCCATCTGCTTTGCGAGATAGGAGTCGAGCATCCTCGTAGGAAGAAGTCTGGGCAAAGTCCAGTTCTTGAAACGTTGCGGAACGACCGCGTAGCGAGCCTTCGGTTTCGCGGTGCTGAGTGCCACGTGGACGGCTTCGCCCAAACGCTCAGGGGGCAGGCCATTAGTACGTGCTTCGTTGACGATCCACTTCTGAAAGTTCTGCACCGCCTCCCAATACTCGGTCTGCTTGAACTCACTCAGATCTTCTTTTTCGCCCTTGTCGTACATCGCCGTGTTCACGGTGCCCGGTTCAATGATCACGACGTCGATGCCAAAT
>Ga0182024_10001006_pt1 | contig 73194 bp, 64 predicted proteins | sample P32metaG_FD_120480 | JGI IMG/M metagenome (GOLD analysis project Ga0182024, IMG submission 120480) | Permafrost microbial communities from Stordalen Mire, Sweden - P3-2 metaG (Illumina Assembly) | ecosystem: Environmental > Terrestrial > Soil > Wetlands > Permafrost | place: Sweden: Stordalen...
AGCAGGGCGTCCTGTTCTGCGACATGGACACCGCCGTGCGCGACTACCCCGACATCGTCCGGCGCTGGTTCGGCTCCATCATCCCGCCCAGCGACAACAAGTTCGCCGCCCTCAACTCGGCCGTGTGGTCCGGGGGGTCGTTCATCTACGTGCCCCCGGGCGTCACTGTCGAGATGCCGCTGCAGGCCTACTTCCGGATCAACGCCGAGAACATGGGCCAGTTCGAGCGGACGCTGATTATCGCCGACGAGGGTTCCCAGGTGCACTACATCGAGGGCTGCTCGGCCCCCGTCTACACCACCGACTCCCTCCACTCGGCCGTGGTCGAGCTCGTCGCCCTCCCCGGGAGCCGGATCACCTACACGACCATCCAGAACTGGTCGAACAACGTCTACAACCTGGTGACCAAGCGGGCCCGGGCCGAGGCGGAGGCCCACGTCGAGTGGATCGACGGGAACATCGGCTCGCGCCTCACGATGAAGTACCCCTCGGTCTACCTGATGGGCCCCAAGGCCTCGGGCGAGGTGCTTTCGGTGGCCTATGCCGGTCCGGGCCAGCACCAGGACGCCGGGGCCAAGATGATCCACGCCGCACCGGAGACGACGTCGACCATCATCTCCAAGTCCATCTCCAAGGACGGCGGCATCACCACCTACCGGGGCAAGGTCCAGGTGGACGAGGGGGCCAAGGGCGCGAAGTCGTTCGTCCGCTGTGACGCCCTCCTGCTCGATGACGACTCGATCTCCGAGACCAAGCCCTACATGGAGGTGGGCGAGCGCGACGCCCGGATCGGCCACGAGGCCACGGTGTCCAAGGTCGGTGACGACCAACTCTTCTACCTGATGAGCCGGGGACTGTCCGAGAGCCAGGCCATGGGGATGATCGTGAACGGGTTCATCGAGCCGATCACCCGGACCCTGCCGATGGAGTACGCCGTCGAGTGGAGCCGCCTCATCGAGCTGCAGATGGAGGGCTCGGTCGGCTGAACCGGGTCCCCCGGGACGCCGGGGCCCACCCACCCCCGCGGTGGTGGCAGCATGGGGCCGTGCCCATGCGCGAGGAATGCAAGCATTTCCAGAGCCGGACCTACGATTCGGGGGAGGTCGCCCGGTTCTGTCAGCTCGACCTGGCCCCCGAGGCCCCCTGGCGCTGCCCGGACGACTGCGGGGCCTACGAGCGGCGCCTGGCCGACGTCGGATGGGTCCACGGAAGCCTGGTCGAGCCCCCGATCGAGGACCAGCCCGACGTGCCGGGGCCCGAGGCGGCCGAGGTCCTGGGGAACGCCGAGGAGATCGTCAACCGGGTGGCTCCCGACGCGGTGGCCGAGGCCAGGGCCGCGGACGCCAAGCGTGAGGGGAAGGGCGGCCCCAGGTGGTGGCGTCGCCGGCGCTGACCGGGCAGTTCAGCCCCCCGTGAACCTGGGGGCCCGCTTCTCCATGAAGGCCACCATGGCCTCGGTCAGGTCGTCCGAGGCCAGCATGCCGGCATTCCAGGTGGCCACGTACTCGAGGCCCTGGGCGACGGTGCGGCCGTCATTGGCGGCCAGCACCGCCTTGGTCCCCTGCACGGCGATCGGCGAGTTGGCGGCGATCTCCGCCGCCAGGGCCCGCCCGGCGGCCAGCACCCCGTCGGCCCCACCCTCGTGGACGTCGTTGACGAGGCCGATGGCCAGGGCCCGCCCGGCGTCGATGTCCTTGCCGGTGAAGGCCAGTTCGGCCACGTGGCCGGCCCCGATGATGCGGGGGAGTCGCTGGAGGCTGCCGAGGTCGGCGACGATGGCCACCTTGGACTCGCGCACCGAGAAGACGGCATCGGTCGAACAGACCCGGATGTCGCAGGCCGAGATCAGGTCGACGCCGCCCCCGATGCAGTAGCCGTGGACGGCCGCCACCACCGGCTTGGGGCAGTCGGCCACCGCGTTGATCGACCGTTGCAGGTTCAGCACGGCGGTCCGGGCCGACCGGGCCCTCGCCGCCATGGAGGGCTTGGCGCCGTCGCCACCGGGGCCCGGTCCCCCGGCGAGGACCGACCCCATCTCCTTCAGGTCGAGGCCGACGGAGAAGTGCGGGCCCCGGGCGGCGATGAGCACCGCCCGCACCTCGGGATCCTCCGACAGGTCGGCCATGGCCAGGATCAGGTCGTCCCACAGGGCCCGGCCCATCGCGTTGCGGGCCTCGGGCCGGTCCAGCCAGAGGGTGGCCACATGGCCCTCGCGCTCGATGCTCAGCACCTCTGATTTGAAGGAGTCGGCCATGGTCGAACGCTACCAATGCCGCCCGACTCCCCCGGCCCGGCGCCGCTCCGCCGACGCCCGGCCTGGGGGCCCGTGCCCGGATGCCGAAGGGTCCGGCCGGTGCCGATGGCCCGACCGCACCCCGCTGAGACCCCACTAGACTGCCGACGGGCCGAGCCGGTCCCGGATGTCCCTACGACCAGGTACTTCGCCCACCACTGACCAGGTACTTCGGCCCGACCGCCCGGCCCGGTGCCCGCACACGGAAGGCCACCCCTGCTCACATTCACCGCCGACGCCATGGACCGACTCGACGGCCCGGAGTGGCTGCGCCGTCGTCGGGCCGAGGCGCTCGATGAGTTCGCCAGCGTGTCGCTGCCCTCCGAGAAGGAGGAGGTCTGGCGCTACTCCCCGATCGACCAGCTGGACCTGGACAGGTACCGCCCGGTGTCCGGGCCGCTGACGGCACCGGGGCCGGCGAAGGCCTTCGTCGATGACCTGGTGCGCGACCTGCCCGCTCTCAGCGCCGTGGTGGTGGCCCACAACGGGCGCCCCGGCACGTTCGACCGGACCTCCCTGCCCGATGCCGTCACCCTGGGAGGTCTCGACGGCCCCGGGTCCGACGAGCTGCTCGGAGGGGTGCTCGAGGGGGGGGACGCCCTGGTGCGACTGAGCGACGCCTTCCATCCCGACGCCGTCGTGGTGGACGTGCCGGCCGGGGTGCGGGTCACCGGACCGGTGGTGATCGTCCACTGGTGCGACGGCGCCTCGCCGGACGGGCCGCAGCCGGCGGCCTTCCCGCGTACCGTCGTGCGGGTCGGCCCGGGCGCCTCGGCCGGTGTGGTGGAGGTCACCGCCGGGGCCCCGGGCGCCTCGTCCGGCCTGGTGGTGCCGGTCACCGAGCTGTCGGTCGACGACGGTGGCGAGCTGTCCTACGTGTCGTTGCAGGTGCTGGGCACCCGCGCCTGGTACCTGGGTCGCCAGGTCGGCCGGGCCGGGAGCGACGCCCGCCTGCGCACGTTCAACGTCGGTCTCGGCGCCGCCTACGACCGCTGCCGCACCGACGGCGCCCTCGTCGGGCCGGGGGGCTCGAGCGAGTTGCGGTCGGCCTACCTCGGGACCGGCGAGCAGGTCCATGACGTCCGCACCCTCCAGGACCACGTGGCCCCCCGGACCACCAGCGACCTGCTCTGCCGGGGCGCCGTGGCCGGATCGTCGCGGTCGGTCTACAGCGGGCTCATCCGGGTCCGCCACGGGGCGGTGCGCACCGAGGCCATGCAGACCAACAACAATCTGGTCCTCAGCGAGCGGGCCCACGCCGACTCGGTCCCCAACCTCGACATCGAGGAGAACGACGTCCGCTGCAGCCACGCCTCGACCGTCGGGCCGGTCGACGAGGACCAGCGCTACTACCTCGAGTCCCGGGGGGTCCCGCCCGAGCGGGCCGAGCAGCTGATCGTGCTCGGGTTCTTCGACGACATCGTCGGAAGGTCGCCGGTCCCCGAGGTCGTCGGCCGACTCCGGCGCGAGGTGGTCCTCCGATTGACCGACGCCCTCGGCCTGGGTGCGGCAGGGCTGCGAGCCGATGGCCGTGGCTGAGCGCGTGGTGCTCTGCCGGCCCGACGAGATTGCGCCGGGCACCGCCCGGCGCTTCGACGTGGCCGATCGCCGGATCGCCCTGGTGCGGATCGGCGAGGACTTCTACGCCCTCGGCGACCGGTGTAGCCACGAGGACTACTCGCTGGCCGAGGGCGAGGTCTGGGAGGACGAGTGTGAGATCGAGTGCCCCCGCCACGGCAGCACCTTCGACCTGCGGACCGGCGAGCCGTGCTCCCTGCCGGCCACCAAGCCGGTGCCCGCGTACGAGGTCGAGGTGACCGGCGACGAGGTCGCGGTGGTGCTCCCGTGACTGAGCACGTCCTGGAGGTGACCGACCTCCACGCCGCGGCCGGCGGCCGGGAGGTGATCCGGGGGGTCGACCTCACGGTGCGCGGCGGAGAGGTCCACGTGGTGATGGGGCCCAATGGCTCGGGCAAGTCCACCCTGGCCCATGCCCTGATGGGCCGCCCGGGCACCGAGGTGACCCAGGGCAGCGTGACCGTCGACGGGGTCGAGCTGGTCGGGCTGCCCTCATGGCGCCGGGCCCGGGCCGGGCTCTTCCTGGCCCACCAGCACCCCGTGGAGGTCCCCGGGGTCGGCCTGGAGGCGATGCTGACCGAGGCGCAGGCCGGGGACGGCCCGCCGGCCCCCGCCGGCCTCGGGCCCTCCTTGCGGGTCGAGGCGGCGGCCATCGGCTTCGACGAGCGGTTCCTGGACCGCCCGGTCAACGTCGACCTGTCCGGGGGCGAGGCCAAGCGCAACGAGATGGTGCAGCTCGGTGTGCTGCGCCGGCCGTTCTGCGTCCTCGACGAGATCGACTCGGGGCTCGACGTCGACGCCCTCGCCGCCGTGGCCCGGCGGCTCGAGTGGGCGACGGCGGAGTGGGGGCTCGGAGTGGTGGCCGTCACCCACTTCCGCCGCCTCCTGGTCGAGTTGCGCGCCGACGTCATCCACGTGCTCGTCGACGGTCGGATCGTGGCCTCAGGCGGCCCCGAGTTGGCCGAGGAGCTCGAGACGACCGGCTACGCCGCCTACGGCGTGGCCTGACGCCGGGCCCGGTCCGCCACCCGGTCGCGGGAGATCGGCTCAGGTAGGCGGCCCTCGTAAGGATTCGTGAAGAATTGCCGTCGGGTGCCGGGGTGGGCGCGTTCGGGCGCAGGCCCCTTGGTACCGTTGGTCACCATGGCCAGCGGTCGACCGCCCGGCGACACGCCCGCCGGCCGACGCGGTTCCCCGTCCTACGAGCAGGGCCTACGCTCGCTCGGCTCACAGATCGACGGCACCCGGGGCGGTGACTCCGTCGCCAACGAGCGGGGCCTGCGCGCCCTCGGGGACAAGATCGACGACCCCTCGCCGGGCTCCCGATCGCCCTCGGGCCGCCCGCGGTCTCGCCGGAGCGGCCGGGCCAAGTGGAGCCGCAAGAAGAAGATCCTGGGCGGCATCGCCGCCGTCCTGGTGGTCGTCCTGGTGGTGGCCGCCGGCAGCTACGGGTACCTGCAGTACCGCTTCGACCAGTTCTCGAAGGTCCATGTGGCCTCCCTGGCCCGGCCGATCTCGGGCCAGCCCTTCAACATGCTGGTGCTCGGCTCGGACTCGAGGGTCGGGCTCTCGGCCGCCCAGGCGGCGCAGGCCGGGAGCGCAGCGCAGGTGCAGGGCCAGCGCAGCGACGTCGTCATGATCTGGCGGGTGGACCCCGGGACCAAGCAGATCACCATCACCTCGATCCCCCGGGACACCCTGGTCCAGATGGTCGGGCAGGACGTCAACACTTACGGTCGTTTCAACCGGATCAACGCGTCCGACGGCTCCGGCACCAACAGCCTCGTGCAGACGATCGAGGCCAACTTCGGGATCCCGATCAACCACGCCGTCCAGGTGGACTTCGGCGGCCTGGAGGGGGCGGTCACGGCTCTGGGGGGCATCTGGCTGGACTTCCCGTACCCGGCCAAGGACGTCTGGTCGGGGCTCAACGTCCCGACGGCCGGCTGTCAGCTCATCAACGGGACCCAGGCCCTGGCCGTGGCCCGGAGCCGTCACTACCAGTACTACGAGAACGGCTACTGGCAGTACGACGGGACGAGCGACTTCGGGCGCATCCAGCGCCAGGGCGCCTTCCTGCGGGCCCTGATCAACGCGGCCAAGGGCAAGTACAACCCCCTCACCCTCAACAGCTTCATCAGTTCACTGCCCCAGGGCATCGTGATCGACGACCAGTTCAGCCTCAACGAGCTCATCGGCCTGGCCGCCGCCTTCCACAGCTTCTCGTCCAGCGCCCTGGTCACCCAGACCGTGCCCACGATCTCGAACGGCTACGTCTCGCCCTACGGCGACGTCCTCTTCGTCGACCAGCCGGCGGCCCAGCAGATGCTGGTCGACACGTTCGGCTCCCAGCTGAGCGCCCCCACCAGCCCGCCGCCGGACACCAGTCTGGTGCCCACGCCGCCCCCGGTGGTCAGCCCCAGTCCGGCCAGTTCACCCGGCGCCACCGCCGGCTCGACGGCGTCGGCCGCCTCGGCACCGGCCGCCGTCCCCGCCGCCCTCCGGACCGCGGCACCGGCCCGGTCGTCGGGGACGTCGGCCGAGGTGGCGCTGAGCGCGGCGACCACGACGGTGACCTCCCCGCCGCCGCCGGCCTTCGACCCCACCCCCTGCTCGCCCTCCTGACCCGCCGTCGATCGGGCGGCTCGCGGACGGTGCGGGGAGGTCGTGGTCGGGACCGGTCGCGACGGGCGTCGGTCAGGAGGTGGTGGTCCGGGCCTCTTCGAGACCCTGGGCCAGGGTGTTCCAACTAAGGGTGGCGCACTTGATGCGGACGGGGAATTTGACCACGCCCTGCAGGGCCGCCAGCTCCCCCAGTTTCGAGAGGTCGATGGGCTCGGCCTCCTCGGCCGGGCCGTCCTCGATGGCCCGGCCCCCCTCGTTGGTACTCCCCCCGAGGCTCGAACCGTGGATCGACATCATCTCCTTGAAGGTCCCGATGAGCCGCTGGACGTCCTCGAGTTCCTTGCCCTTCACGGCGGCCGACATCAGCGAGGCCGAGGACTGGCTGATCGAGCAGCCGGTTCCCCCGATCTTGATGTCGGCCAGCTTCCCGTCCTCCACCAGGAGCGTCACCACGACCTCGTCCCCGCAGAGGGGATTGAACCCCTCCACCCGGTGGGCCGGCGGCGAGGCCAACTCGCCGCTGTTCCGGGGCGAGCGGTAGTGATCGAGGATGATCTCGCGGTACAGGTCGTCGAGGTCGGGCATCAACGCACCGTCGGGCGGCTGGCGATCACGCGAACAACCTACCGGCTTCGGCCAATCCCTCGATCAGGACCTCGATGTCCCCCTCGTCGTTGTAGGGCCCGATTGAGGCCCGGGCGGTGGCCGGCACGCCGAGCTTGCGCATGAGCGGCTTGGCGCAGTGGTGCCCCGGCCGCACGCACACCGCGTACTGGTCGAGAACCTGGGCCAGGTCGTGGGCGTGCACGTCGCGGAAGGCGAGCGACAGGACGCCGCCCCGGTCGGCGCCGGCCGGCGGCCCGAAGACCCGGCAGTCGTCGCCGAAGCGCTCGCCGAGGGAGGTCAGCGCGTAGGCCGTGAGGGCCGACTCATGGGCCCGCACCCGCTCCATCCCGAGCTCGGTCAGGTACTCGAGGGCCACCGCCAGTCCGACCGCCTCGGCGATGGGCGGGGTGCCCGCCTCGAAGCGCTGGGGCGGGACGGCGGCCAGGAACCGGTCCACCTTGACGTCGAGGATCATCCCGCCCCCCCCGAGGAACGGGGGCATGGCGTCGAGCAGCTCGGCCCGGGCCCACAGGACGCCGATGCCGGTCGGCCCGAGCGCCTTGTGGGCGGAGAAGGCCAGGAAGTCCACCCCGAGCCCGGCCACGTCCACCGGGAGGTGGGGGACCGACTGCGCCCCGTCGGCCACCACCAGGGCGCCGGCCCGGTGGGCCGCCGCCGCCACCTCCGCCAGGGGGTTGATGGTGCCGAGCACGTTGGACATGGCCGAGATGCCGACCAGCCGGGCCCCCTCCAGCGTCCGGTCGAGCCCGCTCAGGTCGAGCCGGCCGGTGCCGTCCACCGGGAGGTACCGCAGCTCGATTCCCCGTTCCTCGGCCAGCATGAGCCAGGGCACGATGTTGGCGTGGTGCTCCATCTCGGTCAGTACGACCACGTCGCCGGCGCCCAGGTTGGCCCGGCCCCACGAATGGGCCACGAGGTTCAACGACTCGGTGGTGTTCTTGGTGAAGACGATCTCGCGGGCCGGGTCGGGCGCGCCGATGAACCGGCCCACCGTGATCCGAGCGTCCTCATAGAGGCGGGTCGCCTCCTCGGCGGTGGCGTAGACGCCGCGGTGCACGTTGGCGTGGGTGGTCTCGTAGTAGTGCTCCATGGCGCCGAGCACCTGTCGGGGCTGGAGGGCGGTGGCCGCCGAGTCCAGGTAGACGATGGGCCGGTCGTGGATGGTTCGGGCCAGGAGGGGGAAGTCCTTGCGCAGCGCCTCCACGTCGAGCTCCCCGGGGCCGCTCACCTCACGACCGCCATTCGTCGTAGCCGCCGGACTCGATCCGGCGGGCCAGCTCGGGGCCGCCGCTCTCGACCACCCGGCCGTCGACCAGGAGGTGGACCTGGTCCGGAAGGAGGTCCTCGAGGATCCGCTGGTAGTGGGTCACCACCAGCACCCCGAGTTCGGGGTGGCTCTCCCGCACGGTGTGGACGCCCCGTCCGACGACCCGCAGGGCGTCGATGTCGAGCCCCGAGTCCGTCTCGTCGAGCACCGCCAGGCGCGGCTCGAGCAGGGCCATCTGGAGGATCTCGTTGCGCTTCTTCTCGCCGCCCGAGAACCCGGTGTTGAGGTGCCGCTCGCCGAAGGCGGGGTCCATGCCCAGGCGCTCCATCCACTCGTTCATGGCGAAGCGGACCTCGAGCACCGAGATGTCGTCGCCCTTTCGGGCCGACATGGCCTGACGCAGGAACTGGGTGACCGACACCCCCTCGATCGCCTCGGGGTACTGGAAGGCCAGGAACAGGCCGGCCTTGGCTCGGACGTCGGTCGGCCAGTCGGTGATGTCCTGGCCGTCGAAGCGGATGGTCCCCGCACCGACCCGGTAGGCCGGGTGGCCCATCAAGGTGGCGGCCAGGGTGGACTTGCCGGCACCGTTCGGGCCCATCAGGGCGTGGATCTCACCGGCCCCGACCTCCAGGTCGACGCCGCGCAGGATCTCGGCACCCTCCACCGAGACGTGGAGGTCGTCGATCTGCAGGAGGGGGGGCACGGGCAAAAGTCTACCGCTTTGGTCAGGTTTCCAGGACCGTCGCCCTGGGAACCCCGCCGCCGATTCCGACACCCGGGGTGCGCCCGGTACGCTGCGGGCCGGTGGCGACTCCTTGGACGTACTCCGGGCAGGTGGCCGCCGTCGACTCGACCCGCGGGGTGGTGACCCTGGTCGACGAGTCCACCTTCGCCATCAGCGACGCCAGCGGTGACATCGAACCCCGGGGGGCCCACGGCCTGTTCTTCCGCGACACCCGGATCCTCTCACGCCTCGAGCTGCGGGTCGACGGCTTCCGACTGGAGCCACTGGCGGCGGTGAACGCGGACCCGTTCTCCGCCACCTTCGTCTCCCGGGGCGCCCCGTCGGGTGGCCGGGCCGATTCGACCCTGATGGTGTTCCGCTCCCGCTACGTGGGCCAGGGGATGCGCGAGGACCTCGAGATCCACAACTTCAGCAGCGAGGCCACGGTCTGCTTGGTCGAGGTCTTCGTCGACTCCGACTTCGCCGACCTCTTCGCCGTGAAGGAGGGCCGGGCCACCGCCCCCGAGGGTGAGATCACCCACCGCCTCGAGGACTCGGGCATGACCATCTCGTACCGGCGCGGCACCACCAGCCGGGGGGTGCAACTCAGGCTGGCGCCCGGAGCCGACAACCAAGACGGCCCGGGCCACGCCCCGGTGCTGCGCTTCTCTGAGGACCTCATCTGCGCCGAGGTCCTGGTGCCGGCCCGGGGGCGGTGGTCGGGTTGCCTGGAGGTGGTCCCGATCATCGAGTCGTCCCTGGTCGTGCCGAGGTACCGGTGCGGCCAGCCGGTCGAGCGGGCCAAGCCCTCCGAGCGCCTGGCCCAATGGCGCCAACGGGTACCGCACGTGCGCACCGACCACGACGGGCTCAGCGCGGTGGTCGCCCGGAGCGCCGAGGACCTGGGGGCGCTGCGGATCTTCGACCCCGACTTCCCCGAGCGGGTCGTCCTGGCCGCCGGCGCGCCGTGGTTCATGACCGTCTTCGGCCGCGACTCGATCCTGACGGCCTGGATGGCCCTCCTGGTCGACCCCGACCTCGCCCTCGGCGTGCTCCAGACCCTGGGCCGGTTCCAGGGCTCCGACGTCAACCCGAGGAACGACGAGCAGCCGGGCCGGATCCTCCACGAGATGCGCTTCGGGGAGGCGGCGACACTCTCGCTCGGGGGCGGCAACATCTACTACGGGTCGGCCGACGCCACCCCGCTCTTCGTGATGCTGCTGGGCGAGCTGCGCCGCTGGGGGCTGGCCCGCGAGCTGGTCGACCAGCTCCTGCCCAACGCCGACCGGGCCCTGGCCTGGATCCAGGACTACGGCGACGCCGACGGCGACGGGTACGTCGAGTACCACCGGGCCACCGACACCGGCCTGGCCAACCAGGGGTGGAAGGACAGCTGGGACGGGATCCGCTACGCCGACGGGAGGGTGGCCGAGGCCCCGATCGCCCTGTGCGAGGTCCAGGCCTATGTCTACAGCGCCTACCTGGCCCGGGCCCACTTCGCCTTCGAAGCCGGGGACCACGAGCTCTTCGAGCACTACCGGGTCAAGGCGGCCGACCTCAAGGCCGCCTTCAACCGGGACTTCTGGGTCGAGGACGGCGGCTACCTGGCGGTCGGGCTCGACGCCGACAAGCGGCAGATCGACTCGGTGGCCTCCAACATGGGCCACTGCCTGTGGACCGGGATCGTCGAGGAGGAGCGGGCCCAGGCGGTCGCCCGCCACCTGCTCTCGCCCGAGATGTTCAGCGGGTGGGGGATCCGCACCATGTCGGCGGCCAACGGGGGCTTCAATCCGGTGAGCTACCACTGCGGCTCGGTCTGGCCGCACGACACCGCCATCATCGCGGCCGGTCTGGCTCGCTACGGCTTCGAGGAGCCGGCGCAGCGCGTCGTCATGTCCCTCCTCGACGCCGGCATGGCCCAAGGTGGCCGCCTGCCCGAGCTCTTCAGCGGGCTCGACCGGCGGGAGCTGTCGGTCCCGGTCGGGTACCCGACGTCGTGCTCGCCCCAGGCCTGGTCGGCGGCCTCACCCCTGCTCTGCCTGCGGACCCTCCTGCGGCTGGACCCCTGGGTCCCCTACGGCAAGACCTGGCTCTGCCCGATGGTGCCCCCCGAGATCGGCGCGCTCCGGGTGGAGGGGATCCCGCTGGCCGGCTCCCGGGTCAACGTGGAGGTGGTCGACGGCCGGGTCACGGTGGAAGGGCTGCCCGACGGGATCGAGCTGATCAACACCCCCCGCCATCCGGCCACCGCCATCTGACCGGCCGGGCCCCGCTCAGCGGGCCGGCCCGCTCACCAGCCCCGGTCGATCCACTCTTCGAGGTGCGGCGACTCGGACCCGATGGTGGTGGAGGCACCGTGCCCGGGCAGTACCACCGTCTCGGCCTCGAAGCGGCCGAAGAGGCGCTCGTCGATCGACCGGATGATCGTCGGGAAGTCGCCGCCCTCGAACGAGGTGTTCCCCGGACCCCCCGGGAACAGCGTGTCCCCGCTCAGCAGCAGGGGGGTGTCCTCCACGGCGAAGCACATCGAACCCCGGGTGTGGCCCGGGGTGGCGACGGTGCGGACCCGGAGGCGCCCGACCTCGAGCACCGTGTCGTCCTCCAGCAGGAGGTCGTAGGAGGGGAGCATGCCGGCGTCCTCGGCCGTCACGGCCACCGAGATGCCGGCCTCCCGGACGGCGGGCACCGCCTGGATGTGGTCCCAGTGACCGTGGGTCTCCACCACGCTGCCCACGCCCAGGGTGCGGCAGACCTCCAGCAGGGCCTCGTGCTCGTTGGCCGCATCGACCAGCAGGGCCTGCCCGGTCCGCCGGCAGCGGAGCACGTAGACGTTGTTGTCCATCGGGCCGACCACCATGCGGTGCACCTCGCAGGTGGCGTCCTCCCAGATCCGGGTCAGCTCCGGCATCTCCCCAGGATCCCACAGGCCGGGATCCCCGTTCCCCCGGGCCCGGGCCGCCCGGGCCGGGGGCGCTGGTCCCCAGGTGAGCACGTCTGGTAGACACCTAACGACCCGCCGTCGCGGCCCCGGGGGACCAACCGTGGGCTGCCGGCACCAGACCCAGAAGGGGGCGCCCCACGATGAACTTCGCCTTCAGTGAGGAGCAGGACGAGCTCCGCCGGGCCGTCCGACGGTTTCTCCAGGAGAAGTCCCCCGAGACCGAGGTGCGGCGCCTCATGGAGACCACCGAGGGCTACGACCCCGCGGTGTGGGCCCAGATGGCCGACCAGCTGGGGCTCCAGTCGCTCACCATCCCCGAGGAGTTCGGGGGTTCGGGCTTCTCCTATGTCGAGCTGATCGTGGTCCTCGAGGAGATGGGTGCGGCGCTGCTCTGCGCCCCGTACTTCTCGACGGTGGCCCTTGCGGCCAACGCCGTGCTGACGTCGGGGGACGACGCCGCCAAGAAGTACCTGCTCCCGGGCCTCGCTTCCGGCGAGACCATCGGGACGCTGGCCATCACCGAGGACAATGGGCGCTGGGACTTCGACGGCATCACCCTGGGGGCGAAGGCGTCCGGCGACGGCTGGGCCCTCAACGGCCACAAGATGTTCGTGATCGACGGGCACGTCGCCGACCTGATCCTGGTCGCCGGGCGGACCGACCACGGGGTGAGCCTGTTCGGGGTGAAGTCGGACGCCGCCGGTCTGACCCGCGAGCCCCTTTCCACGATGGACCAGACCCGCAAGCAGGCCCGCCTCGAGTTCACCGAGACCCCGGCGTGGCTGATCGGCACCGAGGGAGGTGCGGCAGAGGGCCTGGCCAAGACCCTCGACCTGGCCGCGGTCGCCCTGGCCGCCGAGCAGGTCGGTGGCGCACAGCACTGCCTGGACAGCTCGGTCGAGTACGCCAAGACCCGGATCCAGTTCGGCCGGCCGATCGGCAGCTTCCAGGCGATCAAGCACAAGTGCGCCGACATGCTCTTGGAGGTGGAGTCGGCCAAATCGGCCGCCTACTATGCCGGCTGGGCGGCCGCCGAGGACTCCGACGAGCTCCCGGTGGTGGCCAGCCTGGCCAAGTCGTACTGCTCGGAGGCCTACTTTCATGCCGCCGCCGAGAACATCCAGATCCACGGGGGGATCGGCTTCACCTGGGAGCACGACGCTCACCTGTACTTCAAGCGGGCCAAGTCCTCCGAGCTCCTGTTCGGCGACCCCGCCTACCACCGCGAGCTCCTGGCCCAGCGCATCGGGATCTGAGCGGGGAACGGGGACGGCGACGCTCGGCCCGGGGGCGGCGAGCGGCAGGTGAGCCTCCCCTGGCGGGTCCTGCCCGGCCCGGCCGGCCTGCTCCGGTGCTACTCCACCGGGGACCCGCACGGGGCCCCGGGGCTGGTCCTGATGCTGTGCCACGAGCTGCCGCGCTGGGGGGTCGGGGCCGAGGGGGCGGGCCGCCTTTACCCGATGCTGGCGGACCGGCTCTGCGCCGAGTGCGGCCTGCGGGTCACCGTGGGCACCCTGCGGGGGGTGGGCGGGTCCGAAGGGGACTTCTCGGCCGCGGGCTGGCTGGAGGACCTCCGCTTCCTGATCGAGCGGGAGGCGGGCCCCGACGGACGGGTCCTGCTGGCCGGGTTCGGACTGGGGGGCGCCCTCGCCCTCCGGGTCGCGGCCGAGGATCAACGGGTGCGCGGGGTGGCCACGCTCGCCGCCGAGGCCGACCTCAGGTCGTGGGTCGCCGATCCGGTCGCCCTGGCGGCCGGCTGCCGCTCGACCGGCGTCGTGCACACGCCCGGGTTCCCCGCCGACCCGGTGGCCTGGGCCGCCGAGCTGGTGGCCCTGGAGCCGGTCGCCGCGGCGTCGATGCTCGGGGACCGTCCCCTGCTCGTCGTGCACGGCTCGGACGATCGGGACGTGCCGGTGCACGCGGCGTCGGCCCTGGCCAACGCGAGCACCGGCCCGGTGGACCGGCGGCTCATCCTGGGTGCCGGTCACTGGCTGCAGGCCGATCCGCGGGTCCTGGCCACCCTCATCGGGTGGACCGAGCGTCAGCGCTGAGAGCCGGCCAGGGCGGCGTCGATGGCCTGGCGCAACTCCCGGGCCGCCGACCCGGGGTCGGATGACTCGGTGAGCCAGCGAACCACCACGAAGTGCCGGGCCCCCGCCGCCGCCAGCGCCGGCACCCGCTCGGGTCGGACCCCCCCGGTGACGAAGACGGGCCGCGTGCTCCGGGCCGCCGCCTCGCCGATGTAGGCCTCGCCGGTCCCGGGTCGCCCCGGCTTGGTGGGCGTGGGTTCGACCGGGCCGGCCGAGAGGTAGTCGACCGGCTGGGTCAGGGCATCGTCGAGGTCCTCGGTCGAGTGGGTGGAGAGGCCGACGATCGTGTCCGGCCCGAGGATGCGCCGGGCCACTGCCGGCGAGACGTCGTCCTGGCCCAGGTGGACCCCGTCGGCCATCGCCTCGAGGGCGAGGTCGGGGCGGTCGTTGAGGATGAGCGGGGCGCCGTGTTCGGCGCACACCCGGCGCAGGGCGGCGGCCCGACGGAGCAATGGTCGGGCTTCGAGCCGCTTGTCACGGAGCTGCACCACGTCGACACCGCCCCGGAGGCAGGCGTCGACGAATTGCTCGAGGTCGGGACGGTCGGACGTGCAGAGATAGAGGCGGCGCCCCGTGAACCCACCGCTCACCCGCGGCGGGCGACGGCCCGGGTGGTCCCGGCCGGCCGGGCCGGTGGGGACTTCGACGACGCCGTCGTGGCCCCCGCCCTATTCGCCGGCACCGTGGTGGCCGACCCGCCCTTGGCCGACTTCGCCGGGGCCCGGTCCGCCCGAGTTGGCGTCGTGGCCCGGGAGGGCCGGCCGGACGCCTGTCCGGCCCCCGCCTTGCCGCCCCCCGCCTTGCCGCCCCCCGCCTTGCCGGCCGCCTTCATCGCCTGTTTGAACTGGCGCACTCGGGCCAGACTGGCCGCATCGACGATGTCGGCCACCGAACGGTTGGTCCCGGCATCGCCGAAGGGGGCCGACACGTCCCGCCAACCCTTCGGGGTGACCCCCAGCTGCTTGCCCAGCAGAGCCATGAAGATGCGGGCCTTCTGGTCGCCGAAGCCCGGGAGGGCCTTCACCCGGGCCAGGAGGTCCTCGGCGTCCGAGGCGTCGCGCCAGATGCTCGACGGGTCCCCCCCGTACTGGTCGACGACGATCCGGCAGAGTGCCTGGACCCGCCCGGCCATCGACGCCGGGTAGCGGTGGATGGCCGGCACCCGGGCGAACAGTCGGGCCAGGTGCTCGGGATCGGCGTCGGCGATCTGCGCCGGGTCGAGCCCGGTCCCGAGCCGTTGGGCCAGGTCGGCGGGGCCCCGGAAGGCCTTCTCCAACGGGATCTGCTGATCCAGCACCATGCCGATGAGCAGGGCCAGCGGGTCGTCGGTGAGCAATCGGTCAGCGTCGGGGTCCCCGGCGAGGTGAAGCGATCGGCGGGCCATGGCCAGATCATCGCGCTTCGGGGACCCTGGCCGAGGCAGAATCGTTCCGTGCACATCCCGGCCAAGGTCGATTATGGGATCCGGGCACTCCTCTCGTTGGCCGTCGCCGGCGAGCCCCAGACGGCCGAGGCCCTGGCCGCCGACCAGGGTCTGCCCCCCCGCTTCCTCGGCGCGATCCTGGCCGACTTGCGGCGAGCCGGGCTGGTGGCCAGCCAGCGGGGGGCCGAGGGCGGCTACCGCCTGGCCCGGCCGCCCGCCGAGATCGTGCTGGCCGAGGTCATCCGGGCCCTCGACGGCCCCCTGGCCGAGGTGCGCGGCTTCCGGCCCGAGGCCGCCCACTACGACGGTGCGGCCGAGCACCTCCAGGAGGTCTGGGTGGCGGTCCGGGCCAGCCTGCGCTCGGTCCTCGAGGGGGTCTCGCTGGCCCAGGTCGCCTCGGGGAAGCTTCCCGCATCGGTGGCCCGGCTGACCTCGGACCCCGACGCCTGGGCCCCCCACTGAGCCCCTGAGCACCCCAACCCCCCGGCTCTGGCCCGGGGTCGGGGCGCGGCATCAGACCGAGAGGGGCCCGGCGGCCTCCGGATCGATGCCGAAGCGAGCGATCGCCTCGGCCACCTCGGCCGGCTGGGCCTGGCCTTCGCGGGCCAGTGCCGCCAGCACGGCCACCACCACGTGGGCGGCGTCGATCTCGAAGTAGCGGCGCAGGGCCTCCCGGGCGTCGGAACGACCGAACCCGTCGGTGCCCAGCGAGACGAAGGGCCGGGGTACCCACCGGGCCACCTGGTCGGGCACGGCCCGGATGAAGTCGGTGACGGCCACCACCGGGCCCGTTCCGGCGCCGAGGGCCCGGGTGACCAGCGGGACCCGGGGCGTCCGGCCCGGGTGCAGACGGCTCCAGCGCTCCGCCTCGACGGCGTCGGTGCGCAGGGACGTCCACGACGTGGCGGACCAGGCGTCGGCCGCCACCCCCCACCCCTCGGCCAGGAGACGTCGAGCCTCCATCGCCGTCTGCCACATCGGGCCCGAGAAACACAGGCTGGCCGCTCGACCGCCCTCGACGGCCGGCGGGGCGAAGCGGTAGATCCCGGTCACGATGCCCCGACGGACCGCGTCCCCCTGGGGGCCCTCGGTCAGGGCCGGCATCGGGTAGGTCTCGTTGTACAAGGTGAGGTACCAGAACCGGTCCTCGGGTTCGGGCCCGAACATCCGGTGCACGGCGTCCTCGACGATGACCGCCAACTCGTAGGCGAAGGCCGGGTCGTAGATCAGGGCGGCGGGGTTCACCGAGGCGAGGAGGGGGGAGTGACCGTCGTCGTGCTGCAGGCCCTCACCGAGCAGTGTCGTGCGCCCGGCCGTACAGCCGGCGAGGATGCCCCGGCCCCGGACGTCACCGAGCGACCAGGTCAGATCGCCCACCCGTTGGAAGCCGAACATCGAGTAGAAGAGGAAGACGGGCAGCATGGGCTGGCCCCAGGTGGCGTAGGCGGTGGCCAGCGCGGTGAACGACGCCAGCGCCCCGGCCTCGGTGATGCCCTCCTCCAGCAGCTGGCCCGAGACGCTCTCGGCGTACTTGAGGGGAAGATCGGCGTCGACCGGGATGTAGCGCTGGCCCTCGGGGGCGTAGATCTTGGCCTCGGCCATGATCGGCTCGAGCCCGAAGGTCCGGGCCTCGTCGGAGACGATCGGCGCCACCAGGGGACCGAAGGCCGGGTCCCGCACCAGGTTCCGCAGCAGACGGGCGAAGGCCATCGTGGTGGAGGCGGCCTGCTTGCCCGATCCGGACATGAGGTCGGCGAACACCTTGGGGTCCGGGAGCCGGGGGCTGGCCGGCCGCACCACCCGCCGGGGCAGCGAGCCGCGCAGGACCTTGCGGCGGGCCATGAGGTACTGGTGGGCCTCGGACTCCGGAGGCGGGCGGTAGTAGGGGGGGGCGTCCGCCTCGAGGGCCTCGTCGGGGATCTCGTCGGTCAGGTACAGCCGGTCCCGCAGGGCCCGGAGCTGGGAGCGGTCCATCTTCTTGATCTGGTGGGTGGCGTTGCGGGCCTCGATCTGGGGCCCCAGTGTCCAGCCCTTGATGGTCTTGGCCAGAATGACCGTGGGCGCGCCCTTCTGCTCGGTCGCCAGCTTGTAGGCGGCGTACAGCTTGCGGTAGTCGTGGCCGCCCCGGGGCAGGGCTTGGAGGTCGTCATCGGTCAGATGCTCGACCAGCTTCCGCAGTCGGGGGTCGGGTCCGAAGAAGTGCTCGCGGATATAGGCGCCCGACTCCACTGCGTACTTCTGGAACTCCCCGTCGACGGTGGTGTTCATCCTGTCCACCAGCACGCCGTCGACGTCCCGGGCCAGCAGCTCGTCCCACTTGGATCCCCAGATGACCTTGATCACGTTCCAACCCGCCCCACGGAAGAGCGCCTCGAGCTCCTGGATGATCTTGCCGTTGCCCCGGACCGGGCCGTCGAGGCGCTGGAGGTTGCAGTTGACGACGAAGATCAGGTTGTCCAGGTGGTCTCGCCCGGCCACCCCGAGGGCGCCGATCGACTCGGGTTCGTCCATCTCCCCGTCGCCGACGAAGCACCAGACCCGGCTGCCCGATGTGTCCACCAGCTCGCGGTGCTGCAGGTACCGGTTGATGTGGGCCTGGTAGATGGCGGTGATCGGCCCCAGCCCCATCGACACCGTCGGGTACTCCCAGAACTCCGGGAGGAGGCGGGGGTGGGGGTAGCTCGGGAGCCCGTTGCCGCCGACCTCGTGGCGGAAGTTGTCCAGCTGCTCGCTGCTTAGCCGCCCCTCAACGAAGGCCCGGGCGTAGATGCCGGGCGAGGCGTGACCCTGGAAGTAGACCTGGTCGCCGGCGCCCCCGTCGTCCTTGCCCAGGAAGAAGTGGTTGAACCCGACCTCGTAGAGCGCGGCGGAGCTGGCGTAGGTGGAGAGGTGGCCGCCGATGCCCTCGGTTCGCATGTTGGCCCGGACCACCATGACCGCGGCGTTCCAGCGGATGAAGGCCCGGATGCGCCGCTCGAGGTGCTCGTCGCCGGGGAACCAGGGCTCCTCGTCGGGGGCGATGGTGTTGACGTAGGGGGTGGAGACGGTGGCCGGGAAGTCGACCTGGAGGGCCCGGGCCCGTTCCAGCAGCTTCATGAGCAGGTAGCGGGCCCGGGTCCGGCCGTGGGCCTCGGCCACCGCGTCGAACGAGTCCAGCCACTCGGCCGTTTCGGACGGATCGATGTCGGGGACCTGGTGGGAGATCCCGTCGAACAGCATGGGAACCACGCTATCGGTCCGCCGGGCGGCGGGATCCGACACCGCGGGCCGGGGCCCCGGCCGTAGTACACATGACGGATGCCCGACCTCGGCCCGCCCACCGTCGTCTACACCGACGGCTCGTGCCTCGGGAACCCGGGCCGGGGCGGATGGGCCTGGGCCGTTCCCGACGGCCCCTGGGCCAGCGGGGCCGAGCCGCACACGACCAACCAGCGGATGGAGATCACCGCCGCCCTGGAGGCCCTGCAGGCCCTCGTTTCGGATCGTCAGTCGATCGAGGTAGTGAGCGACTCCACCTACGTCGTCAATTGCTTCCGCCAGCGCTGGTGGGCCGGATGGCTGCGCCGGGACTGGCGGAACTCCCAGAACAAGCCGGTGGCCAACCGTGACCTCTGGGAGCCCCTCATCGAGCTGGCCCTCGGGCCCGGGGCCCAGATCACCTGGCAGTGGGTCAAGGGGCACTCCGGGGACCGCTGGAACGAGGTGGTCGACCAGCGGGCCCTGGCCGCCGCCACTTCGGGTCGCGGGTCCAGCGGACGCTGAGGGCCCACGGTCGCCCGTCTGGTGGCGCGGCCGTCGGGGCCCGTACCATCGGGTCATGGAGCTCAACGGGATCTCAGCAATCGTCACCGGCGGCGCCTCGGGCCTGGGTGCGGCCACGGCCCACGCCCTGTCGGCCGAGGGGGTGCGGGTCACCGTCTTCGACCGCAACGCCGAGGGGGCCAAGTCGGTGGCCGCCGAGATCGGGGGCAACGACGTTGCCGGTGACGTCACCGACCCCGACGACTGCCAGCGGGCGGTCGACCAGGCGGCCGACGGGAGCACGCTGCGCATCGCGGTGAACTGTGCCGGCACCGGTTGGGTCGGGCGGGTGATCAACCGCGACGGCTCGCCCCATGATCTCGCGGCCTTCGAGTTCATCCAGAAGCTCAACGTGATCGGGACCTTCAACGTGATGACCAAGGCCGCCTCGGCCATCGCCCAGACCGAACCGGGCGAGGACGGCGAGCGGGGGTTGATCGTGAACACGGCCTCGGTGGCCGCCTTCGACGGTCAGATCGGCCAGCTCGCCTATTCCGCCTCGAAGGGGGCGGTGGTCGGGATGACCCTGCCCGCCGCCCGGGACCTGTCGGTGGTCGGCATCCGGGTGATGGCCATCGCCCCCGGTCTCTTCGACACGCCCCTGCTGGCCATGCTGCCCGACGAGCAGCGGACCATCCTCGGCCAGTCCGTCCTCTACCCCAAGCGCCTCGGCGACCCGAGCGAGTACGGCCAGTTGGTGGTGGAGATGGCCCGGAACCGCTACCTCAACGCCCAGACCATCCGGCTCGACGGTGGCATCCGCATGCCGCCCAAGTGACGGGCGCCGGGTGAGATACGTCGAGGCCGGGGGGGTCCGCCTCTCGGCGGTGGGCCTCGGGACCTGGCAGTTCGGCGCCGGCGAATGGGGCTACGGCTCCCAGTACGCGGCCGAGGTGGCGCCCGCCATCGTCAGGCGGTCCATGGACCTCGGGGTCAACATCATCGACACGGCCGAGGCCTACGCCTTCGGCCGTTCCGAGGAGATCGTGGGCCGGGCCCTCGGTGACCGCCGGGACGAGGCGTTCGTGGCCACCAAGCTCTTCCCGATCGTCCCCGTCGACCCGGTCGTCCACCAACGGGCCCGGGGCAGCCTCCGTCGGCTGGGGGTGGACACCTTGGACCTCTACCAGGTGCACTGGCACAACCCGCTGGTGCCGGTGCGGTTGACCATGGCGGCCATGGGCAAGCTCCGGGACGAGGGGCTGGTCCGCCACGTGGGAGTGAGCAACTTCTCGCTGGACCAATGGAAGGAGGCCGAGTCGTCGCTCGGCGGCCCGGTCCTGTCCAACCAGGTGAAGTTCAGCCTCATCGACCGCGGCCCCGAGCGCGAGCTCGTGGCCTGGGCCCAGGCCAACGACCGCATCGTCATCGCCTACAGCCCGCTCAGCCAGGGGCTGCTGTCCGGGCGCTACGACCCCGAGCACCTCCCGTCGGGGATGCGGGCGGGGACCCCGGCGTTCCTGCCCGACAACGTCGCCCGGTTCGCCCCGGTGCTCGACGTGCTGCGCCAGGTGGCGGCCGCCCACGACGCAACCTGCTCCCAGGTCGCCCTGGCGTGGCTGATGCGTCGTCCGAACGTGGTCGTGATCCCGGGGGCCTCCTCGGTCGCCCAGGCCGAGGCCAACGCGTCGGCTGCCGACCTCGAGCTCACCGACGACGAGGACGCCGCCCTTGGGGCGGCCTCCGACGCCTTCGGGCCGCTGCGCGGCGCCGCCGCGCTGCCTCAGCTGGTCCGGGTCCGGGCCGAGCGGGCGGCCAACCGGGTCCGCCGGGCGGTGGAGGGTCTCAAGGGCTGACCACCGGGCCGGGCGGGCGGGCGTCGGCCGCCCGGCGCCGGGCCCTGCGGGCCCGCTCGGCCTGCGCGTCGAGCATGGCCCGGGCCTCGGCGGCGTCGCGGAAGCGGGCCGCCACCCTCACCGGCCCCCGGGTCGAGTCGAGGTGCAGCGACGCCAGCCCGAGTGCCCGCTCCCAGGGTCCGGCCTTCAGCCGGACGCTCTGGGTCCGTTCGTGGGGCACCGCCTCCACCGTGCGCGACAGCACGCCGTGGCGGGCGTAGAAGACGTGCTCGTCGGAGCCGACTCCTTGGTGCCGCCACCACAGGGGGGCCCGCAGGGCCGCCCTGTGGGGCGGGGCGGACCACGACACGGCCCCCAGGTCGACGCCGCCCAGGACCCGGCCGGTCAGCCAGTCGGCGAACTCACGGGGAGCGACCGGCAGCAGCATCGTGTTGTGGGCCTCGCGTCCGCCGGCGTAGCCGGCCACGTTGATCTGGACCATGGCCCAGCCGAAGGGGCGCCAGAACGTCGGCTGGTGGGCCCGGATCGCCTGGACCCGTCCCAGGGGCACGGTCTGGTGGCTCGTCGAGAGCAGGCCGTGGCGTATGCGCAGGCCGTCGGGTGACTCGGCCACCGTGAAGCTCCACAAGGTGGTGGTACGGCGCCAGATGGTGCGGGCCAGGACGATGAGCACCGACACCAGCACGGCGACCGCCACCCCGGTGGCCGCGGGGTGGTGGCCGGTCCCCGAGGTGGCCGAGACGACGATGATGACCGGTCCCACGAGCACGAAGACCAGCCGCCACGAGAGGAGCTGCAGGAGGACCGAGGCGACCAGGGTGCCGTGCGGGACGACCACCAGGGGTCGCTCGGGCGCCTCGGCGACCCCTGGGCCGAGCCCGGCCGAGCGGCCGAGCAGCTCGGCCCGCAGAGCCTCGGCCACCGGGAGGGACAGATAGCGGAGGCGGACCGACGAGCGCTCGGTCCCGGCGGTGGCGATCCGCAACTCGGCCAGGCCGAAGACCCTCGCCGCCAGCGGCTTCAGCACGTCGACACTCTGGAGCCGGTCGAGGCGCACCCGCTTGGCCCGGCGCTGGAGCAGTCCCGAGTCCACCCGCAGCTCGCCCGCCTCTACCCGGTACTCGGTCGTCCACCAGGCGATGAAGCCGCGACCGACCAGCAACAGGGCGACGACCCCGGCCACGATCAGGCCCGGCGCCACCCCGCCCGACATCTGGCCCGACGACCCGGTCCCCCGGTCGAGGGTGCCGAACACCAGAAAGGCGGCCACCAGGCCCAGGACGTTGCCGCCGAGGGCGAGCGGGGTCAGGCGGTGGAGGCGGTGCCCCGGCGGTCCGGCGGTCGGTGGGCCCCCCGGCCCCGGGGTGGCGCCGTCGCCCGCGACGGGCCGGTCCGCCGCCGTCACCTCAGAGGCCGGCAGCGTGGGCCTCGCCCAGCGCGGTTAGGCGGTCCCGCAGGGCCGTCGCGTCGGACGGTCCCAGACCGCAGACCCGGGCGTCGGTGGTGGCGGCCGCAGTGTGGAGCTTGACCGTCACCAGGTCGAAGAGCCGCTCGACCGGGCCCGCCTCCACGTCGACCAGCTGCATCCGGCCGTAGGGGACGACGACCAGTTTCCGGAACATGGCCCCGTGGACGACCAAGAGGTCGTCCTGGCGCTCGGTGTACGCCCACGACCGCCAGTTCCGTCCGACCAGGTACCACGCCCAGGCCGACCCGATGACGACCGCTCCGAGGAGCACCGACCACCCCGGCGCGCCACCGGTGAGGGCCACCCCGGCGGCCGCGCCGCCGGCGGCGGGGAGGAGGACGACGGCGAGGATTGCCCGGCGCATGGTGCGCAGCCGGGGCGAGACCGGCAGCCACTGGTGATCGGTCGGGGGTGCGAAGGGTCCATCCACCGCTGGCCCAGCCTATCGGCGCCTCGCGGACCCGCCGGCCGAACGGGGCCAGCCGGGGACCCGTGGCCCCGCCGGCCATTAGGCTGGCCGGTGACCGACCGGGGCCGGGGCCCCGCCGGCGCGGCAGATCGGCGGGTGGGGAGGGCCGAGGACACAGGAGGCACGGTGGCGACGACGACTGAGGAGACGCAGTACGACGTCGTCGTCATCGGGGGTGGGCCCGGTGGCTACGCGACCGCCCTCTACGGGGCCGCTGCCGGCCTCTCGGTTGCCATCGTCGAGCGGGACAAGGTCGGCGGGACCTGCCTGCACCGGGGATGCGTGCCGGCCAAGGAGTTCCTCGAGACGGCCTCGGTGCACCGTACCGTCGTCGGCTCGGCGGAATTCGGGATCGCCGCAGGGCCACCCAGCATCGACTTCGCGGTGAGCCAGGCCCGCAAGAACGCGGTGGTCCAGCAGCTCTACCGCGGCCTGGCCGGGCTGCTCAAGGGTCGCAAGGTCACGATCCTGTCGGGGACGGGGACCCTGTTGGCGGGACGGCGGGTCCGGGTGGTCGACGGGGAGGACGCCGGGACCGAGGTGGTCGGCCGCCACGTGGTCCTGGCCGCCGGTTCGGTGCCTCGCACGCTCCCCGGACTCGACGTCGACGGCCGGTTCGTCCTGACCTCGGACGAGTTCTTGGACCTCGACCGGTTACCCCCCACGGCGGCGGTTGTCGGTGGGGGGGCGATCGGGTGCGAGTTCGCCTCCCTCCTGTCGGACCTCGGGACCAAGGTCACGGTGATCGAGGCCCTGGACACCATCCTGGCTGGCTGTGACCCCGACATCGCGGCGGTGGTCGCCCGCTCGTTCCGCAAGCGGGGCATCGAGGTGATCACCGGGACCCGGGTGAAGGGGCACACCCCGAGCCCGACGGGCCAGGGGACCACCGTCTCCCTGGACGACGGACGCGAGGTCGAGGTGGCGACGGTCGTGGTGTCGGTCGGCCGCGCGCCGCGCACCGAGGGCCTGCTGGCCCACGGGACGGGGGTGTGGCTCGACGAGCACGGGTTCGTCATCGCCGGCCAGTACCAGCAGACCCACGCCCCCAACGTCTGGGCGGTCGGTGACCTGGTGGCCGGCACGCCCCAACTGGCGCACGTCGGTTTCGCCGAGGCCATCGTGGTGATCAAGACGATCCTGGGGGAGCGGGTGATCCCGGTGGACTACGAGCGGGTCCCGTGGGCCATCTACTGCCACCCCGAGGTCGCCTTCGCCGGCCTGACCGAGGATCAGGCCAGGGCCCGGGGGATCGACGTGGTGACCAAGAAGGACCCGTTCGGTGGCAACAGCCGGGCCCGGATCATCGGGGACACCGAGGGACTGGTGAAGGTGGTGGCCGAGCGGCGACCCGACGGCACGGCCGGGCGCATCCTCGGGGTGCACATGGCGGGTCCCTGGGTGACCGAGCAGCTCGGCGCCGGCTATCTGGCGGTCAACTGGGAGGCCACCCCCGACGAGGTGGCACAGTTCATCCAGCCGCACCCCTCCCTGTCGGAGACCTTCGGCGAGACGGTGCTGGCCCTGACCGGAAGGGGACTCCACGTTGGCTGACGTCACGATGCCGCAACTCGGAGAGACGGTCACCGAGGGCACGATCACCAGGTGGATGAAGGCGGTCGGCGACCAGGTGGCCCGGGACGAGCCGCTCTTCGAGGTGTCCACCGACAAGGTCGACTCGGAGGTCCCGGCCCCGGCCAGCGGGGTGCTGTCCGAGATCCTGGTGGCCGAGGGCGAGACGGTCGAGGTCGGGGCCCGCCTGGCCGTGATCGGCGACTCGGCGCCGGCCCCCGCCGGCCCCTCGGCGCCGTCCGACCAGGCCGTTCCCGCATCCCCCTCGGCGCCCGCCCCGGCCCCGTCCGAACCGCAGGTGGCCCCCCCGCCGGCCCCGCCCGAGGGCTTCCGGGCCCAGGCGTCGGTCGCGGCCCCGGTCCCTGAGGCCTCATCGGGCCCTCCGCCCCAGCCGCCGGCCCTGGTGGCCGAGGTGGGCGACCCCCGTCTCTTGTCACCCGTCGTGCGCCGGTTGCTGGCCGACAACGGGATCGACCCCGGTGAGGTCATGGGCACCGGGGTCGGGGGCCGGATCACCCGCGAGGACGTCCTCGCGATGATCGACACCCGGCACGCCGGTGCGCCGGTCGCCCCGGCCCAGGACGCCGGGGCCCCGCAACCGCCGCCCGCCGCCACCCAGCCGGTCGCTCCGGCACCGGCTCCCCCCCGGGCCCCGTCCGGCCCCCCGGCGGTGTCGTCGGCCCCCGTGGCCAGCTACCTCCCGGCCGGCGACAAGGTGGTCCCCTTCTCGAACATGCGACGTCGGACGGCCGAGCACATGGTCCGCTCCAAGGCGACGTCGCCCCACGCCTTCATCGCCAACGAGGTCGACTTCGAGAACGTCGAACGGGTCCGGAGGGCCTGGGGAGAGCGCTTCAAGTCCGAGGAGGGATTCCCCCTCACCTACCTGCCGTTCATCGCCCGGGCGGCCGTGGAGGCCCTGCGGGACTTTCCGAACCTCAACGCCTCGGTCGCCGACGGCTCGCTGGTCCTCCACCAGCAGGTCAACCTCGGCATCGCCGTCGATCTCCACCACGAAGGTCTCATCGTGCCGGTGATCCACCGGGCCGAGGAGGTCACGCTCCGAGGCGTCGCCCGCCGGATCCGGGATCTTGCCGACCGGGCCCGCACCCGTCAGCTGACCGCTGACGACATCAGCGGCGGCACCTTCTCGATCACCAACGACGGGCCCTTCGGCACGTTCTTCACCGTGCCGATCATCAACCAGCCACAGGTGGCGATCCTCGCCACCGACGGGATCAAGCGCCGGCCGGTGGTGGTCGAGCTGCCCGACGGCACCGAGTCGATCGCCATCCACTCCACCGGAGTTCTGGGCATGAGCTGGGACCACCGCGCGGTGGACGGCGCCTACGTCTCCTCGTATCTCAGGCGCGTGGCCGAGCTCCTCGGCGGTCGCGACTGGGCGGCCGAGCTCTAGGAGCGCCATGCTCCGGATCCGTCGGCTCGGGCGGGTGCCCTACCACGAGGCGTCGGCCCTGCAGCGGGCCCTCGCGGCCAGGGCAACCGACGACTACCTCCTGTTGCTCGAGCACCCCCACGTCTACACCCTGGGCGTCCGGGCCGACCCGGCTCACGTGCTGGTGGATCCGGCGTCGGTCGGGGCGGTGCTGGCCCACAGCGACCGTGGGGGCGATGTCACCTACCACGGCCCCGGGCAACTGGTCCTCTACCCGATCCTCACCGTCCCCGATGAACCATCGGCCGGCCCCGAGCACGTGGCCCGGCTCGAGCAGGTCGTGCTCGAGGCGCTCGACGACCTCGACGTCCCGGGCGTCGTCGGAGGGGCGGGCCGCCTGCCCGGCTACCCCGGGATCTGGTTCGGGACCCGCACGGGCCACCCGCGCAAGGTCGGGGCGGTCGGCGTCCGCACCCTGCGGACCGCTGACGGGCGCCGGCGCACCCTGCACGGCCTGGCGCTCAACATCGACTGTGACCTCTCGATGTTCACCCACATCGTGCCCTGCGGGATCGCCGAGTTTCCCGTGACCTCGCTGGCCGCCGAGGGCCTGGCGGTGAGCGCCGACGAGGTGGCCGATGCGATCCTGGAGCGGGCGAAGGTCCGCTGGGGCGCCGAGGGCGTGGACCGACACGACGTGGTCAGCGGGCCGGCTGGTCCGGGAGAGGACCCGGTGGAGCGGCCGCTCCTGCGCCGGCTTCGCCAGGCCGGGGTGGGGCCTGACGAGGCGGTGGCCCTGCGGGCCCGCAAGCCGGAATGGCTCCGGGTCCCGGTCCGGATGGGCGAGGACTACCGCCGTCTCGGCCGGACGATCCACGGTCTCGGACTGGTCACCGTCTGCGAGGAGGCGGGGTGCCCCAACATCTACGAGTGCTGGGCCGACGGCACCGCGACCTTCATGGTGAACGGTGACCGCTGCACCCGGGCCTGCGGCTTCTGTCAGGTCGACACCCGCCACCCCCTGCCCCTCGACGCCACCGAGCCCGGCCGGGTCGCCGAGGCGGTGGACCGGATGCGCTTGGCCCATGCGGTGGTCACCTGTGTCGCCCGTGACGACCTGGAGGACGGCGGTGCCGGAGCGATCGCCGCCACCGTCGAGGCCATCCGGCGTCGGCGGCCCACCACCACCGTGGAGGTCCTCATCTCGGACTGCAAGGGCGACGAGTCGGCGCTGGCCTCGGTGTTCGCCGCCCGCCCCGACATCCTCAACCACAACATCGAGACCGTCGCCCGCCTGCAGCGGGCGGTCCGGCCCTCGGCCGGCTACGCCCGGAGCCTGACCGTCCTGGCCCGGGCGGCCGACGCCGGCCTCACCGTAAAATCCGGGCTCATGGTCGGGCTGGGCGAGACCGAGACCGAGGTCGTGGCCACCCTGGCCGATCTCCACTCCGTCGGGGTGGCGATTGCCACCGTCGGCCAGTACCTGCGGCCGTCGCCCGCCCACCTTCCGGTCGCCCGGTGGTGGGCCCCCGACGAGTTCGAGCGGCTCGGCCGGGCCGGCCGGGCGCTCGGCCTGGCCCACGTGGAGTCCTCTCCGCTGACTCGATCGAGCTACCACGCCCGGGAGGGGGCGGTTGCCGCCGGGGCGGTGGCGCAGGGGCGCACCGGCGACGTCGGGGCCAAGGTACGGTTCTCGGCCCGGGCCGGCGCCCGGGGGTGAGCCCGCCGATCCGACCCGGGTGCGGATGCCTCAGTTGCTCAGTTGCTCAGGAGCGTTGGGCGACGTGCTGTGTCCAGCTGGCGCCATCCCAGTACCGCAGGGTGTTGGGCACGCCGCTCGGGTCCGGGAGCCACCCGGCCGGGGTGCCCGCCGGCGGGGGAGCCGCGGCCGGTGCGGCCGCCGGGGGGGGAGGAGCCGGCGTGCCGGCGGAGAACCCGGCGAACGGGTCGGCCTGGGCGGGCCCGGTCGGCGCGAACCCGGTCTGCTGGGGCGCCGACTCCTGCGCCGGCTGCTGGAGGTCCGCGTAGTACGACGTGGGGGCGGCCTCCTTCTTCTTCTTGCCCCCCGGGCTCTTCTTGCGCTGATTCAGCACGATCACCGCAACGATCAATGCGATCACCACCACGATCACCACGATCTCGAGAATCAGCACGGTGCCGCTCAGGGCGACGAGGTAGCCACCCACGGCGTTGAGGACTGCGTTCAGCGAGGTTCCCATGCCCCGCAAGGTACTTCGCGAGGTTGCCATGGTCAACGATCCTCCCGGGCCAGGCATGAACGGGGCCGCCGCACCGGTGTGGTCCGGTAGGGGACCGGGACACTCAGCGGGGCAGCGCGGTGTGCACGGTCCACGCGGTCCCGTCCCAGTAACGGATGCGCCCGTCGCCGCCGCCCGGGTCGCGCAGCCACCCCGGCGCGGTGCCGGCCGGGGGGACCGAAGGCCAAGGGGAGGGTGCCGGCCCGGCGGGTGGCGCCCGACCGCCGCCGAGACCGGGCGCCTCGGGAGCCACCCCCGGCGTCGTCCCGTCGACCGGCACCGCGCCGACCGGGTTCGACGTTGCGCCGGTCCCCCCGTCCCGTCGGGAGAACCGCACCAGCGTGACCGTCAGTCCGAGGGCAAGGACGCCGAGGACAACGGCCTCCCAACCGATCAAACGGTTGTCCCACCAGCGGCCCGGTTCGGTGCCGTAGGGCGAGGCCGTCAGGAGCCGGTCCTGTTCGATCGCCAGGGTGGCCATCGGACCGGCCACCAGGTCGGTGGAGTTCCCCGGCTCCGTGGCGCCGACGATCACCGCGGTGCGGGCCACGGTGAACAGGGCCACCCGTTCGGTGGCGGCCGGCGAGTACGGCGACGGGTAGGTGACACCGGTCACGCCGCCAACCCCGGGAACCGTGGCCGGCCCGAGGGTCGGGCCGGCGGGCAATGAGGCGCGGGCCGCCGAGACGTAGGCGGTGGCCCGCGCCGGGCTGGCGAACGTGATCACCACATCGCCCAGGGCCGTCCCCGCCGTCGTGCTCCAGGTGCGCAGGTAGGCGTTGAACCCGCCGCCGACCGTCAGCTGGCCGAGGGCGGCGGTGACCGCGGCCGGGTCGGGGTCGTAGCTGGCGAACCGGTGGGCGCTCAGGGGTCCGCTGGAGGCCACCGAGAACCCCGGTACCGAGCGAACGACGTAGGACGACACCGGGTCGGCCGGCGGAGCGGCCGAGGCGACCGGTCCGTTGGGGATCGGGCCGAGGGCGCCGGCCACCGCGGCCCCCAGGGCCAGGGTGAGCGTGAGGCTGAGGGGGAGGGTCCGGCCCGGCGGCCGGCGGCCCCTCATGCCACGAAGTACTTGGCCTGCGGGTGGTGGCAGATGATGGCGTCGGTCGTCTGCTCGGGGTGCAGCTGGAACCCGTCGCTCACCGTGACACCGATCTGGTCCCCCCCGAGGAGCTCGACGACCTTGGCATTGTCCTCGAGGTCCGGGCACGCCGGGTAGCCCCAGCTGTAGCGGCCGCCCCGGTACTGCTGGCGGAAGAGCCCTGTCAGGTTCGGCCCGTCTTCGTCGGCGAAGTTGAGCTCCTCACGGATACGCCGGTGCCAGTACTCGGCCAGGGCCTCGGCCATCTCGACCCCGAGCCCGTGGAGGAACAGGTATTTCTGATACTCGTCGGCCGCGAAAAGCTCGGCTGCGCGGTCCGAGATCCGCGAACCCATGGTCACCAGCATGAACGAAGCGAAGTCTTCGTCGCCCCCGACCGGCCGGAAGAAGTCGGCGATGCAGAGCCAGGGGGCCTTGCGCTGGCGGGGAAAACTGAAGCGCGTCCACTCGGCGCTGCGGGACTCGTCCTTGAAGACCACGAGGTCGTTGCCCTCGGCGGCCGCGGCGAAGTGCCCGTAGGCGACCTGGGGGACCAGGAGGTCCCCCTCCTTGGCTTTCGCCAGTTCCTCGCGCAGGACCGCCTTCACCCGGTCCTTGAACGCCGGGTCGTCCTCGCCCTTCTCGGGTCGGAAGCCCCACTGGTTGCGGAACAGGGCGGTCAGGTTCAGGTACTCGGCGATGTCGTCGATCGGGATGCCCTTGGCGACCCGGGTCCCCACGAAGGGCGGAGGGAACAGGGGGTTGTCGCGGGCCACGTCGGGCGCCCGGTCGGGCTGACCTTCCACCGGCGACGTGTCGGGGTCCAGCCGACTGCGCTTGGGGACCCGCTTCGCGGAGATCTCCCGGCCGAAGGCGGGGTCGTCCTCGCCCGACTTCTTCAACTCGACCAGGCGGTCCATGGTGCGGAGCCCCTCAAAGGCGTCACGCCCGTAGAAGACCCGGCCGTTGTAGACGTTGCGCAGGTCGCGTTCGACGTACGTGCGGGTGAGCGCGGCCCCGCCGAGCAGGACCGGGAGCTGCGAGAGCCCGCGTTCATTCAGCTCGCCGAGGTTCTCGCGCATGATGAGGGTGGACTTGACCAAGAGGCCGCTCATCCCCAGCGCGTCGGCCCTGTGCTCCTCGACGGCGGCGACCATGTCGGCGATGCCGACCTTGATGCCGAGGTTCACCACCTCGTAGCCGTTGTTGGTGAAGATGATGTCGACCAGGTTCTTGCCGATGTCGTGGACATCGCCCTTCACGGTGGCCAGGACGACCTTGCCCTTGCCCCCCTGGTCGGACTTCTCCATGTGGGGCTCAAGGTGGGCGACGGCGGTCTTCATCGTCTCGGCCGACTGGAGCACGAAAGGGAGCTGCATCTCGCCGGAGGCGAAGAGCTCGCCCACGGTCTTCATACCGGCCAGCAGGAAGTCGTTGACGATGGCCAACGCGGCGTGCTCCCCGAGGGCCTCGTCGAGGTCGGTCTCCAGCCCGTTGCGGTTCCCGTCGATGATGCGCTGCTCGAGGCGCCGCTCGACCGGCCAGTCCAGGTGCTCCTCGGGCGCGGCCGACGTCGCCTTGGCCCCCTCGAAGAGCGAGAGGAGCTCTTGGAGCGGGTCGTATCCGTCGGTGCGTCGGTCGTAGACGAGGTCCATACACACCTCACGGGCCCGCTTGTCGACCCGGGACAATGGCAGGATCTTGGAGGCGTGGACGATGGCCGCGTCCAGCCCGGCCTCCACGCACTCGTGGAGGAAGACCGAGTTGAGGACCTGGCGGGCCGCCGGATTCAGCCCGAACGAGACGTTGGACAGCCCGAGCACCGTGGACACCCCGGGAAGCTCTGACTTGATCCGCCGGATCCCTTCGATCGTCTCGATCCCGTCCCGCCGACCCTCCTCCATCCCGGTCGAAAGGGGCAGGGCCAGGGGATCGAAGAGCAGGTCGGACGGCTCGAGCCCGTAGCGCTCGACCGCGATGTCCAAGATGGCCCGGGCCGCCCGGACCTTCCAGTCGGCTGTTCGGGCCTGCCCCTCCTCGTCGATGCAGGTGCAGACCACGGCGGCGCCGAACTCCCGGGCCAGCCGCAAGAACGTGTCGAGCCGGGTGCCCTCGGCGTCCCCCTCCTCGAGGTTGACCGAATTGAGCACCGGCCGGCCGCCCAACCATTCGAGGGCGGCCCGGGCCACCGGGCCCTCGGTCGAGTCGACCATCAGGGCCACGCTGGCCTGGGTGGCCAGCCGGCTGGCCACCTCGGTCATGTCCTGCACGCCGTCGGCGCCGGTGTAGTCCACGCAGACGTCGATGACGTGGGCCCCCTCCTTGATCTGGTCCCGGGCCATCGCCACGCAGGTGTCCCAGTCCGCCTCCAGCATCGCCTCGCGGAATCGCCTGGACCCGTTGGCGTTGGTCCGCTCGCCCACGACCAGGAACGAGGTGTCCTGGTGGAAGGGGACGGCGGTGTAGATGGAGGCGGCGGAGGGCTCGGGCACCGGCCGGCGCTCGGCCGGGACGGCCCCAGCGCAACGTTCCACCACCGCGGCCAGGTGGGCCGGCGAGGTGCCGCAGCACCCGCCGATGACCGAGACGCCGAGCTCGGTCACGAAGCGGTGCAGGTGGGCGGCCAACTGCTCGGGCGAGAGGTCATAGTGCATCTTGCCGTCGACCACGGAGGGCAGTCCGGCGTTGGGGATGCAGGAGATGGGGACTCTGCTGTAGGCCCCCAGGTGGCGCAGTGGCTCGCCCATCTCCGACGGACCGGTCGCGCAGTTCAGACCGATGACGTCCACCTGCATGGCGTCGAGGGCGGTCAGCGCGGCGCCGATCTCGGTGCCCGGCAGCATGCGGCCGGTCAGCTCGATCGTCACCTGCACCTGCAGGGGCACCTGTCGACCGAGGGCGGCCATGGCCCGCCGGGCCCCGTTGATCGCCGCCTTGCCCGAGAGCAGGTCGAAGACGGTCTCGATGATGAGAAGGTCGACCCCGCCCTCGAGGAGGCCGGCCGCCTGCACCTCGTAGCCGTCTCGCATCTCGGCGTAGGGGATCTGGCCCAGGGTCGGGAACTTGGTCCCCGGCCCCATGCTCCCGGCCACCCACCGAGGCCGGTCGTCGGTGGCGTACTCGTCGGCCAGCCGGCGGGCCAGGACCGCACCGGCCCGATTGATCTCGCCGGCCTGGGCGCCCAGCCCGTACTCGGCCAGGGTGACCGGCAGCCCCCCGAAGGTGTCGGTCTCGATGACGTCGACCCCAACGTCGAGGAACGAGCGGTGGAGCGTCTCGACGGCCTCGGGCTTGGAGAGCAACAGGTGCTCGTTGCAACCCTCGAGATCGGCCCCGCCGAAGTCCTCGGGGCCCAGCTCCTGGAGCTGGAGATTGGTGCCGGTGGCGCCGTCGAAGACGACCACCCGCTCGCGCAGGGCGCTCAGGTAGCTCGAAGTGTCCGGATCGACCCGGCCGGGGAGCATGGGGGAGGTGGCCATTGGCCATCCAGGCTACCGGCGCCGCCCGGTAGCCTCTACGGCGGTGCGTATCTACACGAAGAAAGGCGACGACGGGTCGACCGGGCTCCTCTACGGCGGCCGGGTCCGGAAGGACTCGCCGACCATCGAGTTGAACGGCACCGTGGACGAGGCCCAGGCCGCACTGGGGGTTGCCCGGGCCGAATCGGGGCCCGGTTCCGAGCTCGACGAGATCCTCATCGACCTCGAGCGCCAGCTCTACGTGCTCATGGCCGAGGTGGCGACGGCGGCGGCCAACCGGTCCAAGCTCAAGGAGGGCATCACCCTGGTGACGGCCGAGATGGTCGGTGCCCTCGAGGCCCGGATCGACGACCTGTCGGCCCGCTTCGAGATGCCCACCGAGTTCGTGGTGCCCGGGCAGAACCGCATCGCCGCCACCCTCGATGTCGCCCGGACCGTGGTGCGGCGGGCCGAGCGGCTGGCCAGCGCCAGCCCGGTCGAGGGCTCCCTGGTCGGGCCCTACCTGAACCGACTTTCGGATCTGGTGTGGACGATGGCACGCTGGATGGAGGGGGACGAGCACATGCCGGCCCGGAGGATCTGAGGGGGGGACGCAGATGGGACTCACCGTCGACCTGGTCGCGGCCGAGGGGGCGATCGACGACCTGGTGGCGGTGGGGGTCCCGGTACTGAGCGGGCCCGACGGACCCGAGTTGCCGCCCGGGCTTCCGGTCGCCGCCTGCGGGTTCGCCTTGCCCGGCTCGCTCGACCCGGCCTGGTGCACCCGGCAGGGGTTCTCGGGGGCGGTCGGTCAGGTCCTGGTCCTGCGGGCGGCGGACGGGCCGGCCCGGATGCTGGTGGGACTCGGTTCGGTCCGGCCGGTCAGTCTCGAGCGCTGGCGCCGTGCCGCCGCGTGCTTCGTCCGGTCGGCCGGGGAGTCGGGGACGGCCGCCTTCGTCCTGGGCGCCCCTGAGCCCGACGTGGCCCTCCCTGAGGTGGGCTCGGCCGTCGCCGAAGGGGCGGTGCTCGCCGGCTACCGCTTCGAGCGGTTCAAGTCCCGGCAAAAGGGCGGGTCGATCACTCGCCTGGTGGTGGCCATCGGCGAGCCCGGAGCGACCGGGGTGGACCCCGCAGTGGCGACCGGGGTCCAACGCGGCACCCGGATCGGTGAGGCGGTCTGTATGGCCCGCGACCTGGTGAACACCCCACCGAGCCACCTCACGCCGACCATGCTGGCCGATCGGGTCGTCGAGACCCTCGGCCTCGGCCCGGCCCTCAGGGTGCAGGTCTGGGACGCCGGCCGGATCGCCGACGAGCGTCTCGGAGGCCTGATGGGGGTCAGCCGGGGATCGGCGGAGCGACCGAAGCTGGTCCGGGCCGACTACGAGCCGATCCGACCACTCGAGGTGGACGGCAAGATCCCCCACGTGATCCTGGTGGGGAAGGGGATCACCTTCGACTCGGGCGGCCTGTCCCTCAAGTCGGCCGAGGGCATGGCCACGATGAAGACCGACATGAGCGGGGCCGCCACCGTGCTGGCCACCCTCTCGGCGTGCTGGGACCTCGGGATCCAGGTCCGGGTGACCGGGCTGGTGCCGTTGGCCGAGAACATGCCGGGGGGGAAGGCCATGAAGCCCGGTGACGTCGTCACCATCCGCAACGGCATGACTATCGAGGTCCTCAACACCGACGCCGAGGGTCGTCTGATCCTGGCCGATGCCCTCGTGCTGGCGGCCGAGATGCGGGCGGACGCCATCATCGACATCGCCACCCTGACCGGCGCAGCGACGGTGGCGCTCGGCCCCCTGGTGGCCGCCCTGTTCTCCAACAATTACGAGCTGATGAGCAAGGTGCGCCAGGCGGGTGGCCGGGCCGGTGAGCAGGTGTGGCCGCTGCCGATGCCCGAGGACTACGCCGAGTACCTGGACTCCGACGTCGCCGACATGAAGAACATCGGCAAGGCGGGCCAAGCCGGTGCGATCAGCGCCGCCATGCTCCTGGCCCGGTTCGTCGGCGACACCCCGTGGGCCCACCTCGACATCGCCGGCCCGGCCCGCTCGTCGGAGTCGAACGGCTACCTGACCAAGGGGGGCACCGGGTTCGGGGTGCGGACGCTCCTCGAGTATCTGTCCTCCTACGGCACCGCGACGGCCTCGTAGCTCGAAGGTCCCTGCCCGGCCACCCTCGGTGTTCACGGGGCTCGGGCCGTCCGCGCCGCCGGCCGCGACCTACCAGCGCCCTCGGTGGACCCGGGGGGCGTGTACCCGGTCGAGCGACGCCGAGGGGTAATCCGAGCCGTCGGGGTGACCGAGGAGGACCGCCCCGAAGAGCCGCCAGTCCTCGGGCACGCCGAGTGCGCCCAGCAGGGCTGCCTCACCGCGGAAGCACCCGAGGAAACAGGCGCCCAACCCCCGGTCCACGGCGCCGAGCAGGAGGGTCATGGTGGCGAAGGCGGCGTCCCCGAACCAGTAGGGGACCGGCCAGGCCGACTCCCCTCCACCCCCGGTGGCCGGTGGTCCGAGGCCCGAGGACGACTTGTCCCCCTCCCCGTAACGCTCGACGTAGGCCCGGGGGGAGGTCAAAGACAGGGCGACGACCGGGGCCCGGGACAGGCCGGGCCAACGCCCCGAGGAGGCCCGCCACTGGGCGGTCGTGGCGTGCTCCCAGTAGGCGCCGGTCTGCTCGGCGCCCTCGAGGGCCAGCCACGACGTCCCGCCGGTGTGGCCGGCGGTCGGTGCCCGAAGCGCGTCCGCCAGCAGCCCCTCCACCACCGCGGGGTCGAGCAGCGTGGCGGCGAAGCCCCGGACCATGCGACGGCGGCGGACCGCCTCGGTGAGCTCCATCGATCCTCCCTGGTCGGGGTGTTGCGGTGGCCGCCGGCGGGGCGTCGAGCGCACCGCCGGGAATGTTGACTGCGCTGGTACGGTTTTAGCGGAGCACAGGGACGAGAGCCCGGAGGTCGGCAGTGCCCACACCCCGAGACCTGCTGAAGCAGGCCAAGGACAGGATCACCGAAATCAGCCCCGAAGAGGCAGAGAGCCGCCTGGGCCAGGCCATCTTCCTCGACGTGCGCGAGCCCGACGAATTCGAGCAGGGTGCGCTGCCCGGGGCGCTGGCGCTGCCCCGGGGCCACCTCGAGTTCCAGGCCGAGGGGAAGCTGCCGGACCAGGCGGCCCCGATCGTGACCTACTGCGCCGGGGGCACCCGGTCGGCCTTCGCCGCCGACACCCTGGCCCAGCTCGGGTACTCGAACGTCGTCTCGATGGCCGGGGGATTCAACCGGTGGAAGGACGAAGGGCGGCCCTGGGCCGCTCCCCGGACCCTGACCGCCGAGCAGCGCAACCGCTACCAACGCCACCTGCTCCTGCCCGAAGTGGGCGAGGCGGGCCAGCAGAAGCTCCTCGATTCGAAGGTCCTGCTCCTCGGGGCCGGGGGGCTCGGCTCGCCGGCCGCCCTCTACCTGGCCGCCGCCGGGGTGGGCACGCTCGGGATCATCGACATGGACGTGGTCGACGAGTCGAACCTCCAGCGCCAGATTCTCCACAACATGGAGCGGATCGGTGAGCGCAAGGTGGACTCGGCCAAGAAGACCCTGACCGCCATCAACCCCGACGTGAACGTGGCGACCTACGACGTGCGTCTCGGGGCCGACAACATCCTCGACGTCATCGACGTCATCGACGGCTACGACGTGATCGTCGACGGGACGGACAACTTCCCGACCCGCTACCTGGTCAACGACGCCTCGCTCCTCAAGCGGATCCCGGTCGTCCACGGGTCGATCTTCCGCTTCGAGGGCCAGGCCACCGTTTTCGACCCCTACAACGGACCCTGCTACCGCTGCCTCATCCCCGAACCGCCCCCGGCCGAGCTGGCGCCGTCGTGCTCCGAGGCCGGGGTGCTGGGGGTCCTGCCCGGCATCATCGGCTCGATTCAGGCCATGGAGGCCATCAAGATGCTCCTGGGGCTGGGCGACCCGCTGGTCGGCCGCCTGCTGGCCTATGACGCCCTCGAGGAGTCGTTCCGGACCTTCAAGGTCCGGCGGGACCCCGAGTGCCCGGCCTGCGGACCGAACGCCGGCGAGATCGTGATCGCCGAGTACGACGACCTCTGCATGCCGCACCCGCGGAGCTGAACGCTCTCATCGGCCGAGGTCCATCAGCTCGATGCGTACCCCGTCGGGGTCGGTGCAGTAGACGAAGTCCAGGGCGGTGCCCGAGAAATCGAAGCCGGTCCGGGTGTGCTCGAGCACAGTCCCGCCCAGTTCGGCGATCCGGGCCGCCGTGCCGGGCAGGTCGTCGACCCTGAATGAGAGGTGGGTCAGCCCCAGCTGATTGATCGGGCGCCGCACGGGGTCGCCCAACGGGGACGGCTCGGTGAATCCGAGGAGCTCGATGGCCACCTCCTCGCGTCGTAGGAACTGGGAGTGCAGGGCCACCCGGTCGAGCTCCATCAGGCGAGCGAACTCGGACCCGATCTCGTGGAACTCGGCCGGGACGAAGCCCAGCGCCTCGCAGTAGAAGCGCAAGGAACGTTCGAGGTCCGACACGCAGATTCCGAAATGGGAGAACACGGGGGACATCGGGCCATAGTGCCATCCCGGTGGGCGGGTAGCCTGGGCCGGTGACCCCCGAGGCCAACGCACCGATCGAGCGCCGGACCGACTCGGGTATCGAGATCAAGCCGGTCTACACCGACGAGGATCTGAAGGCCTTCGACCCGGCCACCCAGCTCGGGCGGCCCGGCGCCTTCCCCTACACCCGCGGCGTGCACCCCGAGATGTACCGCCGGCGCCTGTGGACCATGCGGCAGTACGCGGGGTTCGGCACCGCCGAGTCGACCAACGAGCGGTTCAAATTCCTGCTGGCGGCCGGCCAGACCGGGCTGTCGTGCGCCTTCGACCTCCCGACCCAGATGGGCTACGACTCGGACCACCCCCGGGCCGAGGGCGAGGTGGGAAAGGTAGGGGTGGCCATCGACTCCCTGGCCGACATGCGCCTCCTCCTGGCCGGGCTCCCGCTCGACACGGTGACCACCTCGATGACCATCAACGCCACCGCGGCCATCCTTCTGCTGCTCTACGAACTGGTGGCCGAGGAGCAGGGGGTCCCGGGCGACCGCCTCGGCGGCACCATCCAGAACGACATCTTGAAGGAGTACGTGGCGCGGGGCACCTACATCTACCCGCCCCGCCCGTCGATGCGCCTGATCGTGGACATCTTCTCCTACTGCGCCGAGCACATGCCCAACTGGAACACCATCTCGATCTCGGGCTACCACATCCGCGAGGCCGGCTCCACGGCGGTGCAGGAGGTCGCCTTCACACTGGCCGACGGAATCGCCTACGTGGAGGCCGCGCTGGCCGCCGGGCTGAGCGTGGACGACTTCGCCCCCCGCCTCTCCTTCTTCTTCAACGCCCACAACAACCTCTTCGAGGAAGTGGCCAAGTACCGGGCCGCCCGCCGAATGTGGGCCCGCATCATGACGGACCGCTTCGGGGCGAGGGACGACCGCTCGAAGGTGCTCCGCTTCCACACCCAGACCGGAGGCTCCACCCTCACCGCCCAGCAACCCGAAGTGAACATCGTCCGGGTGGCCGTCCAAGCTATGGCCGCCGCCCTCGGGGGCACCCAGAGCCTCCACACCAACGGCTTCGACGAGGCGCTGGGCCTGCCCACCACCCGGGCCGCCAAGATCGCCCTGAGGACCCAGCAGGTGGTGGGCTTCGAGTCCGGGATCGCCGACACCGCCGACCCGCTCGCCGGGAGCTACTTCGTCGAGTCACTGACCGACGAGGTGGAGAAGGGGGCCCAGGCCTACCTGGACCGCATCGACGAGCTGGGCGGCGCAGTGGCCGCCGTCGAGGGCCGATTCATGCAGGGGGAGATCGAGGCCGCGGCCTACGCCTACGCCAAGGCCGTCGACGACGGGGAGAAGGTGGTGGTCGGCGTCAACCGGTTCGTCGACGAGGACAAGGAGCCGACCGAGGTCTTTCCGATCGACGTCGAGCTGCAGCGGTCCCAGGTCGAGCGCACCCGGCGGGTCCGGAGCGACCGGGACCAGGACGCGGTGGACGCCCGCTTGGCCGATGTGGGCGCCGCCGCCCGGGGGGACCAGAACCTGCTGGTGCCCATGAAAGAGGCCCTGCGGGCCATGGCCACCCTCGGCGAGATCTCCGACGTGCTGCGCGACGAGTTCGGGATCTACCAGCCCGGCGGCTGACCCCGGACCCGGGTCGCCCGTAGTCCGAGGGCGCATCATGGCTGGACCGGCCCCGACGGCTCGCCGGCGTCCCCGTCCTCACGCGGTCTGGACCACCTCGTAGTGCTCCACGGCGGGGAAGGGGTCGTAGAAGTGGTGCAGGAGGCGGCGCCACTCCTGGTACTCCTCTGATCCCCGGAACCCCTCGGTGTGGTCTTCGGGGGTCTCCCACTCCACCAGGAGCACGAAGCGGTTCGGCTGCTCGAGGCAGCGCCCGAGACGCAGCGACCGGAAGCCGCCCATCGACGAGATGATCTGCTTGGCTCCGGCGAAGGCCTCATCGAAGGCGCGCTCGTGACCGGGCATCACGTCGAGTACGGCGTGCTCAAGGATCATGACCCTCCCAGCTCATCACCGGGCCCCGGTGAGCAAGCGTGCTCGCAGCTCCGGGTCGCTCGCCGCGTCGATGGCCGTCCAGGCCATGGCGACCGCTCCGTCGTGGACGGCGGTGTCGGCCGAAGCGGTCACACACGCGGCAGCGAATTCGGGCTGGTGGTTGACCGACCCACCGGACTCGATGGCGATGAGGGGGTGGATCGTCGGGACGACCAGTGAGACGTTGGCCATATCGGTCGAGAGCGTGGGCCGCGGGGCCCCGTCATCGTCGAGGTCGAACCGGCGGCCCAGCGCCTCGGCGTTCGCCCGGTAGGCCTCGAGAAGTCCCTGGTCGCTCTCCATGTGCGAGTAGATCGGCGACAGCTCCTCGAAAGATGCCGACGCGCCGGTGGCCCGGGCGCCGGCCTCGAAGCAGGCCCGGACCCGGGGCTCGAGGATCCGCAGGCCTTCGAGGGTGAGGGCCCGGCACATGAAGCGACCGGTCACCGAGGCCGGCACGACGTTGGCCGCCGAGCCACCGTCGAGAACCACGCCGTGTACCTGGTCGCCGGGCCGCAGGTGCTGGCGCAGCAGGCCGATTGCCACCTGGGAGACGGTCATCGCGTCGAGGGCGTTGATCCCCTCCCAGGGGGCGGCCGAGGCGTGGGCCTCCTTGCCGGTGAAATGGACGTCGAAATGCGAGACGGCGAGGCAGGTGGCCGCCAACCGCTCGGCCGGCCACGGATGGACCATCATCGCCGCGTGGACGCCGTCGAAGGCGCCCCGATCGAGCATGAGCACCTTGCCGCCCCCGCCCTCCTCGGCCGGCGTCCCGAGGACCAGCACGGTCACCCCGATCTCGCCGGCCACCTCGGCCAGCGCCAGTCCGGCCCCGACGGCGCTGGCGGCGATGATGTTGTGGCCGCACGCGTGGCCGACACCCGGCAGGGCGTCGTACTCGGCGCAGAGGGCGATCACCAGCGGGCCGTGACCGGCCCGGGCCGAGAAGGCCGTCGCCAGCTCGCAGATGCCCCGTTCGACCGCGAGGCCCCCGTCGGCGAGCGCCGCCGCCGCGGCTTCGGCCGAGCGGGTCTCGGTGAACGCCGTCTCGGGGTGCGCGTGGATGCCGTGGCTGAGGGCTAACAGTCCGTCCAGGTGGCGCTCGACGGCGCCCCGTGCCGCACTCTTGGTGGCCTGGATCGTCACCCGGCCACTATTGCCCAGAGCGCGGGCTCGGGGTAGTTCCCCGTCCCGGCCGGCGCCTCGCTCAGCCCCCGACTCGCCCGCCCGCCCCCCCGGGCGCCGTCCTAGCGCCGCTCGCCCCCCGGGCCGGGTCGGCCGCGGGGTCGGGCGTGCCAGGGCGTCGGCCACCGGCAACCGCTCGTTGGGGGGGCCGCCGTCCGCCCGGGTCAGTCATCGCCACCTCGCTGCGGAGGCTCTCGACGGACCATCGCCGGTCACTCGATGACGGCGACCACGTCCCCGCCCCCGACCGAATCCCCGGCGGCCACCTTGAGCTCCTTGACCACGCCCGACTTGTCGGCGTTGATCGCGTTCTCCATCTTCATGGCCTCGAGGATGCAGATGGTCTGGCCGACCTCCACCGACTCGCCCAGCGAGACCAGGACCTTCACGATGGTGCCCTGCATGGGCACGGTCACCGAGCCCGAGCCGACGGCGGCGGCCGACTGGCTGCCCTTGCGTTTGGGTCCGGCGGCCCGGCCGGCGACCCCATCGCCGGGGGCCGCTCCCACGGCGCCCAGGTCGGGCACCCAGAGCTTCACCTGGTAGCGCCGGCCGTCGACCTCGGCCGTGACGTCGCGCTGCACCTTGCCGTCGTCGGCCGCGGCCGGGTTCCCGCCGGGCGCCCCGGCCACCAGCCCGGAGAGGTCAAGCCTGTCCTCCACCCACCTCGTCGAGTGGGTGCCGGCGACGAAGTCGGGGTGCGACAGAATGGCCACGTCGGCCGGGATGGTGGTGGCCACGCCTTCGATCCGGGTCTCCTCGAGGGCCCGCAGCATCCGCAGCCGTGCCGACTCGCGATCCTCGGCCCACACCACGAGCTTGGCCACCAGGTTGTCGTAGTACTGGCTGACCGTGTCCCCCGACTCGTAGCCAGCGTCGAGACGCACGCCGGGCCCGGACGGCTCGTGGAATGTGGTGAGGGTGCCCGGCGACGGGGTGAACCGCCCGCCCGATGGGTCCTCGGCGTTGATGCGGACCTCGATGGCGTGGCCACGACGGCTGATCTCGTCCTGGCCGAAGGTGATCGGCTCCCCCGAGGCGATGCGCAACTGCCAGGCCACCAGGTCGAGACCAGTCACCAGCTCGGTGACCGGGTGCTCCACCTGGAGTCGGGTGTTCATCTCCAGGAAGTAGAACTCACCGTCCTGGTACATGAACTCGACCGTGCCCGCGTTGAGGTAGCCGCAGGCCCGGGTGACCATCACCGCGGCGGCCCCCATGGCCTGGCGGACCTCGTCGGGGAACCCGGGGGCGGGGCTCTCCTCGATGAGCTTCTGGTGCCGGCGCTGGCTCGAGCAGTCCCGCTCGCCCAGCCACACCACGTTGCCGTGGGTGTCCGCCAGGACCTGCATCTCGATGTGGCGGGGCCACGCCAGGTAGCGCTCGAGGTAGATCTCGGGCCGCCCGAAGTAGGCCTGGGCCTCGCGCTGGGCCGAGTCGACCGCCTCAACCGCCTCGTCGGGCGAGTGGACCACCTTCATGCCGCGGCCCCCACCGCCGTAGGCGGCCTTGATGGCCACCGGCCACCCGTTCTCGCTGCCGAAGGTCACCACCTCGTCGGGCGAGTTGAGCGGCTCGGACCGACCGGGGACGCCGGCGACCCCGACCGCGGCAGCGGCGATGCGGGAGCTGATCTTGTCCCCCATGACCTCCATGGCCTCGGCCGGGGGGCCGATGAAGGTGATGCCGTCGTCGGTGATGGAACGGGCGAAGTCCGGGTTCTCCGAGAAGAACCCGTAGCCCGGGTGGACCGAGTCGGCGCCGCTCCGCTCGATGGCGCCCAGGATGGCCCCGGTGTTGAGGTAGCTCTCCGCCGCCGTCTGCCCCCCGAGCGAGTACGCCTCGTCGGCCATCCGCACGTGGAGCGCGTCGCGATCGAGGTCGGAGTAGACGGCGACGGTGCCGACCCCCATCTCGCGGCAGGTCCTGATGACCCGGACGGCGATCTCTCCCCGGTTGGCGATAAGGACCTTCTTGAACACGCTGCGCCTTTCGACTCTGGCCGTGCTGGAGGGGGCGGCCGATCGGCCGCTCGGGCTCCCGTGCCGGCCCAACACAGTGGCACGCGCCGTAAGGTTCCTGCCATGTCCGGGGTCGGCTTCGACGAGGTCCGCCGGTTCGCCACCCTCGACTCGACGAACCGCTACCTCCTCGACCAGGCCCGCCAGGGGGTGCCCGAGGGAGTGGTGGCGGTCGCCGACCACCAGAGCGCGGGCCGGGGCCGGCTGGGTCGGACCTGGGAGTCGCCCGCCGGCTCGAACCTGCTCGCCTCGGTCCTGCTGCGCCCGGTCCTGCCCCCGGCGCAGCTGCACCTGTGCACCGCCGCGGTGGCCCTGGCGACGGCGGACGCCTGCGCTGCGGTGGCCGGGGTGGCCCCCACCCTCAAATGGCCCAACGACCTGCTGGTCGACGAGCGCAAGTTGGCCGGCGTCCTGGCCGAGGTCGACCCGGGCGCCCCGGGCGGGCCCGCCGGGTCGGTTGCCGTGGTGGTCGGGGTGGGGGTCAACGTCGGGTGGCCCGGGCCACCGGGGGCGGGGGGCACCTCGCTGCTCGAACTGACCGGGCGCCCGGTCGACCGCGACGCCCTCCTCGACGCCCTCCTCGGCGCCCTGGCCGACCGGCGCACCGGGCTCGGCACGGAGGGCGGTCGCCGCCGCCTGGCCGACGAGTGGCGGGACTCGTGCGGCACCCTCGGGTGCCGGGTCCGGGTGGAGCTGAGCGACGGCTGGTTCGAGGGCACGGCGGCCGACCTGGACGAGGTGGGCCACCTGGTGGTCCGGACGACGGCCGGGCTGCGGGCCGTGCTCGCCGGGGACGTGATCCACCTGCGCACCGAGGGCCCCGGGCCGACGACCCGGGGCCAGCCGGGCTCACGGGGTTCACCGGGCCCGAACTAGGCTGGCCGCCCTATGCGGCTCCTCGTGACCGGCGGTGCCGGGTTCATCGGCTCCAATTTCGTCCATTACTGGGTGGCCGGGCACCCCGAGGACCACGTGGTCGCCTACGACGTCCTCACCTACGCCGGCAACCGGCCGAACCTGGCCGATGTCGAGGACCGGGTGGTCTTCGTGCAGGGAGACGTGTGCGACCCCGAGGCGGCGGCCAGGGCGCTGGCGGAGCAGGAGATCGACACCGTCGTGCACTTCGCTGCCGAGTCGCACAACAGCCTGGCCGTGCTGGATCCGGGCCTCTTCTTCCGGACCAACGTGCTCGGCACCCAGACGATGCTCGAGGCGTCGCGCCGCCACGGGGTCCGCCGCTTCCACCACATCTCGACCTGCGAGGTCTACGGGGACCTGGCCCTCGACACCGATGAGACGTTCAACGAGGACTCCCCATACCGGCCCCGCACCCCGTACAACGCCTCGAAGGCGGGGGCCGACCACGCCGTGCGGGCGTACTTCGAGACCTTCGAACTGCCGGTCACGATCACCAACTGCTGCAACAACTACGGGCCCTTCCAGTTCCCAGAGAAGGTCATCCCCCTGTTCACCACCAACGCCCTGGACGACAAGCGGCTGCCTCTCTACGCCTCGACGAAGAACCGCCGGGAGTGGCTCCACGTGCGAGACCACTGCCGGGCCGTCGAGGCGGTCCTCCAGCGCGGCACGGTGGGGGAGACGTACCACGTGGGCAGCGGGGTGGAGGCCAGCATCGAGGAGATCGCCGACCTGGTGCTCGGCACGCTCGACAAGCCCGGGTCCCTGAAGGAGATCGTGCCCGACCGCCCGGGCCACGACCGCCGCTACCTGCTCGACTCGTCCAAGATCGAGGAGCGGCTGGGTTGGCGGCCCGAGATACCCTTCGCCGAGGGCCTGGCCGACACGGTGCGATGGTACGCCGACCACCGCGACTGGTGGGAGCCCCTGCTCGGCCGGGGGCCGGTCAACGAGGGCGATTGGGGCGGGGCCCGCTAGCAGGTGACGTCCAGCATGAAGGTGCTCGTGACCGGGGCCGGGGGCCAACTCGGCCGGGATCTCCTCGCCGCGTTCTCGGGCGACGTGCCGACGGCCGGCCGTCGCCGCTCGCTCCACGGCCCGGCCGGCCCGGGGCCGGGCACCGAGGTGGTGGGGCTGGACCACTCGTCGCTGGCCGTCGAGGACCGGGCCGCGGTGCTGGCCGCGGTGGATGCCGTCGGGCCCGACGTGGTCGTCCACGCCGGCGCCTACACCGCGGTGGACGCGTGCGAGTCCGACCCCGGGACCGCCTTTATGGTCAACGCCCTGGGGACCCGTCACGTGGCCGAGGCGGCCGGCCGGGTCGGGGCGCACCTGGTCTACCTGTCCACCGACTACGTGTTCGACGGACGGTCCCCCCGGCCCTACCTCGAGTGGGACCGGCCCAACCCGTTGTCGGTCTATGGGCGATCCAAGCTGGGCGGTGAGCTCGAGTGCGCCCCGGGGTCGGCGATCGTGCGGACCTCGTGGGTCTGCGGGGCCCACGGCGCCAACATGGTCAAGACCGCGCTCCGGTTGGCCTCGAGCGACGGTCCCCTCCGCTTCGTCGACGACCAGCACGGCTCGCCCACCTTCACCGCCGACCTGGCGGCGGCGGTGGTCACCCTGGCCCTGGACCGCCGCCCGGGGACCTTCCACGTCACGAACCAGGGCACCACCACCTGGTACGGGTTCGTCCGGGCCGTGCTGGAGGCGGCCGGGGCCGATGCCGGCCGGGTCGAGCCCATCGCCACCTCCGATCTCGACCCGCCCCGCCCCGCCCACCGCCCGGCCAACTCGGTCCTCGACAATGCGGCGCTCCGGCTCTCGGGCCTGCCCCTGCTGCCCGAGTGGCCCGACGGTCTGGCCCGACTGGTGGGCGAGCTGGTGGCGGTCGGCGGGGCGGCATGAGCAACGGCGGCATCCCGGTCCCACCCGGCGGGCGCCGGCGGGTGGCGGTGATCGGTGCCGGCTACGTCGGCCTGCCCACGGCCGCCACCCTTTCGCATTTCGGTCACGACGTGGTGTGCGCCGAGCGCGACCCCGACCGGTTCGCCGTCCTGGCTCGGGGCCAGGTCCCGATCATGGAGAAGGGGCTCGGGGAGTTGCTGGCCGAGGGCACGGGGCGAGGCACCCTGCGCTTCGTGGCGAGCGCCGTCGACGCGGTGGTCGGGTGTGAGTTCGTCTTCCTCTGCGTGCCGACCCCCCAGGGTGACGACGGCTCGGCCGATCTCTCCTACGTCGAGGCGGCGGCCGGCGAGATCGCCTCCGCCCTGGCACCGGGGGCGATCGTGGTCAACAAGTCCACCGTCCCGGTGGGCACGGCCCTGCTGGTCGAGCGGGTCACCGGCCGACCCGACATCACCGTGGTCTCGAACCCCGAGTTCCTCCGCGAGGGGACGGCGGTTAATGACAGCCTCCACCCCGACCGGGTGGTGGTGGGGGCCGACGACCAGCGGGCCGCGGGGAAGGTGGGGGCGCTGTTCGCGGCGACCGGGGCGCCGCTCATCGTCACCGACACCACCACGGCCGAGACCATCAAGTACGCCTCCAACGCCTTCCTGGCCACCAAGCTCAGCTTCGTCAACTCCATCGCCGGGGTCTGCGAGTCGGTCGGGGCCGACGTACGCGACGTCATCCTCGGGCTCGGCTACGACCGCCGGATCGGCTTCGAGTACCTCCGCCCGGGGCCCGGGTGGGGCGGCTCCTGCCTGCCCAAGGACACCAGGGCGCTCCTGCACATCGCCCAGTCGGCCGGGTTCGACTTCGACCTGTTGCGGGGGGCCATCGCCAGCAACGACGCCCAGATGGTCCGGGTGCTGGCCAAGGTGGTGGCCGCCGTCGGAGGGACGCTGGCCGGGACGACCATCGGGGTCTGGGGGCTCACGTTCAAGTCGGGCACCGACGACCGCCGGAGCTCGCCGGCGGTGGACCTGGCCCAGCGCCTGGCCGAGGCGGGTGCCGCCGTCCAGGCGTTCGACCCGACGGTCGGCCGGCCGGCCGGGCCCGGCCCGGCCGATCTGGCCGGGATCTCGATCTGTCCCGACGCCTACGAGGCGGCCCGCGGGGCCCGGGCCCTCGTGCTCCTCACCGAGTGGGACGAGTTCCGCGGCCTCGACTTCCACAAGGTGCGCGACCTGATGGCGTCGCCGGCCATCGTCGACGCCCGCAACCTGCTGGATCCATCCGCCCTGCGCCGGGTGGGGTTCAGTTACACCGGGGTCGGGCGACCGTGAGCGCCTCCGCCCGGTGAGCCGGGTGGTGGTGGCCGGCGGCGCCGGCTTCTTGGGATCGCACCTGTGCGACCGCCTGGTCGGGCGCGGTGACGAGGTGGTCTGCCTCGACGACCTGTCGACCGGTCGCCGGGAGAACGTGGCCGGGCTGGAGGGCTCGTCCCGCTTCTCGCTGGTGGTGGCCGATGTCAGCCTCGAGGTCCCGGTCGACGGCCCGGTGGACGCGGTGTGCCACCTGGCCAGCCCGGCCTCGCCCCCGGCCTACCTGGCGCGTCCGCTCGAGACCCTGGCGGTGGGCAGCGAGGGGACCAGGCGGCTGCTGGAGCTGGCCGACCGCCACGGTGCCCGCTTCCTGCTGGCCTCCACCAGCGAGATCTACGGCGACCCGACCGTCCACCCCCAGGTCGAGTCGTACCGGGGCAACGTCGACCCGGTCGGCCCCCGCAGCGTCTACGACGAGGCGAAGCGCTTCGCCGAGGCCGTCACCATGGCCAGCCACCGGGCCCGGGGGACCGACGTGGGGATCGCCCGTATCTTCAACACCTACGGCCCGCGCCTGGCCCCCGGTGACGGTCGGGTGGTCTCCAATTTCGTGGTCCAGGCCCTGGCCGGCGAGCCGATCACCGTCTACGGGGACGGGTCCCAGACCCGCAGCCTCTGCTTCGTCGACGACGAGGTGGCCGGACTCCTGGCCCTACTCGGTTCCCCCGAAACCGGCCCGGTCAACATCGGCAACCCCGACGAGCGGACCGTGCTCGAGCTGGCCCGTGAGGTGCTGGCGGTGACCGGGTCGAGCTCCGAGACGGTCTTCTGCCCGCTGCCCACCGACGACCCGACCCGGCGCTGCCCCGACATCACCCTGGCCCGCCGGGCTCTCGGGTGGGAGCCCGTGGTCCCGCTGCGTGAAGGGTTGGGCCGTACGGTCGAGTACTTTGCCGACCAGATGCACAGCGGCGCGGCAGGTGGCCGCACTCGGGGACCGGACAGGGTGGCCGATGGCTGAGCGCTCTCTCGACCCGATCGAGTACCGGACCATGTCGGTCATCGTGCCCGTCTACAACGAACGGACGACAGTGGCCGAGATCATCCGACGCGTCCGCGCCGTCGACCTCCCGCTCGTCGTCGACGTGGTGGTGGTGGACGACGGGTCCTCCGACGGGACCGACAAGGTGCTGGCGGCGATCGAGGACTCGACGGTGCGGGTTATCTCGCACGAGGTCAACAGCGGCAAGGGGGCGGCGATCCGGACCGGGCTGGTCCAGGCCCGCGGCGACCTGATCGTCGTCCAGGACGCCGACCTCGAGTATGACCCCGACGACTGGCCCCACCTGCTCGACCCGATTCTCCGGCGGAAGTCCTTCGTCGTCTACGGCAGCCGGTTCACCGGGGAGCGCAAGAACATGCTGCCGCTGCACTGGATCGGCAACCGCTTCCTGTCCCTGGTGACCAACCTGCTGTACTCGTCGACCCTCTCGGACATGGAGACCTGTTACAAGTTGTTCGACCGTCGGGTTCTCGAGGGCATCAACCTGATCTCGGACCGCTTCGACTTCGAGCCTGAGATCACCGCCAAGGTGCTCCGCCGGGGCTTCCGGATCTACGAAGTGCCGATCTCCTATGCCGGGAGGGAGGCCGACGAGGGCAAGAAGATCACCTGGCGAGACGGGTTCGGCGCCATGAGGGCGCTGGTGCGCTTCCGGTTCACCAAGGAGTACTGACGGTGACGGGCCGGGTGGCGGCGGTGGTCGTCGACTACGACGCCGGGCCGGCTCTGGCCGACTGCGTCTCGTCCCTGCGGGCCGAGCACCCCGACGAGCTGGTGGTGGTCGAGAACGGCGACCCGGCCACCGCCCGCCAGGTGCTGGCCGCATTCGACGGGGTGGCGGTCGTGGTCCCGGGACGCAACATCGGGTACGGGGCGGGCGCCAACCGGGGTATCGCCGCCACCGGCGGGACCGACTACGTCCTGGTGTGCAACCCCGACCTGCTGGTGCACCCCGGTGCCCTCTCGGCCCTGGTCGACGTGCTCGACCGCCGGCCGGCCTGGGCCATCGTGGGGCCGCGCATCCTGGACCCGGCCGGCAAGGTGTACCCCTCGGTGCGGGTGTTCCCGTCGATGGCCGACGCCGCCGGCCATGCCCTGCTCGGGGTGCTCAAACCCGAGAACCGCTTCACCCGCCGCTACCGGTCGCCCGAGGGCGGCGGGGACGGCCCGGCCCCGGCCGGCTGGGTGTCGGGGGCCTGCTTCCTGGCCCGGCGCAGCGCCCTCGAGGAGCTGGGCGGCTTCGACGAGTCGTACTTCATGTTCGCCGAGGAGATGGACCTCTGCTGGCGGGCCCACCGGGCCGGATGGGGGGTCGGGGTGCAGCCCGCCGCCGTGGTCACCCACACCGAGGGGGTCTCCCGCCGCCGGCACCCCTACCGCATGATCGTGGCCCACCACCGCTCGGCCCTCCGCTTCGCCGCCCGGACGACCGAGGGGTGGCGCCGGGTCGCCCTCCCGCTCGCCGCCCTGGTCCTGGGGGTCCGCCTGGCCGCGGCCTGCGCCGCCGTGGCCCTGCGGGGCTGACCGGCGCCGGTCTGTCAGACCTGGGCCCGCTCGACCCAGGCCCCGAAGACGCTCTCGAGGGCAGCCATGATCTCGCCCACCGTGGCGTAGGTGCCGACGGCCTCCACCACGGCCGGCACCAGGTTCACCTCGGGGTGGCCCGCCTCGACCCGGACCCGCTCGAGCGCGGTGGCCACCGCCCGGTCGTCGCGTGACTGGCGGACCGCGGCGAGCCGTTTGCGCTGGACGTCCTCCACGTCGCCCCCGATGTAGAGGATGTCGGTCTCGTCGTCGTCACCGTCGCGGTAGCGGTTCACGCCGACCAGTACCCGCCGCCCGTCGTTGAGCTTGCGCTCGAACTCGTGGGCCGAGTCGGCGATCTGGCCGCAGAACCAGCCGTCGTCGATGGCCCGGTAGACGCCTTCGAGCATCGAGCCGCCCCCGAGACGGTCCAGGTGGGCGAAGATCTCCTCCGCCCGACCCTCCATCTCGTCGGTCATCCACTCCACGTAGTGCGATCCCCCCAGCGGGTCGGCGACCAGCGGGGCGCCGGTCTCGTGGGCGATGACCTGCTGGGTGCGCAGGGCGATGCGGGCCGCCTTCTCGGTGGGGAGGGCCAACGCCTCGTCGAACGAGTCGGTGTGCAGGCTCTGGGTGCCTCCGAGGACCCCGGCCAGCGCCTCGATGGCCACCCTGGCCACGTTCACCTCCGGCTGCTGGGCGGTCAGGGAGACCCCCGCCGTCTGGGTGTGGAATCGCAGCTGGAGCGAGCGCTCAGCCGTGGCCCCGTAGCGGTCGCGCAACCAGCGCGCCCAGATCCTCCGGGCCGCCCGGTACTTGCCGATCTCCTCGAAGAAGTCGATGTGGGCGTTGAAGAAGAACGACAACCGGGGGGCGAACTCGTCCACCGCCAGTCCGGCGGCGCCGGCCGCCTCCACGTAGGCGAACCCGTTGGCCAGGGTGAAGGCCAGCTCCTGGACCGCCGTCGATCCCGCCTCACGGATGTGGTAGCCCGAGATCGACAGCGGGTGCCAGCGGGGCATCTCGGCCGTGCAGAACCGGACGACGTCGGTGACCAGCCGCACCGAGGGCCGGGGCGGGAAGACGAATTCCTTCTGGGCCTGGTACTCCTTCAAGATGTCGTTCTGGAGCGTGCCCCCGAGGGCGGACCGGGCCACGCCGGACTTCTCGGCCACCGCCACGTACATGGCCATGACGATGATGGCCGGGGAGTTGATGGTCATCGACGTGGTGACGGCGGCGAGATCGATGCCGGCGAAGAGGTCCTCCATGTCGGCCAGGGTGTCGACGGCCACCCCGGACTTGCCGACCTCGCCCGTCGACAGCGGGTCGTCCGAGTCGCGGCCCATGAGTGTCGGGAGGTCGAAGGCGGTCGAGAGCCCGGTCCCACCGGCCCCGAGGAGCTCGCGGAAGCGGTTGTTGGTGTCCTCGGCCGTGCCGAACCCGGCGAACATCCGCATCGTCCAGAGCTTGGAGCGGTACATCGAGGGGTACGGACCCCGGGTGTAGGGGAACTGGCCGGGGAATTCCCCGTCGTCGGGCCCGTAGACCGGCTCGACGCCGATACCCGACATGGTCTCGGCCCCTCCGTCGGCCCCCTCCGACGCCCGGTAGGCCCGCTCCCAGTCCCCGCGCCGGCTCATCGCACCAATCGTAGTGAGGTCGGCGCAGCTAGACTGCCGTCGGGCTGCGTGCGGGTCTGTGGTTGAAAGTCGAGGCCAGTCGCAGGCGAAACGACCCACGTAAGGCAACTTGTGGTTGCCGAGCATGGTGCGACTTAGAGGTAAGTCCTGCCCGCCCGACACCCGGTCCTCGGGTGCGGACGGCGACGGGGGGATGCGTGCCGAAGTCGGCGCCGCAGGGCCACTCCGGTGGCCGCCGGGCCGGGCCGCCAACTCTGCTGCAGGCGAGTGTGGGGTCAAAGACCAGGTCAGCCGCACGCAGCCCGCCTCACCGGTCGTCCGGGTCGCCGGCCGAGCCCGCACGCGCCGGCACCGCCGGCCGGGGGCTGCCTGCCTGGCCGCGGGGTCGGTGACCGGTAGGATCGGCAGGTCATGAGCGTCTTCACCAGAGTGCTTCGCGCCGGCGAGGGCAAGAAGGTCCGTCGGCTGGCCGAGCTGGTCCCCATGATCAACGACCTCGAGCCGGCCATGGAGGCCCTGAGCGACAAAGAGCTCCAGCACAAGACGGTGGAGTTCCGCGAGCGCCTGGACGACGGGGAGACCCTGGACGACCTCCTGATCGAGGCCTATGCCGTGGTCCGGGAGGCCGCCTGGCGGGTGCTCGGCCAGCGTCACTTCGACGTGCAGCTGATGGGCGGGATGGCCCTGCACTTCGGTTGGATCGCCGAGATGAAGACGGGCGAGGGCAAGACGCTCGTCTCGACCCTCCCGGTGTACCTGAACGCGCTGGACCGGAGGGGCGTCCACGTGGTGACGGTCAACGACTACCTGGCCACCCGGGACGCCGAGTGGATGGGGCGCCTGCACCGCTGGCTCGGCCTCAAGGTCGGCCGGGTGGGGCCCGACATCGAGGATCCCGAGGTCAAGCGGGCGGCCTACGCGGCGGACGTCACCTACGGGACGAACACCGAATTCGGCTTCGACTACCTGCGCGACAACATGGCCCGCTCGCGCGACACCATGGTCCAGCGGGGACATGTGTTCGCCATCATCGACGAGGTGGACTCGATCCTGATCGACGAGGCCCGGACCCCGTTGATCATCTCGGGCCCGGCCGACGAGGCGGCGAAGCTCTATTACCAATTCGCCAGCATCGTGCGCACCCTCGAGCGTGATGCCGACTACGAGGTGGACGAGGAGAAGCGGCTGGTGGTGCCGCTCGAACCGGGCATCGAGAAGGTCGAGCGCGCCGTCGGAGCCGAGAACCTCTACGACTCGGTCTCGACCAATTACGTGCACCAGCTGACCCAGGCCCTGCGGGCCAAGGAGCTCTACCACCGGGACAAGGACTACCTGGTCGACCAGGGCGAGGTGAAGATCGTCGACGAGTTCACCGGCCGCACCCTCGACGGCCGCCGCTGGTCCGACGGACTGCACCAGGCCGTCGAGGCCAAAGAGCGCGTCCGCATCAAAGAGGAGAACCACACCTGGGCCACGGTGACCCTCCAGAACTTCTTCCGCCTCTACGAGAAGCTCGGCGGGATGACCGGTACGGCCGAGACCGAGGCCGGTGAGTTCGCCAGCACCTACGACCTTTCGGTGGTCCCCATCCCGACCAACCAGCCGCTGGTCCGGGCGGATGAGCCGGACCTGATCTTCAAGTCCGAGGAGGCGAAGTTCAACGCGGTGGCCGAGGACCTGGTCGAGCGCCAGGCCCTGGGCCAGCCGGTCCTGGTCGGCACCGCCTCGGTGGCCAAGTCCGAGCTCCTGTCCCGCTTGCTCGAGAAGCGGGGGGTCGCCCACCAGGTGCTGAACGCCAAGCAGCACTTCCGGGAGGCCGAGGTGGTGGCCCAGGCCGGTCGCCTGGGCGGGATCACGGTGGCCACCAACATGGCCGGCCGTGGGGTCGACATCATCCTCGGCGGGAACCCCGAGATGCTGGCCCGCCACGAGGCGGTGGCCGAGGGGGTGGACCTGACCACCGACGAGGGGATCGAGGAGCTCAAAGTGCGGACCAAGCGTTTCGAGGCGCGCTGCGCCGACGAGGGTGCGCGGGTGCGAGAGCTGGGCGGGCTCTACGTGCTCGGCAGCGAGCGCCACGAGTCCCGGCGCATCGACAACCAGCTGCGGGGGCGCTCGGGTCGCCAGGGCGACCCGGGGGAGAGCCGCTTCTACCTGAGCCTCGAGGACGACCTGATGCGCCTCTTCGCCACCGGCGCCATGAACTGGGTCATGGGCAAGACCCTCCCCGACGACATGCCGATCGAGGCGAAGATGGTGACCAAGGCCATCGAGCGGGCCCAGAACACGGTCGAGGGCCGCAACTCGGAGATCCGCAAGGACGTCCTCAAGTACGACGAGGTCATGAACGAGCAGCGCAAGGTGATCTACGCCCGGCGCATCCAGGTGATCGATGGCGAGGATCTCCAGGAGCGCACCCGCGAGTTGCTGGAGGCCACCGTCGACGGGCTCGTACGCTCGGCCTGCCCGTCGGACTTCCCCGAGGAGTGGGACCTCCCCCAGCTGCTGGCCGAGCTCAGCCAGTACTACCCGACCAGGTTCAGCGTGGAGGACCTGGCCGAGGCCGCCACCACGGCCCAGGTCACAGAGAGCGCGCTGGCCGAGGCCCTCGACTACTACGACGAACACTCGGCCCGGCTCCCCGGGGGCGACGACCAGGCCCGCGAGATCGAGCGCGAGGTGATGCTGCAGGTCATCGACCAGCGCTGGCGGGACCACCTGGCCGAGATGGACTACCTGCGGGAAGGCATCAACCTGCGGGCCATGGGCCAGCAGGACCCGCTGGTCGCCTGGCAGCGGGAGGGGTTCAGCATGTTCGGCCAGCTGATGGAGGCCATCGACGACGACTACCTGCGTTTCGTCCTCCACGTCGAGGCGATCACCGAGCCCGCCCCCGAGCCGGATCTGGCCCAGGCCGAGTACGGCGCCGCCTTCGAGCCGGTGCAGGATTCCTCCACCCACGCCCTGAGCGCCCTGGTCGACCAGGGGGTGGACGTCGCCCCCCTCAATGAGGTCGCCCCGGCCCTCGTCCCCTCCAATGGGGGCGGCCGCAGGCCCGGTGGCGGTGCCCCGGCGCCCGCGGCGGACGAAGAGACCCTGGTCCCGGTGGTCAAGGCGCCCCAGGAGAAGATCGGGCGCAACGACCCGTGCTGGTGCGGGAGCGCCAAGAAGTACAAGCTCTGCCATGGCCGCCCCTGAGGGCGCCGGGCCTGGGGACCAGCGCGACCTCGCCGCCGAGCTGGAGGCCCTCGCCGCCCGCCTGGCCGAGGCCGAGGCCTATCTCAACCTGGAGGACCTGCGGGCCCGACGCACTGAGCTCGAGGCCGAGGCCGCCCGCCCCGACCTGTGGGACGACCCCGACCGGGCCCGGGCGGTGACCACCGAGCTCGGCCGGGTGTCCGACGACATCGAGCGGCTGGATACGCTGCGCACCGACCTGGACGACGCCCGGGTCCTGTGCGAGTTGGTGGCCGAGGCCGACGCCGCCGGGGCGCCCGAGGAGGCCCTGGCCGCCGAGCTCCTCGGGTCGGTGGGCGCGCTGGAGCGCCGGCTCGGCTCGCTCGAGCTGCAGTCGCTGTTCTCCGGCGACTACGACGACCGTGACGTGGTGGCCGAGGTGCACGCCGGAGCCGGGGGCACCGACGCCCAGGACTGGGCCGAGATGCTGTTGCGCATGTACCAGCGGTGGGCCGAGCGGCGCGGCTTCACCGTAGAGGTCGACGAGGCGACGCCGGGCCAGGAGGCGGGGCTCTTGTCGGCGACGTTCATCGTACGGGGCCGTTTCGCCTACGGGCTGCTGGCCACCGAACGCGGTGTGCACCGCCTCGTCCGCATGTCGCCCTTCGACTCCCAGCGCCGTCGCCAGACGAGCTTCGCCTCGCTCGACGTGGTGCCCTTCCTCGACGACGTCTCCGACGAGGTCGAGATCGACGAGAAGGACCTCCGCATCGACACCTACCGCTCCTCGGGGGCGGGCGGCCAGCACGTCAACAAGACGGACTCGGCCGTGCGCCTCACCCACCTGCCGACCGGCCTGGTCGTCGCCGTGCAGAACGAGCGGAGCCAGCACCAGAACAAAGCAAAGGCCATGCAGATCCTCGGGGCCAAGCTGGCCGAGCTGAGGAGATCGGAGCGGCGGGCCGAACTCGATGCCCTGGGGGGCGAGCGGAACGTCAATGCCTGGGGCAGCCAGATCCGCTCCTACGTGCTCGCTCCGTACCAGATGGTCAAGGACAACCGCACCGGGGTCGAGACCGGCAACGTCGACGCCGTGCTCGACGGCGACCTGGACGAGTTCATGGAGGCCGAGCTGCGGCGCCAGCGGGGGTCCGGCACCGCGGAGCGTTGAGTGACCGCCAGCAGAGCGCCCGCTCAGGGAGGGTGTCACCCCATCGGGTCCCCCGGCCGGTAGGATTTCGCGGTCCGAGGGCACCGTCGGTCCCAGTCGACGGCGCCTGTCGTGCCCCGCAACAGCGAGGTGCGAGGACCCTCACGACATGATCCGCTTCGAGAACGTCACCAAGACCTACAAGGGGAGCACTGTCGCACTTCGCGAGGTGAGCCTCGACGTCGACAAGGGGGAGTTCGTCTTCCTGGTCGGGGCGTCGGGGTCGGGCAAGACCACGTTCATCCGTCTGCTGCTCCGGGAGGAGCTGCCGGACCAGGGCCGCATCTGGGAGGCCGGTCGGGACATCGTGCACCTGCCCAAGTGGCGGGTGCCCTACCTGCGGCGCAACATCGGATGTGTCTTCCAGGACTTCCGGCTGCTCCCCAATAAATCGGTGTTCGAAAACGTGGCCTTCGCCCTCGAGGTCATCGGGCGGCCCAAGCACGTGGTGGCCGCCCAGGTCCCCCAGGTGCTGGACCTGGTCGGGCTGTCCAAGAAGCGCGACAACCTGCCGGGTGAGCTCTCCGGCGGTGAGCAGCAACGGGTGGCGGTGGCCCGGGCCTTCGTCAACAGACCGCTGATCCTCCTGGCCGACGAGCCGACCGGGAACCTCGACCCGGCCACCAGCCAGGGCATCATGCAACTGCTGGACCGGATCAACCGCACCGGCACCACCGTGGTGGTCGCCACCCACGACGAGGTGCTGGTGAACTGGATGCGCCGACGGGTGGTGGAGCTGGACCACGGGAGCCTGGTGCGCGACCAGGCCCGCGGGGTCTACGGCATCGACGGCCCCGGGGCCATCGAGGAAGCGGGCTGATGGCCCCGGTCTCGGCCGAGTACGTCACCCGCGAGACGGCGGCCAACCTGTGGCGCAACCGCCTGATGACCATCGCCGCCGTGCTCACGGTGGCGGTGTCGCTTTCCCTGGTCGGGGCGGCCCTCCTGCTCAAGCAGGGGGCGGCCAAGGCCGAGGTGGACTGGCAGCGGGGGACCCAGGTGACCGTCTGGATGCAGCCGACGGCCAGCACCACCGAGGTGGGGGCAGTCGGGACCCAGCTCAAGACCCTGTCCTACGTGCGCCAGCCCTGCGTCTACCGCGACCACCAGTACGACTACAACGAGGCCAAGAAGCTGGACCAGAGCGTCATCGCCGAAGCCGGCATCACCCCGGGCCAGATCCCCACCTCCTGGCGCTGCACGCCGACCGAGCCCCAGGACGCCCAGGCGGTGATCGCCCGCTTCACCGGGCAGGCCGGTGTGCGCAACGTCACGGCGCCGCTGGCCCAGATCCACAGCCTCGAGCAGACCATTACCGTCCTGCAGTGGGTCTTCCTGGTGGTGGCCCTGGTGCTCTTGGTGTCGGCCGCCGTGCTCATCTTGAACACCATTCGGATGGCCATCTTCGCCCGGCGCCGGGAGGTGTCGGTGATGAAGCTCGTCGGAGCCACCAACTGGTTCATCCGGGTCCCCTTCATGTCCGAGGGTATGGTCCAGGGCCTGATCGGCTCGGGGATCGCCGCGGGCTTGGTCTACCTGCTCCACGCCGTCCTCAACGACCTCGGGAACCCGGTCACCAACCCGGGTGCCGTCCTCACCCTGATGCGGCTGACCGGGTGGGAGGTGTTCATCACCGACGTCGTCATCCTGGTGCTCGGCGTGGCCATCGGCACCCTGGGCTCGGGCATGGCCATCCGCCGCTTCCTCGACGTTTGAGCGTTCCCGCCCCGCCCCGGCCGGGCTGGTCGTCTTCGTCGGGCTGACCGCGGCGGTCCTTTCGGCCCAGGCCGCGGCGCGGGTGGACGCGCTCGGCGCCATCGCCACCGAGTAGGCGCCCGGTCCGCCCGCGACCGGGCGAGGTCGGCGGCAAGGTGCGCGGCCAGGAGGCCGGCCCAAGGTTGCCCAGCCGGCCGGGGCGGTTGGCCACAGCGAGGAGGCGAGATGAACAACACCACGACGGTGACCGGCAACCTGACGCGGGAGCCGGAGATCCGCTACACCCGTGACGGTCAGGCAACCACCTTGCTCGGGGTGGCGGTCAACCGGCGCTGGCAGGACCGTGAGACCAAGGAGTGGGAGGAGGCGGTGTCGTTCTTCGACGTGGTCTGCTGGCGCGACCTCGCCGAGAACGCCGCCCTCAGCCTGGCCAAGGGTATGCGGGTGGTGGTGACCGGGCGGCTCGAGCAGCGGAGTTGGGAGACCGAGGAGGGCGACCGCCGCTCGAAGGTCGAGATCGTCGCCGACGAGATCGGCCCGAGCCTGCGCTTCGCGACCGCCGAGGTCCAGCGCACCGAACGCCGGTCGGCCCGGGTCGACGAGGACGGGGGGGTCGACGGTGAGGGGACGGACACCACCGCCGACGTGCCGGTCGAGGCGTGAGCGGTGTTGCACCCGGTGCTGATCGGCGCACCCTTCGGGATGCCGCTGGGGCCGCCCCTGGCGGGGGCCCTGGCCCCGGGCCGTCCGGCGCTGGCGGCGCTGGCGGCGGCGGCCGGGATCGTGGTCACGGTGACCCTCCTGATCCGCCGCCGTTGGCCTTCGCCCCGTGGGTCCGGCTCGACAAGCACGCGCTGTTCGAGATCTGTGACGCCCTGGCCACCGGGGAGTCGGAGCTGGCCCGGCTGGGCCGGGCGTCGGGGGCGGCGTCGCTGGCCCGGGCGTTCGCGCTCGCCGAATCCGGACTCGCCGCCGGAGCGGCCCCCCGGACCGGCCTCCCCTCAGGCGGGTGAGGCCGGGTCCTCGGGGGAGAAGTCGAGGGCCAGGGAGTTCACGCAGTAGCGCTGACCGGTCTCGGTCGGCCCGTCGTCGAAGACGTGCCCGAGGTGGCCGCCGCACTTGGCGCAGGTGATCTCGGTCCTGGACATGAAGTGGCCACGGTCCGTCTTCTCGACGATCGCACCCTCGGCCATGGCCCGGTCGAAGCTCGGCCAACCCGAGCCGGACTCGAACTTGGCACCGGTGGCGAAGAGCTCGGCCCCGCAACCGGCGCAGTGGAACACCCCGTCGCCGTCGACATGGAGGAAGTCACCCGACCATGCCGGCTCGGTGGCCTGGCGCCGCAGCACGTCGTACTGGGCCGGCGTCAGCCGGGCCCGCCACTCCTCGTCGGTGAGCTCGATCTCGGGCGCCACCTGGCCCACCTCCTTCTGGTCGCCGGCGGCGCTCCCGCCGCCCATCCACTCCCGGAGCCGTCCCATACGCACGCTCCAACCGCGCCGACCAGCTGGGTATTCCTTCTGACGGGGCGTCAGAACGGACCCGGACGGCCCGGTAACCTACCCGGTCGATGGACCTCAAGGACCGCCCCGAGGACGAGTCGTTCCGCAAGGAGGTCCGGACCTGGATGACCGACCACGTCGTCGGCGAATACGCCGCCCTCGGGGGCCGGGGCGGCTCGGGCGACGAGACCTTCGGCTTTAAGACCCGGCTGCGCTGGGAGCGCCAGCTGGCAGCCGACGGCTGGACCTGCCTGGGCTGGCCGGTGGAGTACGGGGGCCGGGGGGCGACCATCGCCCAGCAGGTGGTCTTCAACGAGGAGTACGTCCGGGCCGGCGCCCCCGGCCGGGTCAGCGTGGTCGGCGAGGGGCTCATCGGGCCGACCCTGATCCACTACGGGACTGAGGCCCAGAAGGCCCGGTTCCTCCCGGGCATCGTGGCGGCCACCGAACTGTGGTGCCAGGGCTACTCGGAGCCCGGGGCCGGGAGCGACCTGGCCAACGTGGCCACCCGGGCCGTGCCGGACGGCGACCAGTGGGTGATCACCGGCCAGAAGGTCTGGACGTCGTTGGCCCACCAGGCGGGGTGGTGCTTCGTGGTCTGCCGGACCGAGCCGGGGTCCTCGCGCCACCGGGGGCTCTCGTACCTCCTGGTGCCGATGGACCAGCCCGCGGTGGAGGTCCGGCCGATCCAGCAGCTCACCCGGACCTCGGAGTTCAACGAGGTCTTCTTCGACGGTGCCCGGACGGCCCGGGAGAACGTCGTGGGCGAGGTGGGCGACGGGTGGCGGGTGGCCCTGGCCACCCTGGCCTTCGAGCGCGGGGTGGCCATGCTCGGCCACCAGCTCTCGTTCCGCCGGGAGCTCGACCGGCTGATGGCGACGGCCCGGGCCAACGGCCGGTCCGCCGACCCGGTGGTGCGCCAGCGGTTGGCCGCCGCCTACGCCGAGCTGAGCATCATGCGCTACAACACCCTGCGCAGCCTGTCGGGCGTCGACGGGCCGGTGGCCCCGCCTGAGGCGTCCATCGCCAAACTCTTCTGGGGCAGCTGGCACCAGCGGCTCGGGGAGCTGGCCATGGACGTGGTCGGCCCGGCCTCGATGGTCCTCGGCGACGGGCCCTATGGGCTGGACGACTTCCAGCGGACCTTCCTGTTCAGCCGGGCCGAGACCATCTACGGGGGCTCCAACCAGATCCAGCGCAACATCATCGGCGAGCGCGTCCTCGGGCTGGCCCCCGAGCCCAAGGCGGACCCGTGAGCCTCGGCGCCTCCTTCACCCCGCCCCCGCCCCCGCTCCCGCCGGGGGGCCACGGGCTGCTGGAGGGCAAGGTGGTGGTCATCACCGCGGCGGCCGGTACCGGCATCGGCTTCGCCACCGCCCGGCGCTGCGTCGAGGAGGGGGCGGCTGTGGTGCTCTCCGACGCCCACGCCCGCCGGTTGGCCGAGTCGACCGAGGAGCTGGCCGCCATCGGCGGGGCCGACGTGGTCGGCGTGCCCTGCGACGTCACCGTGGAGGCCGACGTCGAGGCCCTCTACCGGGCCGCCGTCGAGCGCCACGGCCGGTTCGACGTGGCGGTCCACAACGCCGGGCTGGGGGGCACCGTCCCCCTGGTCGACATGGCCGACGAGCAGTGGGCCCGGGTGCTCGACGTGACACTGACCGGGACCTTCCGCTGCACCCGGGCCGCGCTGGGCCACCTCCTGGCCCAACGGTCGGGGGCCATCGTGAACAACGCGTCGGTGCTCGGATGGCGGGCCCAGCCCGGACAGGCCCACTACGCCGCGGCCAAGGCCGGGGTGATGGCCCTCACCCGCTGCGCCGCCGCCGAAGCGGCCCCGGCGGGCGTCCGGGTCAACGCGGTCTCGCCCAGCCTGGCCGAGCACCCCTTCCTCAACCGGGCCATCCCCGACGAGGACCTGGCCGTCCTGCGCGGGCGCGAGCTGTTCGGTCGGGGGGCCGAGACCTGGGAGGTGGCGAACGTCGTGGTCTTCCTGGCCAGCGACTACGCGTCCTACCTGAGCGGCGAGATCGTCTCGGTCTCGAGCCAGCACCCGTGAGCGGGGCCACCGTCGAGGACCCCCGGGCCGATCTCCGCTGGGGGACCGTCCCGGCGCTGGTGGCCGAGGCGGCCGCCCGCCATCCCCGGCGCGAGGCCCTGGTCGACGGGGACCGGCGCCTGACCTACGCCGGGCTGGCGGGCGAGGCCTCCCGCTTCACCCGGGCCCTCATGGCGTCGGGGGTCTCGTCGGGCGACCGGGTGGCCATCTGGGCGCCGAACTGCGCCGAGTGGGTGGTGGCCGCCCTGGGGGTCCTCGGGTCGGGCGCGGTGCTGGTCCCCCTCAACACCCGGTTCAAGGGGGGCGAGGCGGCCGACATCCTGCGGGCCTCGGGGGCCCGGACCCTGCTCACCGTCCGGGGCTTCTTGGGGGTGGACTACCCCGGCCTCCTGGCCGGCCAGGACCTGGGCGACCTCGGCGAGATCGTCCTGCTCGGGGGCGGTGGGGCCCTCCCGGTGGGCCCGGCCCCGCCCGGCCCGGACCCGGGCGTGCCCTGCACCGAACTGGACGCCTTTGTGGCCGGTGGCGGGTCGGTGTCGCCCGAGGGGGCAGCCGCCCGGGCCGCCGCGGTGTCGCCCGAGGACACCTCGGACCTCATCTTCACCTCCGGGACGACGGGGCGACCCAAGGGGGCGATGGCCACCCACGCCCAGAGCCTGCGCACCTTCGGCACCTGGGCCGCCATCGTCGGCCTGCGGGCCGACGACCGCTACCTGGTGGTCAACCCGTTCTTCCACACCTTCGGGTACAAGGCGGGCATCCTGGCCAGCCTCATGGCCGGGGCCACCATCGTCCCCGAACCGGTGTTCGACGTCGACCGGGTGCTGGAGCGGATCGAGGGCGAGCGCATCAGCGTGCTCCCCGGTCCTCCCACCCTCTACCAGTCCCTGCTGGCCCACCCCGACCGGTCGGCCCACGACCTGTCCTCGCTACGCCTCGGGGTCACCGGGGCCGCGGTGGTGCCGGTCGAGCTGGTGGTGGCGATGGGAGCCGAGCTCGGGTTCGACACCGTGCTCACCGCCTACGGCCTCACCGAGTCGTGTGGCACGGTGACCATGTGCCGACGCGACGACCCCCCCGAGGTCGTGGCCACCACCTCGGGCCGGGCCATCCCGGGGCTCGAAGTGCGGGTGGTCGACCCCGACGGGAACGAGCTGGCCCGGGGCGAGCCGGGTGAGATCGTGGTCCGGGGCTACACGGTGATGGCCGGCTACTGGGGCGACGAGAAGGCGACGGCCGAGGCCATCGACCCCGACGGGTGGCTCCAGACCGGCGACATCGCGGTGATGGACGAGGCGGGCAACGTGCGCATCACCGACCGGCTGAAGGACATGTTCGTGGTCGGGGGCTTCAACGCCTACCCGGCCGAGATCGAGGCCATCCTGCGGGGGTGCGACGACGTCGGCCAGGTGGCCGTCGTCGGGGTCCCCGACCAGCGGTTGGGCGAGGTGGGCTGTGCCTACGTCGTGGCACCCCCCGGGGCCCCGAGCGACGGGGCGGCCCGGGCGGCCCGGGTGCTCGAGTGGGCCCGGGGGGCGATGGCCAACTACAAGGCCCCGCGCTACGCGGCGATGGTGGACGTCCTCCCGGTGAACGCCAGTGGCAAGGTCCTCAAGCGCGACCTGCGCCAGCGGTTCGCCGAGGAGGTCGACGAGATCGTGACCAGCGAGAGGAGAGGGTGAGCATGCGAGGGATCGTCTTCACGAGTGACGGGGTCGAGATCACCGACGAGCTGGAGGTCCGGGCCCCGGGGCCCAAGGAGGTGCGGGTGCGGATCGGGGCCGCCGGGGTGTGCCACTCCGACCTGTCGGTGATCGACGGGACCATCCCCTTCCCGCCACCGGTGGTCCTCGGCCACGAGGGCGCCGGGGTGGTCGACGCCGTGGGTTCCGAGGTCCGCTCGGTGAAACCGGGCGACCACGTGGTGATCGCCACCCTGGCCAGCTGCGGTACCTGCCGGGCCTGCAGCACCGGCCACCCGACCTGGTGCCGTCGATCGCTCGGCAACATCGGTCAACCCTTCACCTTCAAGGGGGAGCCGGCCCACAATTTCGCCGCCGCCTCGGTGTTCGCCGAGATGACCGTGGTCGCCGAGGTGCAGGCGGTGCGCATCCCCGCCGACGTCCCCCTCACCTCGGCCTGCCTGATCGGCTGCGGGGTGCTGACCGGGGTGGGGGCCGTGCTCAACCGGGCCCGGGTCCGGCCCGGTGAGACAGCGGCGGTCTTCGGCGTGGGCGGGGTGGGCCTCAACGTGATCCAGGGCCTACGCATCTCGGGGGCGACCAGGATCATCGCCGTCGACACGGTCGCGGCCAAAGAGGGGCTGGGCCGCCAGTTCGGGGCCACCGACTTCGTCGACGCCTCGGCTGGCGACGCCGCGGCCACCATCCGGGCGATGGTGCCGCCGGACCGGGAGCGGGCTTCGGGCGCCCTCAACCCGATGGGCGGCGTCACCTGGGCCTTCGACTGCGTCGGCCACCCGGCCGTGCTGCGCAGCGCCCTGGACTCCCTGGACTGGGGGGGCAACGCCGTGGCCATCGGCATTCCGCCCCGGGGCACCGAGGTGGCGGTGGACGTGAACGCCCTGGCCTACGTTGACCGGGGCCTGCTCGGCTGCCGTTACGGGTCCGCCCGTCCCCACCACGACATCCCCCTCATGGTCGACCTCTATCGGTCGGGGCAGCTGCTGCTCGACGAGCTGGTGAGCCTGACCCGCCCCCTCTCCGCCTTCTCCGAGGTGGTCGACGAGATGCACGCCGGCCGGGTGGCCCGGGGTGTGCTGACCTTCGAGCGATGACGGCGCTCGGGTGACGACGACGACCCGACCGGGCCCCATCTCCTAGGGTGACGCGCATGAGAGGCGTTCTCCTGGCCGGAGGGACGGGCTCGCGCCTATTCCCGCTGACCCGCATCACCAACAAGCACCTCCTCCCGATCTACGACCGCCCGATGATCCAGTGGTCGATCGAGGCGCTGGTCAACGCCGGCATCACCGAGCTGATGCTGGTCACCGGGGGCACCCACGCCGGGGAGTTCCTCCGCCTCCTGGGCAACGGCCACGAATTCGGCATCGACCGGCTCTCGTACGGCTATCAGGAGAAGCCGGGCGGGATCGCCGAGGCTCTCGGCCTGGCCGAGCGCTTCTGCGAGGGCGAGCCGGTGCTGGTCATGCTGGCCGACAATGTCGTCGAGGGTTCGATCCGGCCCATGGTGGAGGCCTTCGGCGCCCAGCCCTCCGGTGCCCGGATCCTGCTGACCGAGGTGACCGAGCCCGAGCACCTCCAGCACCTAGGTGTGCCCGAGCTCGACGGGAGCGGCAAGGTGCTCCACATCGTCGAGAAGCCGGTGAACCCACCGTCCAGCTACGGGGTGACCGGCATCTACTGCTACGACGCCACCGTCTTCGATGTCATCAAGACGCTGGAGCCGTCTGGCCGGGGCGAGCTCGAGATCACCGACGTCAACAACCACTACGTGGCCCAGGGCGCCATGGCCTACGACGTACTGGGGGGTTTCTGGGGGGACGCCGGCGAGTCGATCGACGCGTACTACGCGGTCAACGACTTCGTGCGGGGCCACGGGGCGAACAAGTCCTGAGCCCGGGCATCCCGGCCGGGCGCCCTCAACGGGCCGGGTCGCCGGCCGACGGTCGCACGGTCGGGGGCGGGTCACCGGCAGCCTCAGGAGGGGTGCCGTCGACCGGGGCCGTCCCGCCACCGCCAGCCGGGGCCCCGTTGGCCCCCCGGGCCCCGTTGGCGCCCGGGGCGGCCCGGGCCCCGAGCGCCTGACGGACGCTCGCCGCGATCCCCGGCCCGTCGAGCCCCAGTGCGGACAGGATGTCGTCCGCCTTGGCCTGGGGGAGGTAGGCCCGGGGGACCCCGAGGTTGAGCGAGGCCGGCACCGGTCCCCCCGAGCGCCGGGCGACCCCGGCCGCCGCGTCGACCAGGAACATGCCGGCACCCCCGAAGCGCACCCCGTCCTCGGCCGTCACCACCAGTCGGTGGCGGGCCAGGTCGGCCAGCAGGGCCGGGTCGGGCGGGTTGACCACCCGGGGGTCCCACACCGTGGCGTCGATCCCGGCGGAGGCCAGCTCGGCCGACGCCTCCTCGCAGGCGGCCAGCAGCTTGCCCACCCCGACTAGGCACACCGAGCCGTCACCGGCCCGGACCCGGCGGGCCGCCAGCCCCACCCCCACCTCGTCGGCCCCGACGTGGCGGGGCCGGGTCTTGGGGAACCGGATCACCGAGGGCCCGGGCAGCCCCAGGGCGGTCTCGAGCATGGCCTCGAGCTCCTCGGCTGACGATGGGGCCAGGACGGTCATGCCGGGGATGGCCAGGGTCAGGGCCAGGTCCAAGATGCCGTGGTGGCTCGGCCCGTCGTCGCCGGTGATGCCCGCCCGATCGAGGACGAACACCACCGGGAGACCGTGCAGCCCGACATCGAGGTTGGCCTGGTCGAAGCCCCGGCAGAAGAAGGTCGAGTAGACGGCGACCACCGGCCGGAGCCCGCCCATGGCCATTCCGGCCGCCGCCGTGAACTCGTGCTGCTCGGCGATGCCCACGTCGAAGAAGCGTTCCGGGTAGCGGGCCTCGAACGGGAGGAGCCCGGTCGGGCCCGGCATGGCCGCGGTCAGGGCCACGATCTCGGGTCGCTCGGCGGCGAGGCGCAGCAGGGTCCGGCTGAAGGCGTCGGTGTAGGTGGTGGTCAGGAGCGAGCTCGGGTCAGCCGCCCCGCCCGCCGGCCGGACGATCGCCGCCTGCCCGCCCTGCTCTGAGCCCTCCGAAGAGCCGATGGCCGTGCCGGCGGCCGATCCGACCACGTTCTCGCTGGGCGCCAGGCGTACCGCCTTGACGTCGTGGAGCCGCTGCACCTCGTCCTCTTCGGCCGGCGCGTAGCCCCGGCCCTTCTGGGTCAGCACGTGCACCACGATGGGCCCGTCCCACTCGGCGGCGTGGGTGAGGGCCTGCTCCATCGAGTAGATGTCGTGTCCGTCGATCGGCCCGGCGTAGCGGACCCCTAAGGCCTCGAAGAAGGTGTGGGGAGACACCAGCTCGCGCAGGGCGCTGGTCACGCCGCGGACACCCGAGTAGGCGAGCTCGCCGACGCCCGGGATGTCCCGCAGCCGGATCCGGAGGCGCTCACGGGTCTGCACGTAGGTCGGGTTCAGCCGGAGGCTGGTCAGGCTGCGCGAGAGGTGGGACACCGTCGGCGCGTACGACCGACCGTTGTCGTTGAGCACCACCACCACCCGGCGGCCGGAGTGGCCGAGGTTGTTGAGGGCCTCATAGGCCATGCCCCCGGTCAGCGCGCCGTCACCCACCACGGCGACCACCCGGCGATCCCCCCCGTGGCCGACCGCCTCCCCTTCGAGCTCGAAGGCGCTGGCCAGTCCGTGGGCATAGGAGAGCACGGTCGAGGCGTGGCTGTTCTCGATCCAGTCGTGCTCGGACTCGGCCCGGTTCGGGTAGCCCGAGAGGCCCCCCTCCTGCTTGAGGTCCCGGAACCGGTACCGGCGGCCGGTGAGCAGCTTGTGGACGTAAGCCTGATGGCCGGTGTCCCACAGGATGGCGTCGCGGGGGGACTCGAAGACCCGGTGCAGGGCCAGGGTGAGCTCGACCACCCCGAGGTTGGAGCCGAGATGGCCCCCGGTGGCGGTCACCGTCTCGACGATGAAGGCCCTGATCTCGGCCGACAGCTCGTTGAGCTGGTCGTAGCCGAGGGATCGGAGGTCGGCGGGGGTCTCGATGCTGGGCAGGATCATGGGTGCGAAGGGCGGCGGGGGCCGGCTCCCCACGCTACCCCGTGACCGAACGTCGGGGACCCCCGTCCCGGAGCAGGAGGGCGGCGATCACGACCACCGCGGCCATGGCGGCGAGGAGCTGGAGGCCCCGGGCCGGGCCGAAGGCGTCGGAGACCCAGCCGACGAGCGGGGCGCCGGCCACCCAGCCGACGTAGCCGGCTGCCGTGAACGCGCCCGAGGCCGCCGTCGGTTGGCTGGCCTGCTGGGTGGCCTGGCTCATGACCAGGGGCCAGAAGAGCGACGCCCCCGCCGCGCCGAGAGCTAGCCCGACGGCGGCCACCGCCGGAACGACCGAAAGGGACTCGAGCAGGATGCCCCCGCAGGCCAGAAGGCCTCCGGCCACCAGACCCATGCGGGCGGTGAGCAGGCCGAGCATCGGGCCGCCCGCACCCCGGGTCGTGGCCGCCACCGACTGGCCCACCACGTAGGCGCCGGCCCCGAGCAACACACCGGCGGCCAGGTGCGTCCGCAGGTACAGCACCCCCCAGGTGTCCACGCCGCCCTCGGTGATCTCGGCCACGGCGAAGATGAAGAGGAACATCAAGAGCCGATCGGCCCGCAACCGGGCCAGCGGTCCCAGGGTGCCCGTGGCCTCCGGCCCCGTCCCGCCGGGCCCCGTCCCCTCCGGCGAATGGGTCCGGAGCATGGCCGACCCCGCGGGGACCGGGCGGGCGGCCCGGAGGTGGGCCCACAGTGCGATCCCTCCGGCGCCCAGCGCCAGGGCGGGCCACAGCCAGCGCCACGACAGTCCGGCGTGCAGCACCACGCCGGCCGCGGCGGCGCCGCTCAAGGCGCCGATGTTGAAGAGCGCGTGGAATCGGACGAGCGCGCCCGGCCGGCCCATCAGGCGCGCCGAGGCGGCGGCGTTCATCGCCGTGTCCACACAGCCCCCGGAGACCTCGGCCGCCACGAAGAGCGCGGCGAACGGTATCCAGGCCCGGGCCAGGGCGGCGCCGACGAGGAACAGGGCCCAGACCACCAGGGCCCACGTGAGCAGGCGCCCGGTCCCCCAGCGCTCCGCCCGGTGACCGACGACGGCCCCGGTCACCGCGGCGATCCCGATGGCCACCGACAGCAGCAGCCCGAGCTGGGCGTCGGAGAGCGCGAAGGTCCGCTGGATGTCGGCCACCGACACGGCCCAGGTGCCCCAGAAGGCGCCGAGGGCGATGAAGGTGGCGGCGACCGGCCCGCGGGTGGCCCCCGTGGGTCCCGTCGTGGCAACGGTCGGGTCCGGGCTGCTCACGACGGACCGGGCCGGGGCGATCAGCGCTGGGCGGCCATGCCGGCCTTGACCATGAAGGCCTCCCGATCGACCAGGACCCGGGTCAGGCGACCGGCCCCGACCAGTCCGGCGTTGCGGTCGGAACGCAGGGTGGCCGAGATGGTGAAGACCAGGCGCCGCCCCTCGACCCGCTCCAGGCTGGCTTCGGCGGTCACGGTGGCCCCGACGGCGACCGGAGCAAGGTGGTCGAACTGGAGCCGGGTGGCCACCGTGGTCCGCCCGGCACCGAGGCGGCCCTCGAGGGCCCGGCAGCTGGCCTCCTCGCAGAGGGCGACGAGCCGGGGCGTGGCCAGGACGGCGACGTCCCCCGAGCCGAGGGCCACCGCGGTGTCGGCTTCCCCGACGAGGAGGTCGACGCGGGCGCACAGACCGCTCGAAAGGTCCCGGTCACCGGACTCGGGAGCCTTGGATGGTGTGGGGGGCACGGCGATTACGATACCGCCCGTGAGCGAAAGCCCCCTGATCGAGACGCCGGTGCTCGAGCGCATCCTGGGCGCGGCACTGGCCCGCGGGGGCGAGCTGGCCGAGGTCTTCGCCGAGGACCGCCAGTCCTCGGGGGCGACCCTCGACGACGGGCGCATCGAGGAGCTGGCGTCGGGTCGCGAGCGGGGGGCCGGGATTCGGGTGGTCGTGGGCGAGACGACCGGGTTCGCCCACACGGCGGAGCTGACGGAGCCCGCCCTGCTGGCCGCCGCCGAGGCCGCCGCCGCTGTCGCCCGCCAGGGCGGAGGCGGGGTGCGGACGGTGGCACTCGCCGAGCGCCGGCCGGTCGGCCACCGGGCCGACGTGCTGCCCTCGAGCGTGGCCAAGCCCACCAAGCTCGACCTGCTGTTCCGGGCCGACGACACGGCCCGATCCGCCGGTGCGGCGGTCTCCCAGGTGCAGGCCGGCTACGGCGACTCCCGCCGCCGGGTGCTCATCGCCAACTCCGACGGCCTGCTGGCCGAGGACGACCAGGTTCGGACCCGCTTCAACGTCGTCGCTGTGGCCACCGGCGACACCGGGATGCAGACCGGTTACGAGAGCGTCGCCCGCACCGAGGGGTGGGAGGTGTTCGACCGGGTCGACGTCGACGACGTGGCCCGCACCGCGGCCAACCGGGCCCTCTCGAAGCTGGCGGCCCGCCCGGCTCCCTCCGGTGAGGTGCCCGTGGTGCTGGCTGGCGGCAGCGGCGGCATCCTCTTCCATGAGGCCTGTGGCCACGGCCTCGAGGCCGACCACATCGTGAAGGACGCCTCGGTCTACGTCGGCCAGGTGGGCCAGCTGGTGGCCAGCCCGCTGGTCACCCTGGTCGACGACGGGACCGTCGGGGGGGAATGGGGGAACTTCGCCGTCGACGACGAGGGCCGCCCGGCCGCCCGCAACGTGCTGATCGACAAGGGCGTGCTCACCGACTACATGTGGGACCTGCTCCGGGCCCGCAAAGAAGGGAGGGAATCCTCGGGCAACGGCCGACGTCAGAGCTACCAGCACCTGCCCATGGTGCGGATGACGAACACCTTCTTGTTGGCCGGAACCGACGACCCCGACGAGATCGTGGCCCAGACCCCCACCGGCGTCTACGTCGCCAAACTCGGCGGGGGCCAGGTCAACACGGCCACCGGGGACTTCGTGTTCGGCACGACCGAGGCCTACCTGATCGAAGGGGGCCGGATCACCGAGCCCCTCCGCGACGCCAACCTGATCGGCAACGGCCCCGAGGTGCTCCGGCGCATCGACGCCCTGGCCCATGACTTCGACATGACGCCCGGCACCTGCGGCAAGGACGGGCAGAGCGTGCCAGTGGGCTGCGGCCAGCCGACGCTGCGGATCACCGGGGTGACGATTGGGGGGACCGCCGCGTGAGCGACCTGGTGGCGGTGGCCGACCAGGTGGTCGCCGGGGCGCAGGCGGGGGAGCAGCTCGAGGTCTACGTGGCCCGGGGTCAGGACACTGAGGTCCGGGCCTACGACGGCCAGGTCGAGTCACTGTCCTCGGCCACCTCATCGGGCGTCGGGGTGCGGGTCCTCCTGCCCGACCCGGGCGGCGAGGGCAACCGGCTCGGGTTCGCGTGGGCCGGGTCCCTCGACGACGACGTGGTGGCGGCGACGGTGGCCGACGCCCGGGACAACGCCCGCTACGCCACCCCAGACCCCAATGTGGTGCTGGCCGAGCCCGACGGAGTCCCGGTCACCGAGGTCGACCTCTGGGACCCGTCGCTGGCCGCGATGCCGACCGACCGCAAGGTCGACCTCGCTCTCTCCTTGGAGCGACAGGTCCGTTCGGCCGATCCCCGGATCCGCCAGGTGTCCTCGGCCGACTACGGCGACGAGCGGGTGGAGGTGGCGCTGGCCTCGACCGCCGGGATCCGCTCCTTCACCCGGCGGACGTCGGTGTTCCTGTCCGTCTCGGCCATCGCCGGCGAGGGCTCCGACACCCAGACCGGTTCGGGCTTCAGCGTGGGCCGGGCCCCGGCCGACCTCGACCCCGATCGGGCGGCGACCGACGCGGTCGAGCGGGCCGTCCGGATGCTGGGGTCGTCCAAGGCCCGTTCGGGCCGGTTCACGGTGGTCTTCGACCCGCGGGTGGTCTCAACCCTGCTGTCCGTGGTCTCCTCGGCCCTCTCGGGTGAGGCGGTGGTCAAGGGCCGGTCGTTCTTCGCCGGCCGGGTCGGCGAGGTCGTCGCCGCGCCATCGGTCACCCTGGTCGACGACCCCACCGACCCGCGGGCCTTCGGGGCCGCCGCCTACGACAGCGAGGGTCTGGCCTGCCGGCGCAACGCCCTCATCGATGGCGGTGCCCTGCAGGGCTTCCTCTACGACACCGTCTCGGCCCGTCGGGCCGGGACGGTGTCGACCGGCTCGGCCGTGCGGGGCGGGTTCGCCGGGACGCCCGGTGCCGGCTGCCGGGCCCTGCTCCTCGACCCCGGCACGCTGGACCAGGTCGGGGTGCTGGCCGCGGTCGGCGAAGGTCTCTTCGTCCAGTCCGTCACCGGTGTGCACTCCGGCGTGAACGCCGTGAGCGGGGACTTCTCGGTGGGGGCCGAGGGCCTCATGGTGCGCGATGGTGTCCTCGCCGAACCGGTCCGGGAGGTCACCGTCGCCTCAACCCTCCAGCGGATGCTCCAGTCGATCCTCCACATCGGCGGCGACCTCCAGTGGCTGCCCGGCATCGCCGCCGGCCAGACCCTGGCCATCGGGGACATGCAGCTCAGCGGCTCCTGACGGACCACCGATCCGACAACGTCGGCCAAGGCGACTCAGGAGGTGGCGGCTTTGGTGGTTTCGGTGGGCTTCTTCGGCGATGTGTCCTTCGTCGGGGCCGTGTTCCCGTTCCCGGTGCTCGACCCGCCGCCCTCGGACACGGTGGCGGTGTCCTTGGTCCCGCTGGACTCCTTGGTCGAGCTGTCGCCGCCGTCCTTCGTGCCTCCACCCGACTTCTGGGCCGGTCGGCTGTCGGTCTTGTAGAAGCCGCTGCCCTTCAGCACGATCCCGATGTTGCCGAACACCTTGCGGAGCTGGCCACCACAGTTGGGGCAGGTGGTCAGGGCGTCATCGGAGAAGGCCTGGACCACCTCGAGGTGCTCACCGCACGAGGTGCACGCGTACTCGTACGTCGGCATCGCTGTCCTTCCTCCCGGTTCTGCCCCGCCCCAAGTGCGGCCCGGCTGGGGCCCGCCCGACCGGTCCGGAGGTCATTAGCACTCTAACGGTCTGAGTGCCAAACTCTACCGCAGTGCCCAGGGTCGGGGCGCCGTGCTGGCCCCGCCCTAGAATCATCCCGTGTCCGAACGCAGCTTGACCCACCTCGATCCGCTCGGCAGTGCCCGCATGGTGGACGTCACCCCACGAGAGCCGACCCACCGTCGGGCTCTCGCCCGTTGTCGGGTGACGATGCTGCCCGAGACGACGACCAAGGTGGCCAACAACGCCATCACCAAGGGCGACGTGCTGGCGGCGGCCCGGATCGCCGGGATCCAGGCGGCGAAGCGGACCGCCGAGCTGATCCCGATGTGCCACCCGGTGCTGGTCGGGTCGGTCGCTGTCAACTTCTCGATCGGCGACGATTATGTCGAGGTCGAGGCCCAGGTGGAGACGGTGGACCGGACCGGGGTGGAGATGGAGGCGATGGCCGCCTGCACCGTCGCCGCCCTGACCGTGTACGACATGTGCAAATCGGCGGACCGGACGATGACCATCGAACAGGTCGCCCTCTGGGAGAAATCCGGCGGCCGCTCAGGCCCCTGGCGCCGGCCGCCCCTCAGCGCCTGACCACAGGGGACCGCTGGCGTCTCGTTCAGAAACGGCTGCTCAACGCTTCTTGCTCCGACCGGCGCGAGCGAAAAAGTCCGGCGTGATCAGGGGCTCAACCGCTGGCTCGCCTGGTGCCGGGCTTGTCGATTGGCCGGGCGGGGATTCCGTGTCGTGGGCTCCCAGGGCGTGGTCACCGGCAAAATCGGCCGGAGAGAACCCGGGGGGTGGGGGTGGGGTCATGCTGTCGGCGAAATTGAAGTCGTTCGGGGCCACCGTCGGCGCTCCCCCCGTTCCGGATGCGAACCCCGGCGGTGGGGGAGCCGGAGGGAGTGTGGCGTCGTCACCCGCCTCGAAGCCGGGAGGCGGCGGCGGTGCGGTCCCGCCGATGGGGCTGTCGCCCGAGAAATCCTCGGGGGCGAACCCGGGGGGAGGCGGCGGCGGGGCCGACGAGCCGCCGAGCGGGCTGTCGCCCGAGAAGTCCTCGGGGGCGAACCCCGACGGAGGGGGCGGCGGGGCCGACGGGCCGCCGAGCGGGCTGTCGCCCGAGAAGTCCTCGGGGGCGAACCCCGACGGAGGGGGCGGCGGTGCGGTCCCGCCGATGGGGCTGTCGCCCGAGAAGTCCTCGGGGGCGAACCCGGGGGGAGGCGGCGGCGGGCCCGACGGGCCGCCGAGCGGGCTGTCGCCCGAGAAGTCCTCGGGAGCGAACCCCGACGGAGGGGGCGGCGGTGCGGTCCCGCCGATGGGGCTGTCGCCCGAGAAGTCCTCGGGGGCGAACCCCGACGGAGGGGGGGGCGGAGGGAGCTGCGACCCGCTCAACGGGCCGTTGCTCGAGATGCCCTCGGGGACAAACCCCGGCGGTGGCGGCGGTCCACCGATCGGTGCGTCGTCAGGGCGCATCCCCGGGTCGAATCCTTGGGGCGGCGGCGGGGGCGAGAGAGGTCCACCGATGGGCGCATCTTCAGGGAAGTCCCCGGGTCCGAATCCCGGCGGCGGGGGCGGGAGGATGTCAACGGTCGGCGCGCCCTCATGCAGGTTCCCGGTGCCGAATGCCGGCGGGGGTGGGGGGGGCGGTCCACCAATGGGGACGTCCTCAGGGAATTCCTCGGGTCCGAACCCCGGCGGGGGCGGCGGGAGGAGTCCACCG